>Ga0299912_10005202_pt1 | contig 10678 bp, 8 predicted proteins | sample RVTome_2_FD_207667 | JGI IMG/M metagenome (GOLD analysis project Ga0299912, IMG submission 207667) | Soil microbial communities from uranium-contaminated site in the Upper Colorado River Basin, Wyoming, United States - RVT95D214 (version 2) ... | reverse complement strand
ACCGGAAAACGCGTCCTTTTCGAGTCCGGACCCCGAATTCCATCCCTCATTCAGTCCCCCAGCACCGACAGAACATCGTCCCGTTCCAGGAAAGCTCGCCTTTCCAGCCTCTGATGCGGAATCTCTGTGATCGACTTAGAAAACTTCCCGGTTCGATTGTTGGTATAGTAAATATGGTTTAGTTCGCTCCCTAGAAACGCGATATGGACAAAACCATTCCGATCCAGACACGAAGAGTGTTCAAAAGGCGAGTCCAGGACGGCGAGAGCCGGCTTCGTCCAGGCGCCCGATCGATTGTTCATATAAACGACGGGATTATATTGGCCCTCCCCAATTTCGAAAGCCAGAAAAGTAAGATGCACATAGCCCCGGCTGTCACAATGGACGAGCGGCGTGCGTGGCGCGGAGACTTCGGCGGGGCCCGGGAAGGCTTCGATCCCGTCGACCAACAGGACCGGGTGCTTGAAATCGCCCTTCGCGTTGGTTACGTAATAGAGATCGTCCCCGGACTGGAGGTTCATCTGGTCCATGCTCCTCCGGAAGACGATATGGGCATGTCCTTTCGCGTCAACGGCGATCGTCACGTCCCGCGAGTACCAGCCGGCGGGGACGCTGATTCTAACGGGCGCGCTGAACTTGCTTGAAACGTTGGAGGTGTAATAGATATCCGCGGCGACACCGTCGGGGGCCCCGGCTTTCGGATAAAACGCGTTCCAGGCGATGTGGACTTTGTTGTTCGGGTCGACGGCGATGGCGGCCAGCGTATCGGTCCGCGTGCGGCTCCTCGAAACGTTCAGGGGCTTGTCGAACTTGGCGGCTGAAGCGGGCCGAGCCTGGACGCCCAGCAAAAGGACGCCCACGAGCGCCGAACATATCGCCCGCCGAGCCTCGAACCGACCATTTTCTTTCAATTCCATGTTCCTTTCCCTCCCAGAGCTTTTCCCGGAGCATATTAAAATCCCGTCCCAGGTCAACCCCTCGACTCCCCGGCATGAATGCCTGTACTCATGAACCGTTTCCGGTTCATGAGCGTTGAAAGGCGGGGCTTAGCGTCGGCGAACGGGTCAAGTTCAATCCCCTTCGCGGGATTCCACGGACGTAAGTCCGTGGAGCTTCAGTACTCGGGCGACATCGGCGTGATATTACGAGCTTACAAGGAAATGGAAGCTCTTACTTATAGGTGAAAGTCCAGCTGTCGTTGAGCGCGCTCCAGGATATTGGATCGTCACCGCCAAAAAGAAATATTTTGCCCGAGACTGAATCGTACGCCATCCTATGGTCGCTCCGGCTGGAAGGCCCGGAGATCTTCAACTCGGTCCATTTCGATCCGTTCCAAATCCAGGTGTCCTTGTAATACTTGTAGTTTGGGCTGTCCCCCGACCGTCCGCCGAAGAGCACCACGACGCCCGCCTTGGCGTCATAACACATGAATGCCCCCGCCCTCGCCGACGGCCCTTTGGCCGGCGACTTAGTCCACTTGGAACCGTTCCAGAGCCAGGTATTCCCGTTGTATCCGCTGTCCCCGTATCCTCCGAAGAGAACGATCCGGTCCCGCTTGGCGTCATAGGCCAACGCATGGCGCAGCAATCCCGGAGGACCCGTTTGGGCGATCCTCTTCCAGCCGGCGGCCGTATAAGTCCAGGTGTCTTTGAGCCGGTTGTTTCCGTCATAGCCTCCGAAAAGCACCACTTTTTTTCTTTTGGAATCGTAGACCATGGCGTGCCGATCGCGCCCTGACGGCCCGTCCTTATCGATTTCCTTCCAGCTGGCGCCGTTCCATTCATGGGTGTCGCTTTTATAAGGGCTTCCCCATCCCGACTTCCAGCCGCCGAAGAAAACGGTTTTTTTGCGATTCGCGTCGTAGGCCATGGCATGGTCCGAACGATCGCCGGGACGCGGATAGCCCGTAATCTCCGTCCATTGGACGCCGTCCCATTTCCAGAAATCGTTCAGCTCGCCTCCGCTGGAAGGGCTTCCTCCATAAACAAGCACCACTTTGTTGACGACGTCGTAAACCATCGCGTGATCGGAGCGGCCGGCGGGCCCGTATTTATTGGTTTTTTTCCAAACGGCGGCCTCGGAGAGAGCGGAGGAGGCCAAAAGCAGGACGGCGCCGACGAGAACGGCGCTCAAACCCCTCGATCCCAAAATCAGCTCCTTGTTTTTCATGGCTGTGGAAAACCTCCTTCTTTCAATTCATCCTTCGGCACCAAGTGTCGCTTTGACGTAAATCATATCACAAAGAATACGTAATCCGCCCCTTTTGTCAACTCTTCGACGTCCCGGCATGAATGCCGGCGCTCACGAACCGTTTCCGGCTGATGGGCACATGCGAAAACGCCGCCTGAAGGCGGGGCTCCGATTCTAAGCCCCGCTTTTCAAAGAGGGGGGCGTCGGCGAACGGATCTAAAACGGCGAGCGTCCCTGCTTTTTCGGCCTCGCCGCAAAGACGGCCAGCCGCGCGGCCAAGACGGCCAAACTGAATAAAACCATGGGCAGGCTCAACGAGGGAAGCCAGGGATCGAAGGTCTTCACCCAGTTCAGCCAGCTCGGCAATTTCAGCCAGGAAGCGTGGACGATGACGATGAGGACACCCAGATATCCCGCGGCGCTCAAGAAACGTCGCCAGGCCTTCCCGCCTAAAAGATCCACGGCCCGGCGATTCGAGACCGCCGCCATGGCAGCGAACAGCGTGATGGCCGCGAAGCCCAGCAAGGCCGTCTCCCAGTTCTGCCGCATCCAGGCCGGCCAGGGGAATTTCGCGCGCAGCGCCAGATGGGAGGTCAAGGCGTGGAGGGTGGCCAGCCCGAATCCGGCCACCCCGAAGTATTTCTTGTAAACGATCCTGTCCGGAGAGATCCTCCGGAAACGGCCGAGGCTTGCCAGCAGCAAAGACAGGCCGACAAGGAGAAAAGCGGCGTTGGCGACGGCTTTGTTGAAGAGATATAGGGTGATCTTCCAGCTCCCGTCCTTCAGGAAGTCGCGGACGATGAAATAAACAAAAGCGACCAGGACGGCATCGGCGGCGAAATGAATCGAACCCAGCCAAAACCGCAGGGTCGGATGCTTGGCGATCGTCCGCTCCGATCCGTTCCCGGACGGCATTTGAGAGCGCCGCATTGTATTAGACCTCGATCGCCCGCCATTCGATACGGCTCAAATCGTCGGTCCCCAGTCCCCGGCGGGCGCAGGCGGCGACGTGGCCGGAAATGGGCCGGATCGATTCCAGGCCTCGGGCCAGGCGCTTCTCCTCCAGGATGTCCAGGCCGATCCTGTCCATGGCCACCGGGTCGCGGCTGAAGAAGATCCGGTTGTCATAGGCCATCTGAGCCCCCGCGACGCTGACGACCGAGATCTTGGCCGCCTCGCCGATGTGGAGAACCATCTTGTCCTTGAGGCAGGGCGTGGCCAGGATGTCGGGAATGGCCTTGGCGCAGTAGTCGATATGGAAGCGGACTTTATTGGTCGTCACGCCCAGGGCGATGTTCTTGGCCGCCCAGGTCAGGCCGCTGTCCTCGTTGTGCTTAAGAACGGCGATGTTGACCAGCTTGGTGATCGTCTTGGTGACGATCTCGGAGAAGCAGGACTTGTCCTCGCCGGGGATGGTCACGCCGTCGAACCGGTCCACGACCGCATCGAAGATCGCCTTGATGCCGGCCCGGTCGCTGCCGTCCGTGTAGAGGCGCCTCAGCTCGGGCTCATAAACCTTGGCCCGCTCGTCGCCCATCCGGCTCAATATCCACAGCCAGGTCATCGAGTTGAAGATCTCGCGGTAACCGGCCTCGGCGAAGAAGCCCTCGGCGCAAAGCCGGCGGAACTTCTTGAGCGTCCCGTCCTCGTAGGACAGGAAGACCTCGCGGTCGTAGCCCTGGACCCAGGGCAGGATCGATTCCCCCGCCTCAGAGGTTCCCGTGACGCGCACGCCCTGGGGGCCCTTGTTGAGGGCCAAACCCGTCCTCTGGAACTCCCGGTCGATGCGGTCCCAGATTATGATGTTATTCTCCTTAACGCCGGCGCTCTTCAGCCCGGCGACGGCGGCGGCGATCGACTCGAGCGAGCTGGAGACCCGCGGCGCGCCGATGCAGTTGATCTTGATCCCGACCACGTCGTCCGGAGAGAACAGCGAGGACCAGGCCGCGGCGGCCGTCCCTTCTCCGGTCAGCGCCGTCATCCCGGCCTCGAAAGAGCGCCCGACCGCGGCCGGATTGTACTTACCGTCGATCAGCATGTCCCGCGCGGCGGCCGACACCACAAGGCTCCTGTCGGCCGCGGCCGGGCCGCCGGCTTCGGGCCGGCGCCGAAGCGCCGGAACGCCCAGTGCCGCGCTCCCGGACAGGACCGCGGCCTTTTTCAGGAATTCGCGTCTCGTGGTCATGAGTCTCCTTTCAGCGCAGCAGGACGCGGCGTCCGTCGACGGCCAGAATCCGGATCGGGATGTCGTAGACCCTCTCGAGAAGCGCCTCGCTTAGAACCGAATCGGGCGGGCCCGCGGCCAGGACGGCCCCGGCCTTCATGAACACCATGGTGTCCGCGTACTTGAGGGCCATATCCAGGTTGTGGAGGGTGCAGACGACCGTCTTCCCCGCCTCACGGGCCAGCCTGCGGACAAGATCGAGGATCTCGACCTCGTGCTTCATGTCCAGGAAGGTAGTCGGCTCGTCCATGAGCAGGATCTCGGTCGCTTGGGCCAAGGCGCGGGCGATCAAGGCCAAACGCCGCTCCCCGCTCGAAAGCTGGGCGATCGGCCGTTCGGCGAACATCCGGAGGCCCACGTAGTCCAGGGCCTCCCGCGCCAGTCGCTCATCATCGGCCGAGGGCATCGCGAACACGGGGAGATGGGCGGCCCGCCCCAGCAGGACGAAGTCGAGCACGGCGTAATTGAAGACCGAGCCGTGCTCCTGGGGGACGTAGCCGATCCTTCGGGCCCGCTCCCGGTTCTTGAAGCGGACGAGGTCGCGATCGTCGACCATGACGGCCCCGGCCGAAATCGGGAGGAGCGATCCCAGGCACTTGAGGAAGGTCGTCTTGCCCGCGCCGTTCGGACCGACGATCGCGGTCAGCCGCGAGCGCTCGAACCCGAGGTCCGCGACCCGAAGCCGGAAATCCTTGTAGTCGAAGGCGAGGTTGCGGACCCGTATGCTCACAGCCAGACCTTTTTAGCCTTGACCAGAAGATAGACGAAGACGGGAATGCCCAGAATGCTGGTGAAGATCCCGACCGGGATCTCGAAGGACACGGCCATCCGGGCGGCATCGTCGGCCAGCATCAAGAAACACGCCCCGAAGGCGGCCGAGAGGGGTATGACCCTCCGGTTTTCCGCTCCGACGGCCATCCGGACGAGATGGGGACCGATCAACCCGATCCAGCCGATGATGCCGGCGACCGAGGTCGCGGCGGCCGTGGCCAGGGTCGCGACCAGGATGACCAGGATCTTCTCGCGCCGGACGTGGACGCCCAGCGAGCGGGCCTCGGTCTCGCTCATGGACAGGACATTGAGCCGCCAGCGCAGAAGGATGAGAACGCCGGCCGCGGCCAGCATGACCGGCCCGGCCAGGAGGACGTCGCGCCAGGTCGCCAGGGCCAGGTTCCCCATCAGCCAGAAAAAGAGAGTCTGGAGGGCGTAGGGGCTGGCGAAGTAAACGACGAGGGCGAGCAGGGCTTGAAAGAAGGCCGAGACGACGACGCCGGTCAGGAGGAGGGGGACGACCGACGACTCCGACCGGCCCGCGATGGTCAAAACGGCGAAAACGGCCAGGAGGGCGAACCCGAAGGCCGCGACCTGGGGCGGAAAACCGCGGCCCAGGAACACGAGCGAGAGAGCGGCCCCGAACCCGGCCCCCGACGAGATGCCGAGGATGTACTCGTTGACGAGGGGGTTCTTAAACAAAGCCTGGAGGGCGGCCCCGGATAGGGAGAGGGCGGCCCCCACGATGAGCGCCAGGAGAAGCCTGGGAAGGCGGATGTGGAGCAGGATATCCTTATAAGCCGGCGGGAGATCGGGATGGCGGGAAGGAGAGATCAGGCCGGCGACGGTATGAACGAGGTCCTTGGGCGGGATCCGGTAGGAGCCGACGGCCAGGGACAGGATAAGGATGAGGAGCGGCAGCAGCACGGCCAGGAGGGTCCACCAGCCGGTTCGCTTAGTCAAGGATCCACTCCTCGCATTTTAAAGTTTTCGAAACGCGGCTGAAGACGCCGTCCCGGCCGTAAAAAGCCTTATAGAGGCGGTTGCCTTCGGCCTCGAACTCGAAGCCGGGGAAGAGGTCGGGATGGAACAGCCGAGCCAGATAACGGGTTTCAAGGAGGACCTGGGCCGGATCCCACCAATGCCAGAAGCCGAAGGTATAGGTGACCCTGCGGCCCTGAACGGCCCGAAGGGAGCGAAGCCTGACGTCGCCGAGGACCGACTCCACCGTCACGGCCCGCTCGGCCGGGAGATAGTTCCCCTGGATGAGGATGAGGTCGGGATCCCAGGCGAGGAGCCGTTCGACGTTGACCACGGCCTCCTTCGTCCCCAGCGCCACCGGCAGGAGGTCGGCGGCCGCGTTGACGCCTCCCGCCTCGGACAAGGGTTCGTAGGAGGTGTTGGTCCTGAGGAGCGAGCTGTAAAACGCGAGATAGGCCCGGGGCCGGGACGAGGCCGGCCTGGCGCCGATCGCGTCGCGAACGGCCTTCAACTCGGCGCGGGCGAAACGGACGAGCTCGTCGGCCCTGCCGCGCCGCCCGATCAGGTCGCCGACGAACTCCATCTCCCGGAACAGATTCTCGAAGCTCCCCAGCGAGGAGAAAGCCGCGACCGGCATCGGTATCTTCGCTTCGAGGGAATCGGCCAGCCACGATTCCGAGGGCGAGACGAAGATAACATCCGGCTTGAGATTGAGGACGAGCTCCAGGTTGACGTCCTCGCCCAGCCGGGTCACGAGCGGGAGCTCGAGGGCCTTGGGAAAGACGAGGGAGACGGCATGGTCGAAGCGCCTCAAAAAATAATCGACGCCGACGAGCTTCTCCCCCGCTCCGAGGGCGACGATAATCCGGCTGATCTCGGGCTGGAGGGAAAGAATGCGCTCAGCCCGTTCAGGGACGGACACGGTCCGGCCCAGGCTGTCCACGACCGTCCGCCGGCTTTGGCCGGACGGGGCCGGCGACGCCAGGATCAAGACAAGCGCCGGCCAGATTAAAAAAGAGGCGGTGCGTTTACCCTTCAGGGACATTGAAGCTATTATACCAGGATCGGCTCCAATTCCCAGGCGCGGGTAGAGCCTTTCCGCGATCTTTAGTCCTTTTCAAAAACAATCCGGCCGAAGGATTCGGGCCGGTGGAAATCCGGCTTCGGAGAATCGACCGGACTCCATGCGCCGTAATGGGGAATCGCCGTTTCGTCGCCGCATTTATAGAAATTCGCCCGTCCCGCCAGCCCCGAACGGACCGGTTCGCCGTAGCAGAGCTTGAAGACGCTCAGGGGAAGCCGGTAAGCCAGCGTCCAGAAGGGCGCGCCGTGGGGGCCGTCAACGGGCTGGGAGATGGAAGCGGCGACTTCCATCTCCCTGAGCTGGGAGGCCGAGAACGGGAGCCTGCCCCTTTGGCCCTTCCCGAACGCGGCCAGGACCGTACCCAAGGCGTTCGCTTCGATGTTGAGATAGCCCCGTTTTTTCTCGGGAAAAGGATCGATAAACATCTCGACACAGCTGTCCTTCCAGACCGGGTCCTGGAAGCGCCGGTAGCGGAGCCGGACCTTGTCCTCCTCGACCCTGAAATGGACGTAGAGGAACCGGTCGGACCAGCACAGCAGGACTTCGACCCGCGGCTCATAGCCGTTCTTGAGCCACAGGTAACGCTCGACCCGGAGGGCCGGTAGACGGCCGAGCAGAGCCTCCATCCGGGCCGGGGGGAAATCCCCCTCTACTTTTCGGATGCGATATTCAACCATGCCCCCTCATTATTATTCATTTTGCCGCAGAATCGTCGAGGACCCGGACTTTCTTGACCCCCGCGTCCTTTTCGTCCACGGTCAGGGTTACGAGGTAGGTCCCGGGGTCGAGCCGGGTGAGCTTGCCCCGCTCCTCTCTGCTCAACCCTTCAAGCTTCTCCTGGTCGACCTTCTTGCTGAGGTTCCAGACGACCTTCTGGAGGCCCTTTTCGGTCTTGCCCTTGACCTCCTGGATGAGGTTTCCCTCCAGGTCCTTGACCGTCAGCTGGACCTTGGCCGCCGCGTTCTTGAGGAAATAATAGAAGCTCGCCCCGACCTGGGGATTGACGGCCTTGGCGATCTCTCCCAAATCGTTCCCGCGGCGGTCGAACATGGTCCACCTGATGACGTCCTCGATATCGAACAGGTGGGCGTCCTTGGCGAAGACGTCGGCCTTGAACTCCTTGACCGGGAAGATATCGGCGATGTAGATCCCGCGGCCGTAGGTTCCGATAACCAGGTCGCGGTCGCGTTTCTGGATAGCCAGATCCTTGATGATGACATGGGGAGCCGCCGTCGAGAACTTCGCCCAGCTCTTCCCCCGGTCGAGGGTCAGGAACAGGCCGTAATCGGTGGCCAGGTAGAGGACCTCGGGATTGTCCGGGTCCTCCTCGACGTCGCTGACCGGGTTGTTCATGCCGCCGCCGATGTCCTCCCAGGTCTTGCCCAGGTCCCGGGTCACATAGACATAGGTCGTATCTTCGTTGTGGGTCCGATAGCCCGAATAAGTCACGTAACAGGTCTTCTCGTCATGGCACGACGGGAGCACCCGCTTGACCCAACGGTCATAGGGAATCAGCGCGCCCTTGACGCCCTTCTTGGCCTTGCCGTCCTTCCCGTAGAATTGGGCCGTGATGCTCGTCCAATTGACGCCGCCGTCGGTCGAGAGCTGGAGGTTGCCGTCGTCGGTCCCGGCCCAGTACAGCCCCGGCTTCTTGGACGATTCGGCGAAGCTGAAGATCGTCGCGTACTGGAGGTTCGTCTTCTTAGAGAGCTCGATCCGCTCCTTGTCGGCCTTGGCCAGGTCGGGCGAGATCGTGGTCCAGCTGTCTTTCTCGCCGCGATTCAGGGAGCGGTGGACATGCTGGGAACAGACGAAGACGATGCCCGGGTTGTGCGGGGAGAGGACGATCGGCGCGTTCCACTGGTAGCGCTGGGGCGGATTGCCGGCCGCGTTCTCCTCCGGGGTGTTGCGCCGGGCCAGGGAGATCGTCTCCCCGGTCTTGAGGTTCTGCCGGCTGGAGTAGCCGAACTGGCTCTCGTAGTAGATGTACTCCGGATTCCACCAGTCGCGGACGACCCAGAACCCGTCTCCCGAAGGCAGGTAGAGCCAATCGGCCGGGAAGACCCCGTTGGGATTCCGGTTCCGGGACGGGCCGATCCAGCTGCCGTTGTCCTGGGTGCCGCCCATGACGTTGTAGGGCTGCATGTCGTCGACGGAGATGTCGTAGAACTGCTGGGCGGAGATGGTCTCCTTCTGGGACCAGTGATCGCCGCCGTCCCAGCTCTCGCTGACGCCGCCGTCGTTGGCGTTGAGGATGTGCTTGGAATTGAGGGGATCGACCCAGACGGCCCGCGAATCGACGTGGACCCCCTTGTTCTCCCAGTTGGGGAACTTGAAGGTCTTGCCGCCGTCGCGGGAGACCGTCGTCCGGGTCTCGTGGGCGTAGACGACCTTGTCGTCGTTGGGATCGACCAGGAGGCGGCCGTTGTAGCCAGCCTCGACCTGATTGACGACGTCGCTGCCGCCCGTCATTTTGTACTCGGTCATCGGCTTCCATGTCTCGCCCTGGTCCTCGGAGCGGTAGACGATGCCGGCTTTCTTGACGGGCTCCAGGAGTCCGAAGGCGCCTCCGTAGAGGAGACGGAGGGCCGCGCTGTTCAGGGTCCGGTAGCGGAATTTGGCCTGGTCGTATTCCTCGGCCGCCGCTTCGCTGTCCTTGAAGGCCTCGGCGAGTTCCTTGTTATCCTTGTAGCTCTTGAGCGCCGCGCTCATCACGCTCTTGGCGTTGATTTTAAGCTTGGTCGTGAATTCGGGATCGACGGCCAGATCGGCGATCTTGGCGATGAGGCCGGCCTCATCCTTGATCGTCTTGGCGTCATAGGTCGGCTTCTCCTTGAAGTCGGCCTGAAGCTTGACCTTAGCGGCGTCCGTGACCGCGATCTTGTCGTCCTTGAAGGATATGCCCTCCGAAGTCCCGAAGAAGGCCAGGAGGATCAGGCGGTTGATCTTGAGGTGCGGGTCTTTTTTCTCGGCATCGCGCTTGACGATCTTCTCGACCTCGGCGATCTCGTCGAGAATCGTGTAATCCTTGTTCTTATCCGCGGACTTGGCGTAGACCTTGCGGGCCGCGGCCAGGAAGGGCGCCCAGTCCAGGCCGATCATCTTGAGGAAGGCCCGGTCCTTGACGAGGTCGTTGAGCTTCTTGGCCAGGTCCTTCTCGGAGTCGGCGGCCGGGGGCGTAAACTTGACGAGCTTGGCCAGCTCGGGCGCGATCTTGAAGGTCTTCCATTTGTTGAAATAATAGCCGTCCTCGAAGACGCTCGTCTCGCCGAACAGGGCGCTATTCTCCCCCTCGCTCAGGCCCAGGTTGGCCTCTTCGTCGATCCGGGCGTAGAGGATTTTAGGATTCTTTTCATAGAGGGTAACCCCGTTCCGGCCCGTCTTGACCTTGGCGTCGGGGAGACCGTTCGCGAGCGGCTTCCAGGTCT
>Ga0299912_10005201_pt1 | contig 10680 bp, 9 predicted proteins | sample RVTome_2_FD_207667 | JGI IMG/M metagenome (GOLD analysis project Ga0299912, IMG submission 207667) | Soil microbial communities from uranium-contaminated site in the Upper Colorado River Basin, Wyoming, United States - RVT95D214 (version 2) ... | reverse complement strand
GGCTCGCACAGGAGATGGGCGAAGGCGCTGTCCTGGCCACGGACGACGGGAAGGCCATTAAGACATGCAGATTTCTGAACCTGCCTTTTATCATATCCCCGAAGATCGCCACGGAGTTGTACCGGCATGGTCGCATCGAAGGGCCTTTGGCACAAGCGGCCATTGAAAAGATGCGCATTGAGGGACGGTATGCACCGGATATCATTGCTGAAGCTTTATTGAGACTTCAAGGAGATTGGAAATGTTGAAACCGGCAACCGTGAGGATACCTGAAGAGTTTCTGAAGGAGATAACCTCGTTTGTCAAAGATATGCGCCTCGATAAATCGGCCTATCTGCGGGAAATCCTGCAAAAAGGGTTTGAAGAAGACCGGCAGGAGAGGCTATTGGCGAAGTATCAGACCGGCGATCTTTCCGTGGAAGAAGCCTGCCGCCTGCTGGATTTGAATATGTGGGACTTTCTCCTTCTGCTGAAAAAGAGGAACATGGCCTTGAACGTCAACCTGGAAGACTGGCTCAATTCCGTTGAATTGTAAATTTTGATAAAAATATCATATTGACTAAATTTATCATATCGAGGTAATTGCAAAAGTAAAGATTAAGCCGAATTTGTAGTCGCCAGCACATGAAGCGCGGGTATGACCCGAACCCTGATTTCAATATCAAACGGAGAACGACAGCCATCCACAATAATTTACATAAATCATTGAAAAAAGAAGGAAAGTGTGCTATATTCCGCCTTGAATTCTGATGAATAAAAAAGGAGGTAAGCGGTAAGGAATGAGCCCACTTTTCGACATATGGCATAGCATACAGCACACTCTTTTCCCTTGGCTGGAAAGCGAACTGGATCCTCTGACCGAAAAGCAGCAGGAGTTCATACGGGTGATCGAACTGGCAGAAGTTCAGAAACATATGAGCCCGTATCGGTGGCAAGGGGTCGGGCGCAAGCGGGATGATCGGCTGGCCATTTTGGAGGCTTTCGTTGCCAAGGCGGTTTACAATTTTCCGACTACAAAAATGTTGATTGCTTACCTGCATGATAGCACAAACTTGCGGCGGTTGTGCGGCTGGGAGAGCAAGGGGGAGATTCCATCGGAATCCACGTTTTCTCGGGCGTTTGAGGAATTTTCGCGCGGTGGTCTGGGGGAGAAGATTCACGAGGCGATGGTCAAGCAGCATGCCGGACCAAAGCTTGCGGGCCATGTCAGCCGTGATGCAACAGAGATCGATGCTCGGGAGAAGCCTTTTCGCAAAGAGCCGAAATCCCTCCAAATCGAACCGAAACGCAAGCGAGGCCGTCCACGCCAGGGTGAGATCATAGCGGCAAAAGAACCGAAACGGCTGGATTTGCAGCTTGGCCGTGGCCTGGCAGAGAACATGGCTGATTTGCCAACACGGTGCGATGTGGGCACCAAGATCAATGCCAAGGGGTACAAAACAAGCTGGATCGGTTACAAAATGCATATTGATTCGATTGACGGGGACATTCCGGTAAGCGCCATTTTGAGTTCGGCCTCGCTGCATGATTCTCAAGCAGCCATCCCCTTGGCGCAAATGACCGCCGAGCGAATCACCAGTCTTTACGACTTGATGGACTCGGCCTACGATGCACCGCAGATCAGGAGCTACAGCGCCGAACTGGGGCATGTCCCAATCATCGATACCAACCCCAGGCGGGGAGAAAAGAAAGAGATGGATCCTGCGCAAGCGGTTCGTTTCAGGAATCGTACTACTGCCGAGCGGGTCAACTCGAACTTGAAGGACAATTATGGTGGAAGGTTCGTGCGGGTGCGCGGGGCGGCCAAGGTGATGACGCATCTGATGTTCGGGCTGATCGCGATAACGGCAATGCAGCTCTTCCGACTCCTGGAATGAGAGAAGGATGAATGATATAGTATGCTTACAAGTTAAGCGTGGTTGCAGCCAAGTCGCCCGCACGGCATAGCTATGCCTAGAAAATGGATATTTTGAGGGGTTTGGCGTCATATTAGCCATATTTATCAATTCTGCCCCAGGTTTGATGTTATGATAATAGTTTGAGCAGTGTCAACTACCAGCGAATTTTTAGTTTTGCAATTGGCTCTATGGACTATTTTAAAGTGGAAGCCCTGAGCATCTGCTTCGGCGGACTGAAGGCCGTCAGCAATGTCAGTTTCAGCGTGGAGAAGAATTCGATCTTTTCCATCATCGGCCCGAACGGCTCGGGGAAGACGACCATATTCAACATGATCAGCGGCATCTATAAGCCAGATCTTGGCCGGATCGTTTTTAACGGAGAAAATCTGGTGGGCCTGACGCCGGACAAGGTTGCCCGCCGGGGCGTGGCCCGCACCTTTCAGAACATCGAGCTGTTTTCCAATGCCACCGTCATGGACAACCTCCTGCTGGGCAGGCATATCCACATGAAAACTGGCGTATTTACAGGGGCTTTCCTCTGGGGGAGGGGCTCCAAGGCCGCCCGGGAGGAGATAAAGAACAGGGAAATCGTGGAAGGGATCATCGATTTTCTCGATCTGCAATCGGTCCGAAATAATTATGTGGCCAGCCTGCCCTACGGCAAGCGAAAACGGGTGGAGGTGGGACGCGCCCTGGCCCTGGAACCCAAGATCCTCCTGCTGGACGAGCCTTCCGCCGGCATGAACACCGAAGAGAAGCAGGACCTGAACATCTGGATCAAGGACATACAGGCGGAGTGCGATGTCACCATCCTGCTGATCGAGCACGACATGAACATGATCATGGGCATATCCGATCGCATATTCGCCATCAATCATGGGGAGAAGATCATGGAGGGGGTGCCGGAAGAGGTCCAGAGCCACCCGGAGGTGATCAAGGCGTACCTGGGGGAGGAGCACTGATGCTGAAGGTGAACAATATCGAAACCTGGTATGATCTGATCCGCGCCCTGCATGGCATCTCCTTCGAGGTGAAACAGGGAGACATCGTGGCTCTTCTCGGTTCCAACGGAGCGGGGAAATCGACGACCCTCAAGACGATAATGCGCCTTCTTTACGACCTCAAGGAAGAGCAGCCGGAAAAGGGGACCATCGAATTCATGGGGGAGAGGATCGACCGGAAGAGCACCGACGAGATCGTGAGGATGGGCATCAGCTACGTTCCCGAGGGCCGCGAGGTGTTTCCGGAACTGTCCGTCCTGGAAAACATCGCGATGGGCGCCTACACGAGGAGGGACAGGAAGGGGGTAAAGGAAGACATAGAAAACATATTCGCTCACTTTCCCATCCTTAAGGCGAGGAAGGATCAGGAAGCGGGTCATCTCAGCGGCGGGGAGCAGCAGATGCTCGCCATCGCTCGGGCGCTGATGAGCCGGCCGAAGCTTCTCATGCTGGACGAGCCGTCCCTTGGCCTGTCGCCGGTGCTGACCCAGGAGATCTTCAACATCATCCGCACCATCAATGAGAAGCAGGGAGTGACGATCCTGCTGGTGGAGCAGAACGTCAATATGGCCCTGAAATACGCGAACTTCGCCTTTCTTATGGAGAACGGTCGGATCGTCCGCGCCGACAAGCCCGCGGTCCTCAGGGAGGACGAGGACGTCAAGGAATTTTATCTCGGAATTGCCAAGGAAAGCTCCGTGAAGGGATACAAGCGGTACCGGCGGAAGGTCCGTTTCCGTTAGCAGGCTGTTGAAAAACGCCCATCTGCTGCGTTTCCCTCATCCTGATCCGTTCAACGTACCAAACAGTACGCCTCACGGCTCAGGATTTCGGGGGCCTTGCATCTGGGCATTTTTGAACAGCCTGCAAGAGAGAAGGTTTTTTTAAAGGGAGAAAACATGGTGATCGATACGCTGCCGAAAGCCCTGATCCACATAACCGGCCTTGACCCCGAGCGGGTGGCGATGAGGCACAAGGACCTCGGCATCTGGCACGACATAAGCTGGGCGGAATACCTCGACAAGGTGAGGGACACGGCCCTGGGATTATACGCGCTCGGGATCCGCAGGCAGGATCACGTGGCAATCATTGGCGAGAATCAGCCCGAATGGCTCTATTCGGCCCTGGGGGCGATGTCCGCAGGCGCGACGTTTGTCGGTATCTACACGACGAACCCCGTCAAGGAGTGCGAATATGTCACCGACCATTCCGGTGCGGTCGTGTATATCTGCGAGGACGAGGAGCAGTTAGACAAGGCGCTCGCATTCAAGGAGAGCACGCTGGCGCTCAGGAAGATGATCGTCTGGGACATGGAGGGCCTCAGGGATTTCAAGGACCCGATGGTCATGAGCTTCGCAGACCTGCTTGTCCTCGGCCGCAGGACCGGGGAAGAGGATCCCGGACTTTTTGACCGTCTTGTGGCCGAGGGCCGCGGGGAGGACATCGCCGGGATCATTTACACCTCCGGCACGACTGGTCCCCCCAAGGGGGCGATGCTCGCCCACGAGGGATATCTCTGGGTCGGAAAGCAGGCCAACAAGGTTAGCCAGGGAACGCGGGACGACGAGACCATCTCCTTTCTCCCGTTGAATCATGTCTATGAGCAGATTTGGGATCTGATGTGCCATCTGACGATCGGTCACATCATCAACTTTACGGAAAACACGGACACGGTGATGATGGACATGCGAGACGTCTCTCCCACCCTTTTTCACGCCGTGCCGCGGATCTGGGAGAAATACTATTCCGGCATCGTCCTGAAGATGGCAGACGCGACCTGGCTCAAGAAAACCGCCTATGGGACGGCCCTGAAGATCGGTGGCCTCTACAACGAAGAGAAGCTTGCCGGGCGGTCGCCATCTTTGGCCCTTCGCATCGCGTATTTTCTTGCCTATTTTGCCGTCTTCCGGAAGCTCAAGGAACGCCTTGGATTTGATCGGGTCAGAATCGGCTTTTCCGGCGCTGCCCCAATATCTCACAACATCCTGAAGTATTTTCAGAGCATCGGGATTCCCATCCGGGAGGGGTACGGGATGACGGAGACCACGGGGATTACCCACATGTCCGACGAGAGCAACTTCAAGTTGGGGACCGTGGGCAAGGCACTTCCCGAGACGGAGGTCCGGATCGCCGAGGACGGCGAAATCTTGGTCCGCCACAAGGGGATATTCAAGGGGTACTACCGGGATGAAGAGACGACAAGAGAGGCGCTCCACGACGGCTGGATGCACACGGGGGACGTCGGGGAAGTCGACGAGGAGGGATTCCTCAAGATCACCGACCGGAAAAAGGACCTGATCATCACCGCCGGCGGGAAGAATATCGCCCCCCAGTATATCGAGAACCTGCTGAAATTTTCTCCCTACATCAACGACGCGGTCGTCATCGGCGACAAGAGGAAGTTCATCAGCGCGATCATCGTCATCGATGAGGAGAATATGGTCAAGTACGCCCAGGATAAAAAGGTGCAGTTCACGACCTTTGCCAGTTTGACCAGGACGGAGGAAGTGGTCCAGCTGATCCAGGACGAAGTAAACAAGGTGAACGCCCAGTTGGCCCGCGTGGAGAACATCCGAAAGTTCCGGATCCTGGACAAGAAGCTCTATACGGAAGACGGAGAGGTGACCCCGACCATGAAGGTGAAGCGAAAGTTCATCAACGCCCATTACGGGGAGTTGATCGAGTCGATGTATAAGGAGTGACGGCTTCTCTTATTCATAGGGGCGGTACGGTTCGGTTTGTCGGATTGAAGGAGCACTGGAGATGGCAGAAGAGAACAAACCGCGGTTGACGCGGGCGGAGCGGCATCAGAAGGAGCGTGAGGCGAATCTGAAATACTGGGAGGAGCAGGATGCCCTCCTGCTCAAACATCGTCAGGAGGCCTATGACATCGGCGGCGCCGCCCAGGTGGAGCGCCTTGCCAGGCAGGGGAAGAAGCCGATGCGCGAGCTCATCCGGATGCTGATCGATCCTGGGACGGATTTCTTTGATCTGGGGCTCGACGCCGGGTATGATATCGGCAAAAAAAGGCTCTACGGCGGGCCGGTCTATGAAGAGGAAAAGCGGGGCCACATCCCCGGGGGTGGCGTGATCACGGGTGTCGGTGTTGTTCATGGCAGGGACTGCATGATCCTTGCCAATGAAAACCGGTTTGCCGCCGGGACATACTTCCCGATCACCCTCAAGAAGCACGTGCGGGCCCAGGCCATCGCCGAGCAGTGCGGGCTCCCCTGCATCTATATTGCCGACTCCGGCGGGGTCAATCTGCCGCTCCAGGCCGGCTGCTTCGCCGACGAGGGTCAATTCGGGACGATGTTCTACAACATGTGCCGGATGTCAGCGAAAGGGATCAAGCAGTACACCCTCTCTACCGGCGGGAACACCGCCGGCGGCGCCTACATCGTTTATCTGGCCTCGGAATCGATCATGATCGAGAAGATGGCCTATGCCTTTCTGGCCGGTCCGCCGATGGTGAAATCAGCAATCGGCGAGACCGTTTCAATGGAAGACTTGGGCGGCGCCTATGTTCACACGCAGCACTCCGGCGGTTGCGATCACTTGGTTCATACCCAGGAGGAAGGGATCGCGAAGGTGAGGGCGATGATGGAATTCGAACCGGCGCAGAAGCTCTGCATCGAGCGGCGGGAGGCGCGGGAGCCCCGATACGACTGCCGGGAGATGATGCGCTCAACCCCGATCAACACCTACCAGCACATCAACATCCACGATACGATAAAGTGTCTTGCCGATGACAGCTATTTCCATGAGTACAAGGCGAAATACGGACTGGCGCGCGGGGAATCCATTGTCTGCGGGAAGATGTGGCTCAAGGGGATCCCCGTCGGGGTGATCGCCTCGAATGCCAGCGGGGTGATCTATATCGAGGCGGCCCGGAAAGCGACCGAATGGATGATCCGCTGCGGGAACTCGCGGATCCCCGTCCTCTTCCTCCAGGGCTCGCCCGGGTATATGGTGGGCAAGGCGGAGGAGTGGGGCGGGATCGGCAAGTACGGCTCCGACATGGTTCGCGCCTGCACCTGCCTGGAAGTCCCCAAGGTCACCTATGTGATCGGCCCCGATCATGGAGCGGCCAATTACGGGATGTGCGGCCGGGCCTTCAAACCCCGCTTTGCACTCACCAACATGCGCGGCCGGACGACGGTTATGTCCGGCGAGACCGCGGGCTTCATCCTGGAGACTGTCCGGCGGAAGAACATCACGGACAAGGGCGGAACGGTGAACGAGGAGGAGATGGCGCGCTTCCGCCAGGAGATGCGGGAACGCTTCGATGAGGAGGGACACCCCTTCTATACCGGATCGCTCCTTTTCCACGACGGCGTCATTGCCTTTTCCGAGGCCAGGGAGCGACTCGCCCGGGCGTTCGAGATCGCCCTCCATGTTCCCATCCGGGAATCAGACTGGGGAGATCTGAAAGTCTGAGGCACAGAGGAATTTGCAGAGTACTCGCGTGGTGAATCTAAAGGAGGATGGTATGACAGAGATTCTCTTGCAGGATAGGATGGAAGACGGAATCCTGATCCTGACGCTGAACCGTCCCGAGGCGATGAATTGCTTCAATTCCGACCTGCTGGCTGCGCTGGGCGACACGATCCGCGAGGCCGATTTCGACATGGAACTCCGTTGCATCGTCATCACCGGCGCCGCAGGGGAGGACCGGAAGAAGGCCTCCTTTTCGACGGGGGCCGATCTGAAGGAACGCCGAACGATGAGCCCGGATCAGGTCCGCCGCTTCATCTTCACGATCCGGAACACCTTCACCGCTGTGGAACAGGTGCGCGTCCCGGTCATCGCTGCGCTGAACGGCTTTGCCTTCGGTGGCGGGCTGGAATTGGCGCTGGCCTGCGATCTCCGGATTGCCGCGTCCAATGCGGTTATGGGACTCACCGAGACGAGTTTCGCGATCATCCCGGGGGCGGGCGGGACGCAACGGTTGCCGCGGATCATCGGGATCGCCAAGGCGAAGGAACTGATCTTCACCGCGCGAAGGATCGACGCGAAAACGGCCCTGGAAATCGGTCTCGTCAACAAGGTCGTGGAACCGGATCAGCTCATGCCGGCCGTCCTGGAGATGGCCAGGGAGATCGCGAACAACGGCCCCGTCGGCGTAGCCCAGGCAAAATTCGCCATCAATTATGGGATAGATGCCTCTCTCGGGGTGGCCCTGCCTCTGGAGTCGAAGGCCTATGAGGCGACCATTCCGACAAAGGACCGTCTGGAGGCCCTGGCCGCCTTCGCGGAAAAGCGCAGGCCCGTCTTCAGGGGGGAGTGATGGCAGGGTCTTGTGCACAAGAGAGGGACCGGCGAAGAGACGTTGGAGAAATCAAAGCCGGTCCTCCGGGGGCAGACGGGCCTCCTGACATTTCCGTACGGAATTGATCAGGAAAAACTTGTCGGCCTTTTTCAACTCCGTTAGGCTCACCGTTTCTTCTGATAACTCTCCATTGGCAAGCAACTCCGCGCGGTAGGTGCCGTTGAGCAGCCCGCAATCCACCGGAGGGGTGATCAATCGGCCTTTGCGGAGAATCACCAGGTTGGCGATACAGGATTCCGTCACCTCTCCTGCTTCATTGTAGAGCAGAACGTCATCCGCGTCCGGGAAAGAGGCCCTGGCAGTTTCGTAGACTTCCCGCCGGGTCGTCTTGTGAAATAAAAAAGGGTCCCGGGCATTGACGGGCGCTTTCGCCAACCTGACCAGGAGGGGTCGGCCGGTGGGCGGCTCCAGCGGTACGGCTTGACAATCCACTGTTCCCTCGGGCGCCAGCAGCAGGCGTACCCGGTGCGATCTTGCGGGAAGATTTGCTGCCGCATCGGCGAGCGCCCTGCGGACCAGCTGTTCGTCGAAAGGGTAGCTGAAGTAGTCCGCGGATTCCCGCAAGCGAGCCAGATGTCGTTCTACCAGGAAGAATCCGGCATCGGGCGTCCAGAGCAACGTTTCCAATAGACTGAAAGGCCCGTGGGGCAGGGGTGCAAGGATGATCCTGGCCTTGGTCAGACATTCTTCGTACTCTCCCACGGCAGTGGAGTCCCAGACAATTCCGCCGCCGACCCCGTATTCAGCCCGGGAGGCATTTTTATCGATCAGGACTGTGCGGATGGCCACGCTGAACTGTGCCCTGCGGTCGGGACCGTAGAAGCCGATCATGCCCGTATAGATGTTCCGTGGGGTCGTCTCTATGGCAGCGATGATTTCCATGGTCTTGGGCTTTGGGGCGCCCGTGACGGAAGCGCATGGAAAAAGCGCCTTCAGAATCTGGGGGAGGGATGAGACCGTCCGGGCTTCAACCGTGGAAGTCATCTGCCATAGAGTCGGGTATTTTTCGAGTTCAAAAAGGCGGGAGACACGTACGCTGCCATAATGCGCAATTCTCCCCAGATCATTGCGGACCATGTCTACGATCATGACGTTTTCCGCCCGGTTCTTCTCGGAGTTGTGCAACCAATGGGCAATAGTGCGGTCTTCGGCGAGGCTCCTTCCGCGGGGGGCCGTGCCTTTCATCGGTTTTGAAAAGATCCGCTCATTGTGCAGGCAAAAGAAAAGCTCGGGCGAGGCAGAACAGATGGCAAAATGGTCGGTGTCCAGAAAGGCGCCGTAAGGAGCCCCTCCTACGATCCTGAGAAACAGCTCCCAAGGATCTCCTTGAAAGCGGCTCCACTGCCGCAGGGTGTAGTTGACCTGATAAGTGTCGCCTGCGGCAATGTGATCCCTGATGCGGGCGATGGCAGCCTCATATTCATCCCGGCTTACTGACGGCCGCCAGTCAGCGGTGAGCGAGGGTACAGCGGAAGCGGACGGCAGGGCCGTCAGCGAGGTCGGAGGGTTGTATAATCCGAAACAGGCGAGCGGGAAAGAATTTGACGCATGGGTACGCAAAGCAGGATCAAAGGCCGGCGCGGCTTCATAGCCAATCCATCCCGCGGCATACAGGCCCCGGCGCCGGACAATCCGCTGCACCTCTTCCAGGAGCGGCATGACGTCCGCCAAGCAGCACGCCTGCAAGAGGTTGCAGGGATGGAGGAATTGCAACCAGCGACGGTTTTGTGCGTCGTGAAGAACAACCCGATTCATGTGAACGTTCCGTTGCAAGCCGTCGTATCAGTGAAAATTTCCTCGCAGCCCTCAATCAAAACTGCATCCGTATGCCTCCGGCCCACATCAATCCCCAGGATCATGATGCCATCTTTTCCGTTCGCGTGTGACCTTATATAATGATAAAATCCTCTTGACAAGGCTAAAAAAAAGAGTATGTTCCCCTCCAGAGTCATCAGATAGGTTCTTGATATGACGACCGGTTTCAAAATATGCGAAAGGAGGTGACATGTTGATGAAAAAGCTATTTGCCGTTATTCTTTCCCTGCTTTTCTTCGTGACATTATCGTTTGCAGTCGTTGGCTGCAAGAAAGCGGAAGAGCAAAAGCCCGCTGAGACGGCTGCCCCGGCTCCGGCTCCGGCCCCGGCGGCTCCGGCTGCTCCTGCAGCCCCAGCGGCTCCGGCCCCGGCGGCTCCTGCAGCTCCCGCAACAAAGTAATAAGCAGGGACGCAACAGGTAATAAACGGTCGGGCATTGAGTGCCCGGCCGTTTATTTTTACGTGCAAGAAGACAACCGCAACAATACCCCTGTCAAATTCCCTTTGACGCCAAAGGTCCGATTGTTGTATATATTGACCAGTGTCGCGGATCGTTGAATCGGCCGGTGTTTTTCTATAATTACTCATCTCCGGTCATTGTGGAATTATTGTTCCTCGCCAACCGTACGGAAAA
>Ga0299912_10005200_pt1 | contig 10683 bp, 11 predicted proteins | sample RVTome_2_FD_207667 | JGI IMG/M metagenome (GOLD analysis project Ga0299912, IMG submission 207667) | Soil microbial communities from uranium-contaminated site in the Upper Colorado River Basin, Wyoming, United States - RVT95D214 (version 2) ... | reverse complement strand
TTTTATCAAATTTTGCGGCGGGTTGGCCATGCCCGGTAACATGACAACTCAGACATTTATCACTTTTTTGAGGATCTTCAATACCCATTTTTTTGCCAATGGCTTTAGATTCTTCTGAAGCCAGAGTCAAATAAGCTTTGGCATGAGCGGAAGCTGCCCAGATATTGAAAGCTTCACCACTTTTTTTCGAACTGTGACACATTTTACAATTCTTGGCACCGACATATTTAAAGTCTTTATCTTGTGCAATGGTGCCTACCGTAAATACGGATAGTACTAATACAATCAACGCGAATAAAAATACAACTCGTACCATTTTTTTACTCCTTACTTTATGACTATAACAAATTATATATTATTCTGGTTCCGAATGCAAGCCAAATATCTTTTCTCTAAGATGAAGGATTTATGTGGAATCAATCAGGTAATCTGTTTTTTCATAAGCTCATTTCCGTACTTGCTTCGAGCATTTTTCAGGTCTGACTCATATTGTAAATGACCTTGAAATATTTCTTTCAAAACGTTTAATAACAATTGGTTGACTTCTGGATTCACCTTATAATAAATCCATTTATCTCTTCGGGTAAAAATTACCCATTTCGTATTACGAAGTACATTCAAATGCCGGGAGATTTTACTCTGCGGCTGATTTAAAATAGCACACAAATCGTTGACATTAAGAGCGGGGAGATGAATAAGAAGATTGATGATCCTCAACCGGGTAAAATCGCCTAAAGCCTTAAAGAATTCATGAAGATCTGAGATCATTGATACAGAGCATTTTTCAAAATTTATGAAAAAATATTTTAAGGTCAAATAAGATTTACTTTAATACCTTTACCCAGTTTACCCTGCTGGCAACCGTCTTAAATGGTGCCACCAGGGAAAATGCCAGTTTTATTTAACCCAATTACAATAACTCAAAACAATTAAAATTATAATATTCAACATAAATCTATTTAAAATTGAAACTCCATCTTGAAAGACTTGACCAAGTGTATGTATGACTATCATAAATATCACTCGATGTCTTTAGATCGAAAGTTGATTTGACCAAATTTGTTCGATATATTTTTATAAAAATCAGGAGGATTCATGAAATTTCATCTTACGGTTTATCTGGTACTTCTTACTGTTCTGTTGATTTTGACAAATTGTACTACCGAGAAAAAATCTGAAATGGAAATGAAATCGGCAGTTAAATCTGAAAAAGTAATGGATATTACTGCAGATATGTTAACTACAACCACTGATTTGGTATGTGGTATGGATCTGACTGAACATGCAATAAAGGATACCTCGATATATAAAGATCAGTTGTATGGCTTCTGCAGTGAATATTGTAAGCAGAAATTCATGGAAGATCCGGAAACTATGATTGCCAAAATGGAACAGCCAAAACCCTGAAGAGGCCAGCAGATTAATTAGAAAAATTTGGGTCTGTTAGTCTGACTAGCTAAGCTGAGTGTTCAGATTCCGTACTCAAATTATTCTGATCTGGCCTGATTATAACCGCTTTCTTCGGTAGCTTCGGGGAAAATAAAAATAAGAATGACATAAATTAACACCCCCAGGCCAGCGGAAGTGAAAGCGGCAAACACCCAAAGTAAGCGGACGATTGAAGGATCAATTTTAAAATATTCACCCAGTCCTCCGCAAACTCCGGCAATCATTCGGTTATCACGACTGCGGTAGATCTGTTTTAAGATCGAGGTAAAATAAGCGGTCTCTTCTCCCTGCCCACTGCCTGCTCTATATTTATTAGAGGCGAAGATAAGGAGGAGTCCAATAAAGATAAGGAAAACAGCCCAGATAATGGTCCAGGGAATTCTCCAAAAATGAAAGTAGTCAAATAATCCGAATTCCCGGCTGAGCATTAGAATCCCAAATAGAATCAAAATGACAGCCAGTAAAAAAGTACTGTCCTTTTCCAAACGCTTTATAACTTTTTCATCCTGTTTTGGATTTTCTGGAATAATGAAAAGAGCGACCATATAAAGAACAAGTCCAATTCCGCCGGTAAAAGTAATCAGGATAAATAAAATGCGGAAGAGATTGGCATCTATCCGGAAATATTCGGCCAATCCTCCTGCCACACCCCCTAAGTAACGATCCTGTTTCGAGCGATAAAGTTTTTTTAATTCGTTCACATCACCAGACATTCATTTCCTCCAGTCCTAAATAGAAATACTAACGCTTCCCATAAATATAAAGTTTCCAGTTAAATGGATAACTTCAGATCCATCACCTGATATTTTAAAAGCCCTGCCGGTACTCTGATTTCGATCACATCGCCAATTTTTCTGCCCAACAGAGCTTTGCCAACCGGAGAGGCAGTTGATATCTTGTTCTCTCGGGAATCGGATTCTTGTGGAGAAACCAGGATATATTCAACTTCCAGATCCCGATTCAAATCTTTCAGTTTTACCTGGGATAAGATAGTAATTTTATCCACTGCCATGTCCTCCTTTTTTAAAATCTTTGCCCGGCTCAGAGTTTGTTCCAGCTGCAGTATTTTGGCCTCAACGACGACTTGAGATTCTTTGGCAGCGTGATATTCGGCATTTTCCTTCAGATCACCAAACGACCGTGCCTCCGCTATTTTTTTAGAAATATCAGGCCGCTTGACATGCTTTAAATCTTCTAATTCTTTTAAAATTCTATCATATCCCTCCTGGGATAAATAAACATAATCTGGCATATTCAAATCTCCTTCAGTTTTACGAAACTTTTTTCTTTAACATTCCCTCTACCCTTTCCACACTAAGCATTCCTTTCAATTTGCTGATGGAATTTATGACTCTGGTCAAATGTGGAAGATTTTTTACTTCGATAATCAATTTACCGGTGACCAGCTTATCTTTAGCTTTCAAATCAACATGAATAATATTGGTATTTTGAGAGGAAATGGCCTGGGTAATGTCCCGCAGTAAATTATGACGATCTTCTCCCAGCAAAGCCAGTTGAACCTTGAATTTTTCATCTGCTTCCACCGTCCAATTTACCTGGATTGTTCTATCTTTAACCTGCACCAGGCGTTGAATATTGGGGCAATTGTTTCGATGAATTGTTACTCCTTTACCCTTAGTAAGATAACCGATGATATCATCCCCCGGCACAGGTTGACAGCACTTCCCAATATGCACTACAATATGATCTACGCCCTCCACTTGTACTGCCGACCGCTTTTTCCCTCTCCGCAAAAATTTGTCTATTAAATTATCCTTCGGTTCTCTTAATTTTTCGGATGAGATCGTCGAAAATATTTTTTCAATGGAGACATCCCCCCTGCCAATAGCAGCTTTCATGTTTTTAAAATCATCAAAATGCAATTTCTTGACTAACTCTTCAAGATGGGAATCGGTCAACTTGATATGATATCGTTTAAAATATTTAGTTAATATCTCATCTCCCAAACTGACACTATGATCAAACTGGATCTCCCTTAAATATTTGCGGATATGGTGACGCGCTTTCCCGGTTTTAACGAAAGTCAACCAGTCCTGGTTGGGATGCTGATTCTGGCTGGTAATGATTTCGATTTGATCACCGCTGTTTACAATTGATTTAAGCGGAACAATTTTGCCATTTACCTTGGCTCCGATGGAATGCATTCCCACATTGGTATGAATGGCAAAAGCAAAATCAACCGGGGTAGATCCCCGGGGAAGTTTTACCACGTCACCTTTGGGAGTAAATACAAAAACCTCATCCTGATAAAGGTTGATTTTGAGACTGTCTAAAAAATCTTTGGCATCAACCGTTTCACCTTCATCATACTGTTCCAATAACTGTCTGACCCATAACAGCCGGTTATCTAAATCATCAGAATTTTCACCGGCTTTACCTTCCTTATAACGCCAATGGGCAGCAATACCCATCTCGGCCACCCGATGCATCTCGGATGTACGTATCTGAACTTCAATCATTCGCCCAGATTTATCAACTACGGTGGTGTGTAGTGACTGATAAGCATTAAATTTGGGCATGGCAATGTAGTCTTTGAATCTTTCGTAAACTGGAATGAACAGGTTGTGGATAATACCCAGCACATAGTAACACTCGGCTAATTCTTCCACAATAATTCGGATGGCAAATAAATCGTAGATCTCTTCCAGCGGCTTGTTGCGCGATTTCATCTTCCGGTAGATACTGTACAGATGTTTGGGACGGCCCTGAACTTCTGCTTTAATGTTGTGCTGGTTAATTTCCTGGGTAATGGGTTCAATCAACCGGTGGATATAGGTTTCCCGCTCTTCCTTTCTCTCGTTGAGCCGTCTGCCCAATTCCGTATATGCCTTATTATCGATGAATTTAAATGCCAGATCCTCCAATTCGCTCTTCAGCTGAGCCATTCCAAAGCGATGAGCTAGCGGGGCATACACGTCCCTGGTTTCCAGGGCAATGCGCATCCTTTTGCGGGCTGCCACATGCTGTAATGTGCGCATGTTGTGCAGTCGGTCAGCAAATTTTATGATAATTACCCGGATATCTTTGGCCATGGAGAGTAACATCTTGCGGAAAGTTTCAGCCTGTCTTAATTCCAGGCTTATAGATTTCCGGCCGCTGATTTCACTGATTTTGGTCACCCCATTGACCAGATTGGCCATATCCTTCCCAAATTTCTCCTTGATATCCTCCAGGGTGAAGCCGGTGTCTTCCACTACATCATGTAATAGACCTGCGGTAACCGTGGTGCTATCCATTTTCAGTCTGGCCAGAATCTTGGCCACATTCAAACAATGTTCAAAATAGGGTTCGCCCGAATATCTAAACTGATTGCGATGTGCCCAAATCCCAAAGTTAAATGCTTCGATCATCAACTCCCGATTGCAGTTAACGTTATAACTGCAGACTTCATCCAGTAATTCCAGAAAAGGCTGTTGATATTTATCTATCAGTTTAAGATAGGTTGGATCATCTTTTTCAATTTTAAACATGGAGTTAACTCTCTTAAAGGAATGTCCTTTATGAGTCTTATATAAGACATATCTGGGTGATTAATTTAATGAGAAATCTATAATGCCTCTTTCCTTCAAAACCCTTAAAAGACGTGGTTTGTATAAAAGATCAAAAGTCTCCGCTTTAGTTGGAAATAATGCCAAAGCGAAATTCTTGGCATTCTGGATATGCCTCAATCCTTCCAAGAGCGAAAGATCAGCAGTTTGATATAGAATCTGAATTGTAAGATCCACCATCAATTGCAATCGTCGAAGATTTTTGGTCTCTTCATCATATAACTGATTTACCATTGTAAAATATAGCAGAAGAAAGTATACAAATAAATAAAAATTTTCTAACCGTTCTGCTCATTCATAAAACTGAAAAAAACAGGTAATTCTTCATTTAGCCTTTGTTGCGATCTTTCCTGGCGGAAAAAACCATAGCAAGGCTACTAAATCGATTATACAAAAAGTGATCCCAAAATATAACTAACTTTATGATTGAGGCAGGCAAAATATTTTTTGAATTACAACTGTTTTTTTCCAAAGGTTTCATTCACATCCTTTTCATCCCTTATAAATAATCAAAAAAAAGAAAACATGTGGTTAAATTACCGAGCAGTCACATTCTTTGGAAAAAGGATTAGCCTCTCTCATCATAATCTGAATATATTAATAATGCAAAGCACTGATAATAAAAGAAAATATCTTTGTCTTCTTTTTTTGACTTTAGAAACGAATCACAGCAACAGGAGGAAAAATGGGTAAGTATGTTATAATGATTTGCCTGATAGTACTGTTTTTTCAATGCTCAGAGCAGAAAACAATTGCTACCGAGAAACCAACTCAATTATCACAAGAAGCATTTATTCAAACTTCGACCGGCCTTCGTTACGCAGATATTCTGGTTGGAAAGGGAAGTGAAGCTATACCTGGAAATAGCATAACTGTTCATTATACCGGCTGGTTAGAGGATGGCACCCGTTTCGACAGTTCAGTATTAAAGAATCGACCCTTCCAATTTGAACTGGGTGCCGGAAGAGTGATCGCTGGATGGGAGGAAGGAGTTGCCGGTATGGCTGTAGGCGGTATACGCCAGCTTATTATTCCCTCTCACCTGGGTTATGGAACCGCTGGTGCCGGAAAGGTAATTCCGCCCAACGCCACTTTGATTTTTGAGGTACAGTTGTTAGAAATAAAATAGAAATAGTTGAAATTGAATTTGGGTTGGATAGAGGATCTAGATCCTGATTTATTCAGTATCCGTTTTCCCAGTAGAAGAGTCCTGACGAAATTTTCTTCTTTCCAGACGGTTTCGGCGGTAATAAAAGGATTCTTTGTACTGATAAAGATATGAATCCTTACCCAGTTGCTCCAGAACAGCAATGTGTTCCAAGGCACCATTTATTAATTCTAGTGCTGCCTGGTAATTTTTTTCTTTATGCTCAAAATATTTTGCCAATTCCTCAATGGCATCTGCATGATCACCCCGAATTTTAAGCAACTGCTGAAACAATTCGCTCGATTGCTGGTACTCCCCCGCCCGTTTATAGAGCATTGAAAGAAAAAAAAGAGCTTCAACTTTCAGTTGCGAATTCTTGGCGGAATCAAGCACATGATGAAATAACGGTCGTGCGGCCTCGATATAATTACGCTGATAATAATATTTGGCCAGTGAAAATAAATCATCCTCATCGGTCAAAAATTTAAATGGATCGGAAGTTACCAGGGCAATCTGCATAGCAAGGAGAACCATGTTGGCAATATCATAAAAATTGTGCTCCAGAACCTGACGAAGCAAGGAAACTTGTCGTTTGCGAAGATATTCAAAATAAATCTGCGGGATCATCTCGCTGGGGATATCCTGAATTCTTTCCTGTCCCAGGATAGTATATTCCAAATTTTCCAGGTCGCAAACAGATAATCGTCTTTTCCAAATCCGGCGGGCAGAATGCAGCAGATCGATGTGATTCAACTCATCAAGTACTGAATCCATGCGATTGAGGACAAAGCGGTTGCGAAGAAGGGGGATATCAAAAGATTTACCATTGAAAGTGGCAAGGTTCTCAAATGAGAGAAAAGAATTTTCGACGGTTTTCAATAAAAGCCATTCGAACTGGAAATCAGGCAAGAGATACTGACGCACCACAATATGATCCAATTCTATATGGCCCAGACCAACTAAAAATGCAAAAGTCCCGCTGCCACCTGATATACCAGTTGTTTCAAGATCAATAAACAGGGTTTTCTGGAAATCCAAAGCCAGCGCCGGATCTGATCCATTGATTTGATAAAAATTTGGAATCACTCCATTGACAATCTTGAATTCCGGAAAATATGGAAAATGATGAAGAGGATGTATGCTCTCCTTAAGTATAATAAAAGAATTTTTTTCTTTTATTATCACCGCCCCCAATTCACGTTCAAAATCCTGAATCCAATCCTCCCCTCCCGCAATTTCTGCTTCGGGAATCGTTTGAGTCAGGTTTCCCTTTTCAAGCCTGGCTAATTTTTCCTTAATATCCATAGTCTAGGCCGAAGCAATATATTTATTTAGAAATTCCAGCATCTTCCGTGCCTGCATTTTCCCCTTCTCTCCGACCTCCAGTACTGGTCCCACACAACTGGGACAACCTGCTTGACAGGGACAATTATTGACCAGATCCAGAGATGCGGAAAAAAGCGGATAGGGATAATTCATCAGTTTTAAAGAAAGACCGATCCCTCCCGGATAATTGTCATATATATAAATGGTTGGCCGCTGTGAGAACGGAGCTCGCGTCATGGGAATCGAGCGAATATCTGAGGGATCACACATGATGAACAACGGAGTAATATTCCGGATGACATTAGCCACAGCTTGCAGAGCTCCTCCTATTTGTGAATGAGGAATTTCCAGGCTTTCCAGAGAATCAGATTGAAATTCTATCCAGCAAGCACTAGTAGACATTTCTATCTCCGGCAAAAACACTTTTCCTGCTCCCACATTTTCATGAGTAAATAGTTTGATCTTCTTATAGCCGGTGGTGGCGGTGCTCACATTCACTTCACCATAGGCCAACTTTAACTTATCAAATTCTTTTTCCTCATCCACTGATAAAACTTTAATATTCGTTTTGGTTATCGCATCAGTAAAATAATCCACATTTACAGCTTTCACATATGCCTTTTTACGGTCCCAATCCAGTTCATCCACATGAAATTGACTGGTTTCATGCATATAAATAGCATCCTGGTGCACCAGCATCTGTGCGCCGAAAAGATCTACTTCCCCGATGACTTTTTCGCCGGCGGTTTTATCGATAATCACCACATTCTCCGGTGAAGCACTTCGCAGACTTACCCCTTCCGCCGGAAAGATTTCACTCATCCAATAATATTTATCATCGGTAAACCGCAGTACATTTTTTTCAGCCAAATATTCTAAAATTTCCCGCGAACCCTCCATTCCGAAGATTTCACCGGTTTGGAAGGGAATCTCAAAAGCGGCACATTTAATGTGGCTCATGAGGATGAGCAGATTATTGGGATCAATAATCCCACTCTCAGGTGATTTTTCAAAAAAGTAGGTTGGATTTTCAACAATATACTGGTTCAGCGGTGAACTGCTGGCTACCAGGATAGTCAGTGAGGTGGTGCTGCGGCGTCCTGAACGTCCGGCCTGCTGCCAGGCGCTGGCAATCGTCCCTGGATATCCAGCCAGAATCGAAACATCCAACTGACCGATGTCAATTCCCAATTCCAGGGCATTCGTACTTACCACTGATAAGATATTGCCATCCTTAATTCCCCGTTCAATGCTTCTTCTTTCCGAAGGTAAATAACCTCCGCGGTATCCGCTCACTTTATCGGGAGAAATATGTAATTTTTTGGCTGCTTCTTTTATATAGCGGGTTAAAATTTCCACCCGGATGCGGCTGCGGGCAAACACGATAAACTGGACCCGGGCTGACAGTAAATGAAGAGCCAACCGGCTGATTTCACTGATCACCGAACGCCGGATTCCCAATTCACGATTGATCACCGGAGGGTTGTAAAAAACGAAATGCTTTTTACCGGTTGGTGCTCCGCTTTTATCAATCAAAGTAACCGGCTCGGCAATGAGTCTTTCTGCCAATTCCAGAGGATTGGCAATCGTGGCGGAACAGCAAATAAACTGGGGTGAACTTCCATAAAACCTGGCGATCCTTTTTAATCTCCTGATCACATTTGCCAGGTGACTGCCAAAAACCCCCCGGTAGTGATGGATCTCATCAATAACCACAAATTTTAGATTTTCAAATAATTTTACCCAGATAGTATGATGCGGTAAAATTCCCTGATGTAACATATCGGGATTGGTTATTACGATATGCCCGGAACGCCGGATCGCCTTGCGGGCAGTGACCGGTGTATCCCCGTCAAAAGTATAAGTGCGGATATCTTGCTGAGTCAAGGTGATCAAATCATGTAGTTCCTTTAACTGATCCTGTGACAGCGCTTTGGTAGGGAAAAGATAAATAGCACGGGAATCCGGTTGCTCGAGAATGGAATTAAGCACTGGCAGATTGTAAGCCAGGGTTTTTCCACTGGCGGCGGGAGTAACGAGAACAACATTCTTCTTCTCTTGCAGGGTCTGGTAGGCTTCCAATTGATGGGAATATAATTTTTTAATCCCCTTTTGCACTAAAGCATCAGCAATCAGGGGATGCAGTTGCGGTGGAAAATCCACATAAGTCCCGGGAGTGGCTGCAACTTCTTTCCAGACTGTTATATTTTTCGAGATCTCAGGATCACTTTTAAGAAAATCGATCAATTGTTCTAGAGTCATCGGTCGCTTTCAAGCTTTTGAAGATATTGGCATGCACTTTCCAACTCATTTTCATCGAATAATTTAAGATGATAATCATTTAAAAATGAGGCCAAAATACCAGCCCCAGGTTTGATTTTATTAGAAAAACTCCCATCATAAATATAAATTTTACTGCAGGCAGGACTGAGCGATTTTAGAACTGCCATTTTGATCAGGTTGGTCTCAAGAATGCGGACAACGCTCCTGGCACCCCTGATGAAATAATCAGTAACTTCCACTCTGTTAGAGTCCACTATTCTGGCCTTTCCAGTTAACACATCCCGACCATCACCAGATTGGATCTCAGATGGTAACCGTGGAACCGGTAATCCACCGGCGACTTCAGGGCAAAATGAGATTAAGCGGCCTTCCTGCTGCCATTGATTTATTATGGATGAATTTAGGGTAATTTTTTCCCCATCATACCACACCTTTTCACCCAGGAGACAGCCACTTATCAAGATTTTTATCATTGAGAAAATTAAAGGACGAATTTTATCAAATGCAACTCAATTTATGCAGAGATTTTTGTCTTCCTCCCTGATGCGGCTAAATCACAGGAAATATAAGTTTTTGATTTAATGGACAGTTATCACTAAATTTTGCCCCATGGACCCAATAAAATTATCCACTCTTCAATTGATTTCGGTACGCTGGTGGAACGCCAATGCTTACTACGCTATATCTTTGTCCCGGGTATTACACCAGAAGGGAGTCAAAGTATTAGTGGGCGGGAGAGTAAGCAGCCCTCCTATTCAATCAGCCATCAAGCATCAATTGACTACCTTTAATATCAATTTAGAAAGTTTTCGACCCTGGCAGTGGATTAAGAACCTTAAAATTCTAAAAAAGGTTATTTACCAGAATCAGATAAATCTGATCAATGCGCACCGACCAGAGGATCATTTC
>Ga0299912_10005197_pt1 | contig 10685 bp, 5 predicted proteins | sample RVTome_2_FD_207667 | JGI IMG/M metagenome (GOLD analysis project Ga0299912, IMG submission 207667) | Soil microbial communities from uranium-contaminated site in the Upper Colorado River Basin, Wyoming, United States - RVT95D214 (version 2) ... | reverse complement strand
GCGAGGCGGTGCGCGCGCAGGTGCTGGAGGCCGGCGCCATGCTGGGCGGCAAGGCCGTCATCGACGAAGACCTGCTCGACGAAGTGACCTCGATGGTGGAATGGCCCAGGGCAATCGCCGGCGATTTCGAAAAGCGCTTTCTCGACGTGCCCTCCGAGGCGCTCATCTCCACCATGAAGTCTAACCAGAAGTATTTTCATATGGTGGATGCCAAGGGCAAGCTGATGCCGCATTTCATCACCGTCGCCAACATCGACAGTCGCGACGCTGACATGGTGCGCGCCGGCAACGAGCGCGTGGTGCGGCCGCGGCTGTCCGACGCCGAATTCTTCTGGACCCAGGATCGCAAGCACCGGCTTGATTCCCATCTCGAACGCCTTAAGACTGTCACCTTCCAAAACAAGCTCGGCACCCTGCACGACAAGTCGGCGCGCGTCGCGCGCTTGGCGCGCAGCATCGCCCAGGCCATGGGCGCCAATCCCGAGTGGGCCGAGCGCGCCGCTTGGCTGTCGAAATGCGACTTGATGACCGGAATGGTCGGCGAATTCCCCGAGCTGCAAGGCATCATGGGCCGCTACTACGCGTTACACGATAGAGAGCCAGAAGAAGTGGCCCTGGCCCAGGACGAGCAATACATGCCGCGCTTCGCCGGCGACGAATTGCCCGCTACTCCCACCGGCCAGGCGTTGGCCATCGCCGACAGGCTCGACACCGTGACGGGCATCTTCGGCATCGGCCAGGCGCCCACCGGCGGCAAAGACCCTTTCGCCCTGCGCCGCGCCGCGTTGGGCTTGCTGCGCATCGTCATCGAACGCCAATTACCGTTAGACCTGCACGCCCTGCTGGAAGAGGCCAAGGTCGCGCTGGGCGACAAGGTGGAGGCCAAGGGTGTGACCGAGCAGGTGTTCGACTTCATGATGGACCGCCTGCGCGCCTACTACCACGACACCGGCGTGGCGCCCGACGTGTTCGAGGCAGTGCTGGAGCAGCATCCCACCCAGCCGCACGATTTCGATCGCCGCGTGCGCGCCGTGACCGCCTTCCGCAAACTGCCCGAGGCCGAGAGTCTCGCGGCCGCCAACAAGCGTATCTCCAACATCCTGCGTCAGGCGCAGGAGAAACACGTCGCGGTGAGCGACGAGGTGAACGCGAACGCGTTGGTGGAGCCCGCCGAAAAAGCCTTGGCGGAGCAGGTCGCGGCGTTGGCGCGAGAAGTGATCCCTCTGTTCGATCAGCGCGATTACGAGACGGCGCTGTGCAAACTCGCCGGCCTGCGCGCGGCGGTGGACCGCTTCTTCGACGACGTGATGGTGATGGTGGAAGACAGCGCCCTGCGCGACAACCGCCTCGCCCTGCTCAACTCCATGCGCAACCTGTTCCTGCGCGTCGCCGATTTGTCGCGCCTGCAAGGCTAACTTCAACTGGCTACACGGCAAGAGTAAGGAAAAACCCATGGAACACAGCGACTCCTACCAAGCCATGCTCGCCGCCGTGCAGGCCTTTCACGACAAGCACGACTTCAAGAACAAGGGCGGCGAGGAACTCACCTACCGCATGGCGCTGATGGCGGAGGAACTGGGCGAAATCGCCGCCGCCGTCACTAAAGGCAAGCCCAAGGAACAACTCGCGGAGGAATGCGCCGACCTGTTTATCCTCCTCATCGGCACCGCCATCGCCGCCGACTTCGACCTCAACGATGCATTCTGGAAGAAGATGCACAAGATCATGCAGCGCGAATCCAAAATGGTGAATGGCCGGATTCGTGTTTCCGAATTCCGCGACTGAGCCGGTTTGACATCGAGGGGACATGGCCTAGGCTTTTGCTGTTGTTCTCAACTCTACCAAGGGGGTGGATTATGATGACAGCAGTGGTTATGTTTGTGGCGTTGTACGCGTTGGCTGTTGTTTGCATGGCCGAATCCCGATAGCGGTTGGCGCAAAAGAAACGAAGCCGGGGGCTGTTTCAGCCTCCGGCTTTTTTATGGGCGCCCCTTTTCTTATTGCGCTATGGAATCAAGAAGCCACTCGATATTTTGTCTGCTTATATACGCCCGCAGCTGACGAAAAACAGTGGCATGAAGGCTGGGGTTTCTCGCTATAATCGCGCGTTCCAACAACCTGCCAATCATTCGTCGACGGTTTCCGGGTGCGGTTGCGCTCAGGTCCGCAGCGACGAATCTTCGAAGGATCGACGTACACCACAACGTGAATGAGGTGAGGGGCTCGTGACGCCACTCGGCGGTTGATCGGTGCATGACGTGTGCGCCGTGGACCATAAGCATTGCCTGGGGGGGTAATCATGAGTTTTGCAGTAAACCGTTTTGTGCGGGCGGGTCTCTTCTCCGCGCTGATATCGACTTCAATTCTGCTCGGCGCCTGCGGCGGCGGCAGCGGCAGTCAGCCGGCTTCCGGGAGCAACAACGGCGGGAGTAATCCCCCGCCCGCCGGCAGCAGCGTTCCCAAAGTGAGCCTGAGCGGCGGTGGCGTTAAAGGTCCGCTGGCCTATGCATCGTTGGCTTTTTACGAGTTCGACGCGAGCAAATCTAATTTCCAGGCGACAAACGCGGTCGCCACCGGGATGACCGACAGCCAGGCCGCCTTTAGCGGCGTGTTGGTCCCGGCTCCCAACCCCCCCTACATCCTGGTCTTCACCGCCGGCGCCGGCGCCATCGATCTCACCACGGGCAAGTCGCCGGTGATCACCACCATGAAGACGGTGGTGACGCAGGACATGCTGAGCAAGGGCTACCCCATCTACGCCACGCCGCTGACCACGCTGGCGGTGGACCTGGCGATCGCCAACGCCAACAGCACGTTGCCGCCCTACGATTTTCCCAAGTCGGCGCAGACGGTCGACAACTTCTTGTTAGCCTTGCCCATCGCCGCGCAGCAGGTGGCGTCCAGTCTCGGTTTCGGTATTTCCAGTGACGTGGATATTTTCCGCACCTGGCCGGTAGTGGGGTCGGATAGCAGCGCTGTGACCCTGCGGGTCACGGCGGAATATCGCAGCGCGGTGGAGGCGCTCTCCACGCTGGTCTATCAGATGGCGCAGAGTGTGGGTCCGGACACCAAAGCAGACCAGATTCTCAAGGCGTTGGCCGAGGATCTCGGCGATGGCGTGATCGACGGCAAGAACGCCGCCGGCCAGGCGATTTCGCTGCTGGGCACGACACAGCTGAACTTGTTGCAGAACGCTAATCCTGCAACTCTCACCATCCCCAACAGCTCGGTGCTAGTGGGCAATGTGGAAGCGCTGCTCGCCAGCGAGGCGATCACCATCGGCGCTACGGCCGATACCACGGCCCTGGCTAACGGCGCTATTTCAGTGACGGTGTTGCCCGCCCAGCTCAACCCCGATCTCGACGGCGATGGTGTGTTGAACGTGGTGGATGCTTTCCCCACGGATGCGCAGCGCGACACGGACACCGACGGCGACGGCATCGCCGATACCGTTTATGTTGTGGACGGGACCGGCAAGCGCACCGGCGGCATCTCCGCGTCGTCGGACCCCGACGACGACAACGACGGCCTGACGGATGTGGCCGAACAGGCCCTGGGTACTAACCCCCTTCTCTCCGACACGGATAGCGACGGCATTTCGGATTCTGTGGAAGGCTCGACAAGCACCAACCCCCTGTTAAGCGACAGCGACAGCGACGGCGTGCTGGACGGCGTTGAGGCGGCCGGGCCGGGCAGCGTGGTGATCATCACCACCGGCGCCAATGCCGGCACATATACCGGCACCGGCACCAATCCTCTGCAAGGCGACACGGACGGCGACGGCCTGAGCGACGGCGCCGAGGTGGAGGCACTGACCAACCCACTGGCGACGGACAGCGACGGCGACGGCAAGCCGGACAACGCGGACAACTGCCCGGCCGTAGCCAACGCCGATCAGGCGGACAGCAACGTCGACGGCGTCGGCAACGCCTGCTCCGCCGACCTCAACGGCGTGTGGAAGCTCAACTTCCAGCCCACGTCCATGACCTGGAACGGCTGCGACAAATCCCTGTTAGGCAAGACCTACACCGTGTATCAGTCGATGACCCAAAACGCGGGCGTTCTTGCCGCCACCGATCACCGCGGCCTGGGCATGAGCGGCAGCATCACCGTCGCCACCAATCGCTTCATGCTCTCCGGCGCGAGCAGCGAGCCCAATCTGTTCGGCGCGCCAACCGATCGCACCTTCAACCTCTCAGCGCGCGTGAATCTGGACGGCACGGTGAGCGGCAGCTATGTGATCCTCGACAAGATCAGCGGCACTGCCATTTGCCAAGAGAGCGGCACCGTCAACGCCGCGTTCGTTTATGGCCATAGCGGTGCCGAGGCGTATAACGGCATGTATGCCCTCGAATACGTCGACCACGCCGAGCCGCTGCGCGGTGCCGAGACCGCTGCGAAGCCGAACAGCGGCCTCATGCAAGTGACCATCAGCGGCAGCGCTTTTGAGATGCACGATTACCGCGCGGGCAGCGCTGTGGTATCGAGCAACTACGACTCGGCCACCGGCGTGTTCCACCACTCCACGTTGCATGAAGAGGTGACGGACCTCAACGCAGACGGTATCACCGACGTGCACCGCGTGGCCTCGGACCTCACCGGCATCATGGTGCGAGCCGCCGGCGACGCGAGCGGCGCCACCCTGGTGTTCGCGCGTACGATCAAGGACTCGACGTATTTCAATCTTTCCGCCTACGACCCCACCGCGACGCCGAATTTCCACGTCGAGCAACGCCTGGACGGTTACGGCCGGGCCATCTCGACGAGCGCCTACAATGAGACACTTACCCGGCCCGACGCGAATGGTGCGCTGACGGCGGTGGACCGTCTCGGTCTCTCCAATCCGCCCCTTCGGGTGGCCACTTCCAGCAGCGCCCTGCGATTCGCGGCCTTTGCCGGCGCGGACACCAATGGGACACTCTTGTGCAGTACGCCCTTCGAAACGGGGCTGGCGATCGTCGAAAACTATCCAGAGGCGAACACGGCGGCCGAGACCCTGCGCAGCGGCGCCTACGGCGATATCGCCTGCGAGGCGGGAGTGGAAGGCAGCGTGGTGCCGGGCGGCCTCTACACCCTCGCCGTCATCGACGACAGGGGCACGCCGCTGGATATAACCGATGATGTAGTTACGAGCAGTTTCCTGCTGACTGCCGCCGTCACCAATTCCGCACCGGCCACGATCCCCGCGCGCCGAGGGATGCAGATCGACGGCGCCGGTCCGTCGCAGACCCAGATCGATCCGCGCATCGCCATCGACGGCTATTTCAATCCCTACGCGGCACACACCTTCACCTGGCCGGACCAGGGCGCGAGCGCTTATCGTCTGCGCTTCCGCGATCTCAATGCTGTGGCCGGGGTGCCCGCGAAAGAGGTTCGCATCACCAGCGCCACCAATAGCGCCACCCTGCCCGCGGGAGTGCTGAGCGACACCAGCTTCAGCACGCTCGAAATGGACGCCCGTTACGACGCGTCCGGTTACTCGGCGTGGTCCACCGGACAGACGCTGACGGTGTACCCGTTCATCAACGGAATGTTCAACGTGGAGACCAAGGACCCGGTGAGCGGAGAAGAGCTGAATTTCCAACTGGCGTTGCAGCGCACGGACTTCGACTCCGCGCTGTGTACTGTCACGTTCAGTAATCGGCCGTTGCAGTGTGACTCATACCACTTGATCGTGAACTGGAACAACGACGCCATCGCGTTGCACTTCTTTAATCCCGAAGTGATCGGAGACCTGGGTTTTTATCTGGCCTTCCAGTTCAGCGACGCGGCCAGCGCCACCGTCACCTCCGACGTTTATCAGGGCACGGCGCGCCGAGTCACGACGGAACTGGTGGCGCGCAACCAAGTGCAGGCCGATGGCACGGTGAGCACGCTGCTGACGTTGGAAAATCCGCCGCCCCGGTTTGCTACTGGAGAATTGACCAGCCAGAGCGGCACTGTGAACCTGGATGGCCTGGGTAGCACGGTGCTGTTGCTATGGGACGACGGGAACCTCGACCCGGCCAAGCATTTCGACAAAGTCAGAGGCGCTTTCTGGGAGCATCCCGGCAACGACGCCACCCCGCCGGCCGTAGCAACCGAGCTGGGCGTCGGCAGCGTCGCCCTTCCCGACGGCGGTTATCGCGTGAGTCTGCAAAATCATTCGTCGCAGGCCATGTCGGACATGGCATTCGCGGTGGACGTCGTCGCGGCCAATACCGATGCCGTGCGCGGTCCGGCCTTGGCGGCCATGCGCGTCAACGGCGTGGCGGCGGGGGTGGGCGTGGGTGATGTCGTCGCTAACGCCATTAACGTGGCCGCGCAGAGCGCCTTCGATCTGGGCTGGGACGCTATGGCCATGTCGAGCGCTCAATGGGCCGTCGTCGTGCGCGCGGTGGACGGCGCGGGTCTGCCCATCGCCGGCCGCGAGTGGCGCTCGCCGTTCATGGATACCACGAACCCCGCGCTCGTTTTCACCATGCCGGGAACCTGGGCCTGGACCAATGGCGCTACGCTGAACCTGACGAGCTATCTCGCCGCGGGTGAGGCCGCCCAGGTGCAACTCATCTCGCGCGATACCATGGGCGGCCTGCAAGGTCTCTCCGATTCCGTCTTCGTGCGGCTCGGGCCATAACCGGGACATCGCCCCTCTCCATTTGGAGGGGGGCGGTTCGCGGCCCGCTTTCTGGTAATATGCCGGTCTTTTATTTGTGGTACCGGCTCATGCGCTTGATCATTCTCGACCGCGACGGCGTCATCAACGAAGACTCCGACGACTACATAAAGTCCCCCGACGAATACATCCCCATTCCCGGCAGCCTGGCGGCCATCGCCCGCCTCAATCACGCCGGCTACACCGTGGTCGTGGCCAGCAACCAGTCGGGCATCGGCCGCGGCCTGTTCAACTGGCTAGCCTTGGAGGCCATGCACATCAAGCTGGTGCGCCTGCTGTCTCTGGAAGACGGCAACATCGACGGCTTCTTCATCTGCCCACACCGCCCCGACGAGAATTGCCAGTGCCGCAAGCCCAAGACGGGCCTGCTGGAACAGATCAGCGAGATGTATCACATGACCCTGACCGGCGTGCCCTTCATCGGCGATTCCCTCAAGGACGTGCAAGTGGCCAAGGCCGTGGGCGCCCGCCCCATCCTGGTGAAGACCGGCAAGGGCGGTGATACCGTCGCCAAGGGCGAAGGTCTGGAAGACGTGCCGGTGTACGCCGACCTGGCCGCCGCGGTGGATGCTTTATTGGAGGCCTGAGTCATGGCTGCACTGCGTTCACTGCTGTTCAGCCTCGCCATGATTCTCTCCACCGTGGTCACGGCCTTGCTGCTGGCGGCGTTGCTCCCCACGCCCTTCACCTGGCGCTCGCGCGTGGCCCGTGTCTACGCGGCCTTCGTCATCGGCGCATTGAAAGTACTGTGCGGCATCGACTATCGCGTCGAGGGCCGCGAGAACATTCCTCACGGCGCCGCCATCATCTTCGCCAAACACCAATCCACCTGGGAGACCTACGCCCTGCAATTGATCTTCCCCGCTCAAACCTGGGTGCTCAAACGCGAACTCATGTGGGTGCCGTTTTTCGGCTGGGGCCTCGCGGCCCTCAAACCCGTCGCCATCGACCGCCAGGCCGGGCGCAAGGCCGTCATGCAAATCATCGAACAGGGCAAGCAACGGCTGAGCGAAGGCATTTGGATCACCATCTTCCCCGAAGGCACGCGCATCGCCCCGGGGCAGCACAAACGCTGGGGCATCGGCGGCGCCGTACTGGCGGAAAACAGCGGCGCCCCCGTCGTGCCCGTGGCCCACAACGCTGGTGAGTTGTGGGGCCGGCGGGCCTTCATCAAACACCCCGGCACCGTGCGCGTCGTCATCGGCCCCCCCATCGAAACGAAAGGTCGAATCGCTGCCGATATCAACCGCGAAGCCGAGGCCTGGATGAACCGCACCATGGCCGAGATCAGCCCCCTCGAAGCTCAACGGGAAACGAACAGCGCCGCCTAGCCCGCGTGGACGACCGGCCCTGCAACGGTTATGCTTACGCCCCCGCCGCGCAATGCGGCGAGTTACATTTCAAAGCGCCCGTAGCTCAGATGGATAGAGTACTGCCCTCCGAAGGCAGGGGTCGCGCGTTCGAATCGCGCCGGGCGCGCCAATTCCCGCTGGTTCAACAGGTCACAAACTTCCAATTCCGCGTTATTGCCTATAAGCCCCGGTTTAATCGGAAGAGTGCTTAAGAAAGCGATTCCTCAGCTCTTTGGTTGGAGCCAGGCCAAAGCCCGACATTTGGTTTAATCGAAATGCACTGATGTCGAGTTCACCTTTTGCACCAAACATCAGTGTCGGTTGCACGGCATCCGCCTCAAGCAGGAGCGTGCCGAAGGCGCCTTCCTGGGCAATCACGACATCCCGCGTGTTCTGTACCACGGTCAATGCCGCGCGGGTCAGCAGGCTCGTTTCGCCCACTTGCGCGCCGACAATCAGTGCCAGCCCCAGTTCACGGCAGCGCGCCGCCAGCGCCAGCGTGCGCAGCAGTCCGCCCATTTTCGACACGCGCAAATTCACAATCCAACACTCGGGCGACCCAGGCAGGTGAGCGAGCTGCTCTACGCGCGTGATGCTTTCGTCCAGCACGATCCGCGTGTCGAGCGCCTGTGCGAGGCTGGCCAGGTCGGTGAACTGTCCGGGGCGCAACGGCGCTTCCAGTGCGGCAAACGCGTAGTCGAGTGATTCAAGATACGCGCGGGCAGTGTCGAGATCAGACCAAAGATTGTTTGCGTCGGCGCGAACTTTCGCGGGCGCGATGCCTGCGTCACGCAGTAGCGCCAGGTTGTCGCGATCGCGGCCGACATCGCCCGACAGTTTGATTTTGAAATCACGCATCCCTACGTGCTGGTAACACGCCAAGGTTGCAGCAAACTGTTTTGCATCGGTAGCGCCAAGCACGGCACTGTAGACAAATGGTCCCCGCAGCGGCGGCAAGCCGAGAAATGCCTCCATTGGCTGCCCGCTTTGTCTGGCAAAAAGATCGAGTAGTGCGAGTTCCAGCGCACACCATGCCGCGGGGCTTTCATCGATCACACCGCGATGCCGCGATGTCCAGTCGCGCAATGAGGCGAGATCATGCACTGATGCGGCGAGTTGCTCGCGGTGTTGATCAACGAAGGCCAGCGCCGTCGCCACCGATTCGCCTGTTACGTATTCTCGGGGACAACCCTCACCCAAGCCGATCGACCCGTCCGCGCCGCGCGCTTCGATCCAGATTGCCTGGGTCGCGCTACGCGTGGCCGAGGCGTGCTGAAACGCGACATGAAATGGAATATCGAGCGCCCAGCATTCGATGGCGATCGGACTCTGCGCCATGCTCATGAGACGATGTTGCTGTTCGCCACATAGGGCGAAAAATCGAAAGGAAAATCGCGCTTGCGTTGCAGCGCGACTGTCTTGAACTGCCCCTCGCGCTGACCCTGGCTGACACAATACGCCTTGAAGGCCTCGCCAGCGCCGCCTTTCAGGCAATGCAATTCCAACGGCGCGAGCCGTCCGCTATCGCGTTTCGATTGGTACTCGATGTTTAGCTCCCCGAGACGGGCGTCCAGCTCCGCGGCCATTGCCGTCGCATCGGCAGGCAGCGCGTCCGGCTCAAGATAGAGTTCATAGACACTGCGCTCTTCGTTTGCGAGCGCCATGACAAATGCCGTCACCGTGCCATAACGCTCGCACACCTCACGCACGGCCTGTATCAACTGTCCCTCGTAGAGTTTCTCGCCGGTAATGCTGGTAACGCCTTTCCCTTTTTGCACGAACCGCAAGGTGGGTGTCGCCTCGAAGCGGCCGACCACGCGCACGATGTCATTCATGAAATAGCGGTACAGTCCCGATCCGGTGGTCACGATCACGTAATAGTCACGGTTCATCTGCAACTGATGTAACTGCAAATACTGCTTGCACCCGGCGTCCCAGTCGGCCGTCTCGATGAATTCGAAGAAATGGTGATGCAGTGTCGGCACACCCTCGCCGGTCGAGGGATTCACGGTTATCGTGCCGCGGAATTCACTGGCCAAGTAACCCAGCTCCACTATCTGCGTCGTGGGCGGCAACATGCTCCGCAATTTCTCGACGGCGACGCCGCAGCTTCCGCCCGTCCACACGGTCAACAGACGAATCTCGGGCCAGAAATCGCAAAACGTTAGTTCATGTTGCAAGTTGCGCAAGTGCCGCGCTGTTTCCGGCATGCGATGCAGCTTCCGAGCTAAAGTTCGCTCAACGTCTGGCGCGAGCTCACCGAGCGATTCCACTGTGCCGTGTTCGAGGCTGTCGGCCAGTTGGTCGCGCGACGCGTTCAGCACTGCCTGCATACGAAGAAATGATGAACCGTTCGCGCCCGCGAGATAAGTGATGTCCGGTTCTTGCAGGGCCAACCGCAACATGACGCGGTATTTCACCTCAGCGTCGTCGATGTCGTAGACCTCTGACGGGATCACGCTGTTCAGACGCATCAAGAGCGGCATGTTGTGGTAGAGATGGCCGGATACCGAGCCATACGGCCGGCCCGAAGGACGCCGGCCTTCAACCGCCGGACTCACCATGCCAAGCATCTTGCCCGTGAACGCCATCGGAATATGGCGAAACAGCACATGTGCCAGCAACGTCTGCTCCTGGTGATATTCTTTCACCGTGGAGGAAAGCACGGGCAGAAATTT
>Ga0299912_10005196_pt1 | contig 10686 bp, 6 predicted proteins | sample RVTome_2_FD_207667 | JGI IMG/M metagenome (GOLD analysis project Ga0299912, IMG submission 207667) | Soil microbial communities from uranium-contaminated site in the Upper Colorado River Basin, Wyoming, United States - RVT95D214 (version 2) ... | reverse complement strand
TTGGAATCGACCACGCGCTCACCCTGAATAGCCATCTTGGCCCCGATCCCAATAAAAATTAAGCCAACCTCACCTCGAGGAATCATACCCAGGCCGATAACCCATTTATTAAGCTTCTTTTCGAATATGACGGCCAACGAACATGCCTGCTTGCCGATTATAGCCGCCAGCGTAAGGACCAAGGCAAATCCCAGAATCGAAATATTGGCGAAACTCGTTAAATTTACACTCATTCCCATATTAACAAAAAATATCGGGACCAAAAACGCGGCAATCGGTTTGAGCAGCACGTGCAATTCCGCCTCGCCCCTCGCGGTTAAGTCTTTATAATGAACATCCTCGAGAATTAAGCCGGCGGCGAAGGCTCCCACGATAGGCGCCAGGTCGATGATTTTCGCCACGTAAGCCAGCAGGAAACAAAACATAAGCGAAAAGGAAATGAGAAGACCGGAACCCCGAAGTTTGGAAACGAACGAAAATAACTTCGGCGCCAGGAAGCCGCCGATTAAAATCGAACCGAATATGAATAAAAACGCCTTAAATATAATCAACAGAATCGTCCAGCTTGAGGCACCCGAACCACCGGCGTTGGCGGACGATATGATGCCAGTTACTATCGCCAGAATTACCAGCCCGAGCACGTCGTCGATTACGGCGGCGCCAAGGATTATTTTCGATTCGCGATACTTGATGCGGCCGATATCCTGCAAGACTCGCGCTGTTATGCCAACCGAGGTAGCTGTCAGAGTGGCTCCGATAAAAATATGGATATAAATGGAAGCGTCAGGCATAAAAAGCGCCGAAACACCCCAGCCAAGCAAAAATGGGATAACCACGCCGAATACCGCGACCAGGAAAGAGACCAGGCCGACGGACATCATTTCTTTTAAATTAGATTCAAGCCCCACTTCGAAAAGCAAGATTATGACCCCGATTTCGGCCAGGATTTCAATTGAAATATGATGCTTTATTTGTTCAAAACCGTGAAATCCCAAAAGATAGATGTTGCCTATCAGAACGCCGAAAATCAATTCCCCGAGCACGGCGGGCTGCTTAATTCGCTCTACCAGGTCGCCCCCTATCTTGGCGGCCAGCAATATTATGATTAGAGAAAGAAGAATCGAGGCAAAATCTTCGTCCCCGGGGCCGCTGGCTGCGGGCTCCGTCGCTGTTTCGGGTAGGTGCCCGGCTGACGAAACCGAATCGGTTTGGCCTGCTGCAATGGCCGAATCGCCCCGACCGGCAGAAGATTTATGTACCTGGGCAATAGCCTGATAAGCAAACAAGATGGTCAGGCAAATCAACAAGAGCGTCAATGGCTTTTTCATCGCGTCCTTCCTCCCTAAATGCGCCAATAATATATTCTAATCTCAAGACTGGCAAGGCATTTGTGCGGTTGACAAGGGTTGCTGCAAGGGCTATAATCAGGTCGAGAGATGAGCGGATAGAAACAGAGAAAAAGGAAATTGACGAACGAACTCGACATCCACCGGCATTCCCAGGTTGCCTGGATTTTAATATATGCGGTCTTAGCGCTGCCTCTATTCCACGCCTTTGGGTCGGCGAAATTCTATTCCGCGGTAATCGCGGTTGGCCGCGACCCAATGGCCCAGTATTATTATTTTTTGGCGTCTTTATTAATTCTGGGGCTTATTCCATGCTTAATATTTGTACTGAGCGGAAAATCCCGCGCGGCCGATTTGGGGATGGCTTTCGGTAACTGGAAATATGGCTTAATCACGGTTGCGCTCGGCTTGCCCGTCATGCTCGTTATTGCCTATTTCACTTCCCGGGATCCCTCCTTTCGGAATGAATATCCGTTATTTCGCGACTTATTAATTTATCGGAACGGCCTGCCAGGGTATTTTGGCATGTATGCCCTTTATTACATAGGCTGGGAAACATTTTTTCGGGGCATCATGCTATTCGGCTTGCGGCCTGCGGTCGGCGATTTAAACAGCATTTTGCTCCAGACTATCCCCTCATGTCTGCTTCATATAGGTAAACCTCAACCTGAATTTTTCGGGTCGCTGATTGGCGGGCTGTGTTTCGGGTGGGTGGCGCTTCGTTGCAGATCCTTCTGGCCGATTTTTATTTGTCATTTCGGCCTCGGCATTTTCGTCGACCTATTCATAATTTATGGTTAGCAAATGAAAAACGGATTCCCTAAAGATTTGAAGATAACCGATGCGCTCTGTCTGGCATATTGTGTTTTGCAGTTATTTTATGTCCTGATCTTCGGTATGGCTCTGGAATACCGCTCAAAAATATTGTTGATTTACCTGGGCTGCATGGTTTTTAGCATTGCCTGTATCCTGATCCGACGGCAAATAAGCAACCCGGTCGTCGTCTTTTTCACGACTCTCTACCCGATTATTCTCTTTATTCCCTTCTATGAGGTTTCCGGCTACCAAATACATACTCTCTTCCCGCAATTTTTCGACAGCTACGTCCTGGCCATCGAAAGCCTGGTCTTTCCAGTCCACCCGACCATATGGCTCCAGAAGTTTTTTCAACCCTTTGTCGTAGAATGGATGATGTTCTGCTATACGGCCTATCTATTCCTGCTCCCGATCACGACTGGCTGGTTATATGTGACGGGCAGAAAAACCGAATCGGAGCATCTGCTCTTGAGCCTTTCGATCACTTTTTTCATCTGTTACCTGCTTTTCAGCTTTTTTCCGGTCGAGGGCCCGCGCTTTACGCTGGCCGCTCAATACTCAGTTCCACTCAAAGGGTATTTTTTCAGGGCTTTAGCGGAGCAGCTGGAAGCCACCGCCATGCTTCATGGAGGGGCTTTCCCCTCGGCACATTGCGCGGCGGCTACTGTCATGCTGCTTCTTTCCTACAAATATGACCGAAGGCTTTTCGCCTGGGTCGCACCTATCATAATCACATTATATATCTCGACCGTCTATGGCAGGTTTCATTACCCCCTGGACGTCGCGGCCGGTATCCTCGTCGGCATTGTCGGCATTCGGCTCAGCTATCCATTGCTTCTGATCTGGGAACGAATTCTTGGTTCGGCAAGGCAAAAGATCCCCGGCCGGCTAAAAAGCGACAGCCGGGTGCCGTCCTGAGCGGCCGGCGCTGCATATAGCCCTTGTCATATTTCGCTTGACAATTTGGGGACAGATGGCATATTTATATTATTATTATAGTCGGGCGAATCCGGTCGTGGTGAGCATATTGAATATGCCGATACGATCGATGGCATAGCCCGAGCTTCGAAGCTACGTCTGTCATGAAAGATTTGATTAGCAATCATGATTTGAGTCGACGCTCCTTTATCGGGACCATAAGCGGGGTGGCGGCCGTAGCGTTGCTCAAATTCGATCGCCAGGCCCTGGCGGATACTCATCCCGGAGAGCCGATTTTGACGGACTACCGGGGGCGCCTCTGCTATAACGAAAATCCGCTTGGCCCATCACCGGCGGCTATCGAAGCGATTATCGACGAAGCGGCGATGTCGCATCGTTATCCAGATTGGTTCGCCGAATCACTGGCTTCAAGGCTGGCTGAACATTACGATGTTCCGACTTCCAAGGTGATTTGTGGCAACGGCGCCACCGAAATCCTCAGGCTTTGTGCAATGGCCTTCGCCGAGCCTGGCCATAATGTCGTCTCTCCATATCCTTCCTATTCGCAATTCCCCGGCGACGCCCAATTTTTCGGAGCCAGCGTTAGGTATGCTGACCTGGATGCCGAATACAGGGTCGATCTTGATAATGTTCGCGCGAGAGTCGATTCGAATACGACCTGCGTCTGTCTGACCAATCCGAACAATCCGACCGGCACGATATTTAATCCCGGGCGGCTCGGGGAGTTTATCGATAGCCTTCCCCAGGGGGTCGTAACTCTGATAGATGAAGCGTATTACGAATTCATCAATGGTCCTGTCGGCGGTAATGAATTTAACCACGGCTATTACCCTTCAGCGATAGACCTGGTCAAGGATGGCAAAAAAATCGTGGTCATCAAGACTTTCAGCAAAGTCCATGGGCTAGCCGGCGCGCGCATCGGCTTTGCCATGGGCCCGAGTTCCGAAATAAGCGCCATGCGGTCCAACCAGACATTCGCGACCATTACGCGAACTTCGCTTGAGGCGGCCAAAGCCGCCTTGAGCGATATACAGCACATAGCAGACACGGTCGACCTTGCCAATCAAGCGAAAGAGCATTGCTACGGGGAGTTTGAATCGATGGAACTGGATTACATACCGTCGGTAGCCAATTTCCTGATGGTTGATGTCGGAGATGCGGACGAGGTCGCCGCCGCGCTGGCCGATTATGGTATCTACGTCCGGACCGGTTGGGGTATGCCGAACCACCTGCGGGTTTCCATGGGGCATCTCGACGAAATGCGCGACTTCACCGAAGCTCTCCGCCTGATCCTCAACGGACGAGGCGGCAAAATCTCCGGGGCGGGCGTGCCGAATCAGCCCCAGTTGTATCAGGCGTACCCGAATCCATTTAATACCTCCGCGCTGATCAAGATCGTGCTGCCGCAAAGCCTGCCGGTTCGCCTGGAGATTTTCGATATTCGGGGGAGTCTGGTTAATCGATTGGCCGATCGATCGCTATCGGCGGGGCCGCATTCTTTTGGGTGGAACGGTTCCGCGGCTTCCGGAGAAAGGGTCGCTTCCGGATCGTATTTTTACAGGCTGACCGCCGGGGATGCCGTTATTACCAGAAGGCTGATTCTTATTAAATAAATTGGCGCTGGTCTGCGCCTTTCGGTTTTATCGATCAATCCAGATATATTTTATTAATATATAGAACCATTGCCGAATCCGGCTTTACCGCGAAAATGTAGATGGCGTCGATTTCTTTCATATTCATTTCCCTGGAGGCCGGTCCGGAACGGACGATGTCTAATGGCAGAGCAATCAGAGCGGGACCGCCAGAAATCAGCTGCGAATAATTGAATCTGTCCGAATAATTCCGATTATAATCCCGATCCTCAATCCGTATTGCCAGTTTCACGGGTGCGAAGCTTTCGCATTCAAAATCGATTATCAAACGGTTAAATACCGACCAGTCAGGAAATGGCTCGGTAATTTTAAAGCCCGGGTATTCGGCTTTATGCAGCTCAAACTTGCCTATGCGGCCGCCGGCCTGGACCGCCGGTTCGCGACCCGCGACAGCCAAAAAATCACAGTCCCAGGTTTTCAGAAATTTTCGACTCCAAACCGTATCGAAATCAGCCAATTGCGGCATCGCGGCATCCCGCTCTATATAAGCCATGGACCAGGCAACCACCGGCGCAAAAGGGCAGAGAAATAGCAATATCGAAATTATCGCGATGCTCAGCCTGAGTTTGCCTGGCCAGTTCCGTCCGCCATAGCCCTCACTCCGATCGAATACCGCAGTCATTCCCAAAAAAGAGGTAGCGCCGATCGCGTCTCGCAGCAGATCGAATATGTCAGCATCGCCGCTGCCGAATATCTGGATAAATTCCGTCACACCACCGATCGAAACGGTTGCCAAAAACGCCAGCACATAATGCTTATATCGGGGCGTCAGAGATTCGCCAAACACGAGAATCGACAGAGCCAGGATGGTTAATGCAAGAACGCCGAACAAAGGCGCGTGCCCGGCATTATGAATTTCCCGCCAGAGAATAGTATGAGTCGGCAATTGGAGTTTAAAAAAAATGATAATCAGCGCGGAAACGACCAGGATAAGCAGCGATATACGATATCGTTTTTTCATTGGAAAACAGGCCGGTCAATTGACCCGTATCCGGCATAAAATCGGAGGGGCGGCAGGCTCATAAAATGCCCGGCCGTCCCCTTCCTCATACACTTCAGCAACTGCTGTCCGCACACACTGCTATTTTATTACCACGACCTTGCCGCTGCTCGATCCGGATGGATAATCGACGTTGAACGGATAAACGCCCGGCGCCAGGTTATCGCCATTGTCATTTTTCACGTCCCAGATCCAATCACCGGGGCCGATATCGTTCTGGCGCTTGACAATTTTCCCTGAAATCGTGGAGATTACTATCTTCGCATCTTGCGGCAGATTCGTAAAAGTTATTGTGGGATAACCCGCGGAAGACCTGAATGGATTAGGATACGAGTGAATATCCAGGTCGGCGGTGAAATGGAGCGGCGACGTCCAGACGTTATTGCCGCCACTGACGCGCCAGAAGTAGGCTTGCCCCTGCTCCAGCGGATCGGTTATCTGCCAGTTTGTAACTGATGCCGACGTCTTGACGACCGGCCCCGATTCGGTCGGCGAAGTAAACAACGGATCGTCATCGACCTGAATATAGTAGTAATCTATATTGCGGATATTGTGGATAGTAAATATAGGCCGGCTGGCATGGACGACCGCGCCATCCAGGGGATAGAGGCAATCCGCCGTCGTTAAAGACTGCACGATGCCCGTAATAATATTAAAGCAGGTTGAATCGGACCAGTCGCTGGAATCAGACTCGTCCGTGGCCACGGCGCGGCAACGCCAATAGTACAACACCTCGTCGCTCAGACTATCGTAAGTAACCGACGCCACAGTATCTACGATTAGCGGCACTCTGAACATAGGCTCAGGAAAATCCGGCAGAGAATCCAGAGCGAATTCGTAGTAAATCGGGATTTCACATTCGACCGTGGACGCGATTAGCGTAACTTGAAAATCGGCGGTATCAATTACAGTCATGATCGGCGTTGGCGTGTAAATCGGGCCGCCTGAATCAGCCTCGCTGCCATATATTTCCAGCTCGGTAATCCAGAGTATCGACGGGTACGTCTGGGGGCCCATGCCGGCCGGCTGGAGATACCTCATTCGGGAAGTCGTAACAGCCGGGAATGTGGTAGCGGTTACGCTATCGGCTGAAGAATTGTTGACCACAGCCGCGTCAGCATAACCGTTGGTACTTTCGTTCCAATATTGAAGCTGATATTGTCTTGAACACATCCAGGTGCTACTATAGGCATTCCAGGCCCAAAAGACGACGACGCTTTCGACATCGTACACTGGCCCGCCAAAATCAATCACTATCCAGTGGGGGACCGTTATGCTATCATCGGAAGCCCAGGTGGTTGATTCCCCCCCATAAGGCGCGATTATACCGTCGTTGATCGGATCGATCGTGTACCCTTCATAGGTGCCGCAAACGCGCGGCAGGGTATCGAGAAGCGCCAGGTTTTGATAGGTCGAAACGGTGTCCGTGTGAAATGAATAACCGGCGCTTATGCGCTCATTGTTTCTGGCATCGCGCGAGAGCACCCTGAAATAATAAAGAGTATCCGGGATCAGGCTGGTGAGGTTGACCTGATGATTGAGAACCAGGCCGGTATCAAGCGGCGTCGCCAATTCGTAATTAAAGGTTAAACCATATTGCACCCGGGAGGTCGCCGGTTCGTTGGTGGTCCAGGTAATCGCCGCCGAAACGTCCGTAACACCCGATGATGCCACGTTGCTGATTACCGGCGGTATGGTATCGGCCGCGGTCGTCTGAAAAGTGTAATCCCCGCTGCTTGCCTCGTTCCCCGACGCATCAATGGAACTGACCTGGAAGTGGTAAAGAGTATTTGCCTGAAGGTCGGTCAAATTGACGGCGTGGTTCAGGACCCTCAGATGGTTAAGCGAAGTGCTGTCGCCATAGGCCGAGGTCAGGCCATAGAACACCTGCGAAGTGGCATATTCATTAGTATGCCAGATGACGGTGGCGGATATATCGCTGACATTGTTCGAACCGACGCCGCTGATCTGCGGCGGATCGTCGTCCGGCTCGGAAGGCGGCTGCCAGGCCCCCCATCTCGTCCAGGTCCGGCCGCCATAGGTCAGGTTCATCTCATCCAATGAATTGGGCCGCGAAAAATCATATGCCTCGGGATTGGCGAATCCCGGATCTGAATTTAGACCATTGACATCAAATCCGTACGTATTGCGCCAGGCCGTCCAGTTGGCGTAATTGCTATAATAGAAATTCGCCCGGAAACTCGCGCCATCCGGATCGTACCAGCAATTCTCATCAAATTCGACCAGAGTATGCAAAGGTGGGCTGTTGCCGGCATCGACAAAACTATGGAAATAGCTGTCCCAGTCAGGATTAGGCACGATGCCGTAGCCGATGTTGTACTTGACGATGTTGCCGCCGGTGGCGTCCTGAATTGCGCGCCAATAGGTAAACTGACTGCAGTTGTAGAACGTATTATTGCAGATAAAGTTGTTGCCCCTGACTTCGGGATCGGACATGGCCGTGCTGCCGCCAATCTTGATAGCCTGGTGCTCAGCTCCGACTATGACATTGCCATAAACCGAGTCGTACTCGCATTTTGAATTGATCCAGATGCCTTCCTCGCGGAAATTATACATCATGCAGTAGCGCACGACATTGCCCGTCGAATTTACGCCATTATCGCCATAACCTGCCATTTTAAACGCAAAGCCTTCGCCCATCATTCCATTGGGATTGACGAGACATGAATCGAATAAAACGTATCGCTGGGTGTAAAGGTCCGCCGCCGAACCGGAATGGGTGGGGCCGGAACCCTCGGCCGTGACATCGCTGAAGCTGCAGCCGATGAAAGAATTGTAGCTTCCCCAGGAATCGGCATTTGAGCCATAGAAGGCCGAAGAAAATATCAAAGTCGAGTTTTCCGCGGCCATGTAGCCTTCCCGGCTGAACTTACAATGAACAAAAAACACGCTGTCGGCGCCGGCTGAGAAATACACCACTCCCTGCTTGCCCATACGAAGGTCAATCCCGTAAAACAGAATATGATCCATGTCCGTCTCATCTATATATAACGGAGGTTTGCATGAAGCGATCATTTCCTGCGTGTTCGGATTGATATTGCCGTAAGGCCAGGCATAAATAGTGCTGCCGTCGTGATAAAATTCGCCCTGCTGATTGATCGCCGCCACCGACGTTTCAGGCTTCATCAAGGAATCGTTTTGAGTCAGGGTATAGCTGCGGCTGCTGTAATAGCATCCGGTGCCTGTCCAGTTGGCCCGATAAATATTGCCGCTATGAACGGTCCAACCAGTGGCCAAAGTACCGCCGCTGATAATCGCCGTGTGCCAGGTATCGCTGGCCATGGTCGAACAGGCATAAACGGTCCGGTTGTTAAACGTGCCACCTCTGGGCAGAACAATCTGCGCGTTCAGCCACCGCCCGGCGCCAAATAGCACGGTATCGCCGGTGGTGATCGTATTGTTTACCTTGTTTATGGTCGCCCAGGCGGTCCCCCAGGTTGTGCCGTTATCGGTATCGTGGCCGGCCGTTCTTACGTGATAAGTCGTGGCCAGCGCCAGATTGGCGGATACTATGATTATGAAAACCACTTGTTTGAATATGTTGTATTTCATGGCTGCTTCCTCACAATCGTTTTCCAATTGTTTATACCAATTTTATCGGACTATTGCTACATAAATCGCACCGTTGTTTGGTTTTTTTTAAAATTTTCAACTATTTATAATATAACGACTTATAAGGAGGGCTCGCCGGCAAAAGAGATTCGGGATATGTCCGGGCCTGATTAAACTTTGGATTTGTTCTATTTTGGTGCAACGAAATTGATAATCATGGTTTATTAGTGCCATTTGACCACTTTAAATGCACTAATTTGTTATCATCAAGGCAAAAGCCAATCTAATTTATCACCTCATCGATAATATATTCCGGTCTATCCTTAACTTCGTCCAGTATGCTTCCTGTGTATTGCCCCAGGACCCCGATCGTAAGGAGTTGAATGCCGCCAAAAAATATGATAATAAGCAGCGTCGATGCCCATCCAGGAACCGGACTATAATATCTCCCCAAAAATACATAAATTGACAAGCCCAGACTGATCAAGACGCTTAGAAAGCCCATATTAATAGCTATTTTCAGCGGCTTTTTGCTGAACGAAAAAATGGCGCTAAAAGCCAACGCCATTAACTTCCCATAATTATATTTTGTCGTTCCCGAAAACCTGGGTTCCCTTTCGTACTGAAAAGCAACCTGTCTAAAACCGATCCAGCTAATAATCCCCCGCACATATTTGTTCTTTTCTTTAAATGCTTTATAGGCATCGATTACCATTCTATCCATAAGCCGAAAATCACCCGCATCCGGCGGAAACTTAACATCGGACAAGTAGTTGAATAGCCTGTAAAATAGTTTTGAAGTCAATTTTTTTAAGATGGTTTCGCTGGCCCTGGACCTTCTGACACCATAAACGACATTACATTTTTCTTTAATATATACTTCAATCATCTTCGGAAACATTTCCGGCGGGTCCTGTAAATCGGCATCAATAATGAAGCAGATATCACCGACGCATTTATTTATTCCGGCAGACGTAGCCGCCTCGTGACCGAAATTTCTGGAAAAACTGATGACCTTTATGTTTTTATCTTTGCCGGCAATATCTTTTAAAATATCCAATGTGCCATCTTTGCTGCCATCGTTAATAAATAGAATTTCATGATTAATATATTTATTTTCAGTCAATACTGCCTTTATTCTTTTATAGGTTTCATTAATAACGCTCTGCTCGTTAAAACAAGGCACGATTATAGAGATCAGTTGGTTAAACATTTTCCCCTCCGCTTCTGAATGTAATAAATTTATTCCCCAAAAAGTTCAGGCCGGTATAGACCACCATCGCCATTATCGTCGCAACTTCTATACGGATATAAACTATCTCCTTAAAAAATAGCAGGCAGATCAATTGTATTCCATAGC
>Ga0299912_10005195_pt1 | contig 10686 bp, 11 predicted proteins | sample RVTome_2_FD_207667 | JGI IMG/M metagenome (GOLD analysis project Ga0299912, IMG submission 207667) | Soil microbial communities from uranium-contaminated site in the Upper Colorado River Basin, Wyoming, United States - RVT95D214 (version 2) ... | reverse complement strand
TCTCGATGATGCTCTGGTGCATGTGGCAGCCGCTGCCGTTGATGCCTCAGAAGGGCTTGGGCATGAACGTGGCCATGGTCTCATGCTTCTCGGCGATGGTCTTGACGGCGAGCTTGTACAGGATAACGTTGTCCGCCGTCTTCAGGGCGTCGCTGTACCTGAAGTTGATCTCCTGCTGGCCCGTGGCGGCCTCGTGGTGGACCCTGTCGAGCATGAAGCCCGCGGCCTCCAGGACCATGAGGGTCTCCAGCTTCACGTCCTCGGTGGGGTCAAGGGGAGGCAGGTCGAAGTAGCCGCCCTTGCCGAATGGGGCAACGACGCCGCCCTGGTTGGTGACGTAGAAGTACTCCAGCTCGGGGCCCGTGTTGAAGCCGTAGCCCTCCTTCTCCAGCTCGTCCACGGTCACCTTGAGGCGGCCCCTGGGGTCGCCTGCAAAGGGTGTGCCGTCTGGGTTGCTCACGTAGCAGAACATGAGGGCTATGCCGGGGGTCTCCCACATGGGCACCAGGAAGGTGGCCGGGTCGGGGTGTAGGTTGAGGTCGCTGCGGTTGATCTCCGCGTACCCGGGGACGCTGGAGCCGTCGAAGGCTACCCCGTGGGTCAGGGCGTCCCTGATGTTGTACTCTGGCACCAGCATGGCTCTGGGCCCACCGAGGGCGTCGATCACAATGAGTCGAACGTACTTTATGTCGTGGCGCGCCACGAGCTCCATGATGGGCTCCACGGCGTCGCCGTTGGTCAGTCTAGCAGGCATAGACCACAACATCAAACACACGTATATATAGTTTTTGGGCGATAATCTAAACACATGTATAGTTTAAACACTATTATCTAGACTCCTGTGAACCATGGTTAACGTGTTTAAGGCAATATTACTTCTTCGTTAACGAGGTCACAACGGCCCCTAACAGTACGAGGACGCCGCCCGCCGCGGTGACGGCGTCAGGCAACGTACCCAGTATCGCGGCCTCCCCAACGAACGCAGCCACCGGTTCAAGGTAGAGCCAGATCGCCGCCCGCACAGACTCCAGGCGGCTGAGGGCGAAGTTCCACAGCAGGTAGCCCCCGCCGCTGCAGACGACGGCGAGGTAAAGGACGCTCAGCCACTGGTTTGAGGTGAGGGCGCCAAGCGCAGCCCAGTCGGAGGTGACTGACAGCGGGATCAGGAACAGGGCCCCGAACAATGTGACGTGGCTGGTGACGTACGCCGGTCTACCGGTCCGCTGCATTAGGCGTCTGCTGAGCGTAGAGTACAGGGACCAGCACACGGCGTTCCCCAGGAGGCATGCGACGCCGAAGAGGAACCCGGTGTCGACGTTCATAGCTGTGAGTTTGGGCAGGGTGATTATCGCCACCCCTAGGAACCCTGTGGCGGCGCCGAGGAGCTTTCTGCGCCCCATGGTCTCATGCAGGAGCATCGACGAGGCTACGCCGGTGAGGATGGGGATGAAGCCCACCACGAGGAGGGCTGATACCCCTGCCCCCGCGTATTTGACGCCCGTGTACTGGAGCCAGAAGTAGAGGCTTATGCTCAGGAACCCTAGGAGAGCCATCTCCTTGAGATCGGAGATATTGGGGCTTGTGCCCTTCAACGCGTTTGATAGGAGGATGGGCGTGAACAGCAGGGTGGCTAATATGAACCTTAACGTGGCGAGGGTTACTGGGGACAGCGTCTTGAGGACCATGGAGGCCGCCACAAAGCTCAGCCCCCATATGAGTGAGACCGAGACGGCTGCGAGAACCCCAGCCCTGGTCTGACCTTCATCCAGCATATAGCCACGGACGCATTAAACAGATATATGGTTTGCGGTAAATTTAATATACATGTGTTATAAGAAATATTAAACCAGTTCACATATGTATAAGGTGAAGCCATGTTCACTTTAGATGAGATCGATAGAAAGCTGCTGGCGGAGATCCTCAAGGACTCCAAGAGAAGCTACAGGGACCTGGCCAGGGCCATAGGGGTGTCTGCGGCCACGGTCATAAACCACATTCAGAGGCTGGAGTCGGCGGGAGTCATCAAGGACTACACGGTGATGCTGGACTTCGAGAGGCTGGGCTTCGAGCTCACGGTGGTCACCGAGATGACCGTGAGCAAGGGTAAGCTCCTTGAGACCCAGCGGGAGATAGCTAAGCTGCCATACGTGTGCGCCGTCTACGACATAACCGGCGAGATAGACTCGATGGTGGTAGCCAAGTTCAGGAACAGGCGTGAGCTCAGTGAGTTCCCAAAGGACTTGCTGAGCATGCCCTTCGTGGAGCGCACCAACACCCACGTGGTCCTGAACACCGTGAAGGAAGACTTCAGGATGATAAACAACCTGTGACCCTTGACGGGGTCAGACAGGCTTCCTGAGGGCTTTACCGGGTAGGGCTCCCGTGTACTTCTCCTTCTTTACGACTTGGACGCCGTTCACGATCACGTAGGGTATGCCAGATGCGTACCTCTGGGGGTCCGTGAAGGTGGCCTCGTCCTTGACCGTGGCCGGGTCGAAGACTGTTATGTCCGCCTTGTAGCCCTCACGTAGCAGGCCCCTGTCCTTGAAGCCCATGCGGTGGGCCGGGGCTCCAGTCATCTTCCTCACGGCCTCCTGCAGGCTGAGGACGCCGTCGCGGACGTACTTGCCCAGGACCCTGGGGAATGTGCCGTAGGCCCTGGGGTGGGGCCTGCTGTCGGCCCAGACGCCCTCCGGGCATATGGCCGAGGCGTCGCTGCCCACCATCATGTAGGGGCTCCTCATGACGCGGACCACGTCCTCCTCGCTCATCCCGAACATGACGCTCTGGACCTGGGTGTCCTCGGCTATCAGGAGGTCGAACATGGCGTCGTAGGGGTCCTTGCCCACTGCCTCGGCCACCTGCTTGAGGTTCATGCCGTTGTACTGGGGGTGGTTCTTGGCCTTGGTGACCATGACCTCGTCCCAGTTGTAGACGAGCCTGCTCTCATCCCTGAGCCTCCGCCTGGTCTCGGGGTCCCTGAGCCTCTCCAGCATCTTCTCTGCGCCCCCCTCGTGGGCCCAGTGGGGTAGCAGCGAGGTCAGGCCGGTGCTGGACGCTATGTAGGGGTACTGGTCGAATGTGACGTCCACGCCCCTGGACCTGTAATCCTCCACCATGGCCAGGCTCTGCACGGTCTTGCCCCAGCTGGGCCTCCCGCTGGCCTTGAAGTGGGATATCTGCACCGGGGCTCCGCTGTTGAATCCTATCTCGCAGGCTTCCTTCACCGCGTCCAGCAGTGTCTCGCCCTCGCCCCTGATGTGGGAGAAGTAGACGCCTCTGTGCCGGGCCGCCGCCTTAGCCAACTCAATGATCTCGGGGGTTTTCCCGTAGACGCTGGGCGGGTAGATGAGGCCGGTGCTCAGGCCCCAGGCACCGTCAGCCATGGCCTCTGTAACGAGCTTCTTCATCTTCCTGAGCTCCGCCTCGGTGGGCTCCCGGTTCTCGTACCCCATGACGTTCTGCCTCACCGTGCCGTGGCCGACGAGAGGCGCTATGTTGAGAGACGCGCCTTTGTCCACCTCGTCCATGTACTCGGCCATGGTGCCCCAGGTTATGTGGAAGTCGTCGGGGACGCTGCTCCTCCCGTACCTCTCCCTGTACGCGCGGACCGATTCGTTCACGGGCGCCGCGCTGCCGCCGCACTGGCCCACAACCTCCGTTGTTACGCCCTGGCGGACCTTGCTCAGGCCCCTCCTGTCCACCAGGATGGGCACGTCGCTGTGGCTGTGTATGTCTATGAAGCCCGGCGCGACGACCATGCCCTTCGCGTCGATGACCGACTCGGCTGACAGCCCCTTCAGGTTGCCCACGGCCGAGATGACGCCGCCCTCGACGCCGACGTCGGCGCGGAACCATGGGTTGCCCGAGCCGTCGATCACGCGGCCATTCTTGATGATGATGTCTAAACTCAAACGGTTCTCCTCAGATGTATGTGGGGGCAGAGGATTTAGGGTTTAAGACCCGGTCCTCCTGAGGAACCTGCCGGGGAGGGCCCCCGTGTGCTCGCCGTACTCAACCACTGGGACGCCATTCACCAGGACGTGGGGTATCCCCGACGGGTACCTGTGGGGCTCCGTGTAGGTGGCCTCGTCGCTCACGGTGCCCGGGTCGAAGACCACCAGGTCGGCCTTGAAGCCCACCCGGATAAGGCCTCTGTCGGGGAGTCCCAGCCGCTGGGCGGTTGCCCCGCTCATCTTCCTGACCGCCTCGGGTAGGCTCAGCACGCCCTCCCTGACGTACTTCCCCAGGACCCTGGGGAATGTCCCGTAGAACCTGGGGTGAACCATGCTGCGCCCGAAGACACCCCCGAACGACACTGCTCTGCCGTCGCTTCCCACGGTTCCCAGGGGGCTCCTCATGACGCGGACCACGTCCTCCTCCACCATCTCGTGGAGGACGATCATGACCTGGGCGCCCTCTTTGACCAGCAGGTCGCACACGGAGTCCAGAGGCTCACTGCCCTCCCGGGAAGCTATCTCCTGAATGCTCTGACCCTCGTACCCGGGGCTTTTCGTGGCCTGGACAACCACCAGGCGGCTCCAGTCCTCCATCTCCTCTGTGGGCTCAGCCCTGATCCTGTCCCTTACCTTCGGGTCCTTCAGGCGCTCCAGGAGCCTATCGGCTCCCCCCTCCTGGACCCATCGGGGTAGGATGGATGTTAAACCTGTGCTGGAGGCCGTGTAGGGGTACTGGTCGAAAGTGACGTCCACGCCCTCCGACCGCACCTCCTCCACCATCCTGAGGGTGTCAGCCGTCTTACCCCAGTTCTTTGAGCCGCACGCCTTGAAGTGGGACACCTGAACGCTGGCCCCGGCCCTCCGCCCGATCTCTACGGCCTCCCGGACGGCCTCTATGAGGGTATCCCCCTCACCCCGTATGTGGGTGCTGTACAGGCCGCCGTACTCGGCGGCGACCCCTGCCAGGGCGACCAGCTCATCTGTGCCTGCGTACACGCTGGGCGGGTAGATGAGGCCGGTGCTCAGGCCCCAGGCCCCCGCCTCCATGGACTCCCTCAGGAGCCTCACCATCTCGGCCATCTCCCCATCTGTGGGCTCCCGGTCCTCGTTCCCGACGGCGTTCTGCCGCAGGGTGCCGTGGCCCACCAGCGTTGCCACGTTGAAGGCCACTCCGATTCGCTCGACGAGCCCCATGTAGTCGGCCATGGTCTCCCATGTGTAGACCTGGTCGTCGCCCATCATGGCTGTCATGTACCTGCGCCTGTACTCCTGCAGCTCCTCGCTCATGGGGGCAGCACTGTTGCCGCAGTTGCCGATGACCTCGGTGGTGACGCCCTGCCGAACCTTGCTCTCGGCCCGGGGCTCACGGAGGATCGTGTAGTCGCTGTGGCTGTGGATGTCTATGAAGCCCGGGGCGACCACCATCCCCCGAGCGTCTATGACCCTGTCCGCCCTGCGTTTCGCGCCCCCGATGGCGGCGATGGTGTCTCCTCTTATCCAAAGGTCTCCCCTGTACCAGGGGTTCCCCGTCCCGTCTATGATGCGCCCGTTCACTATGGCCAGGTCGTAGACCAGTCTCGCCGCCTCCAGCCGCCTCTTCCTCAACCCATGCAGGGGCGGGGAACCTAAATATGCTTCCACCCGAAGATTCATTCGGGTCTTAGGGGTGCCCGAGAAGTACGGATACGTCAGGTACGCGTGGTGGGAGGACGTGGACCTGGAGGCCGTGGCTCGCGAACTGGGGGAGAGGTTCACGGTGCGGCGGCTGGACACCCCGGGCGTCACGCCCTACGAGATATCCATCTACCAGAACACCAGGCAGGAGGTGCTGGTCAAGGCTGACACCCTGAAGGCGTACATAAGCAGGTTCAGGGCCACCATGTTCCAGAGGGAGCCCGCCCCCTTCACGGGCAGGGACCTGGAGCTCAGGGCGAGGCTCATGGAGCTCTACCCCAGGGACAGGCCGTCGCCGGCGCCCTGGTTGATAAGCCACGAGACGCCCTTCGACGTAGCCGAAAAAGAGGGATAGCCTAAACCTTTCTCAGGAACTTGAGCCGCTTGTTCCTGGTCGAGGATACCTGCTTACTGTAGACCTCCACCAGCCCCTTCCTTATGAGGCTGGGTATGGCTCCGCTGTCCAGGTGAGATATCTGTTTGCACATCACGTCGCCCTGACTCACAAGATCGTAAACTCTACGCTCCGCTAGCGTCAACTCATGTTCAGTAGTCATCGTTAGAATACCGGACAGATTAATGTCACTGGAGGGTAAAAGGATACCGTAAGAAGGAGTTAGGGTCTGAGGTAGCCGGCCAGGTGCTTCACCATGGGCCTCCCCAGGGCCTCCTCCACGGGCTTATAGATCTCAGGGTACCTGTTGCCGTCGCCAACCAGTATCTTCTCCTTGGGCACGGTCACCAGGTACACCGTCTGGCCCTCCCTGAGGGACGCGCTGGTGGTTGGCTCGCCTTTCTCGTCGAAGGCGGTCATGAGGTCCGGGAACGTGGCCAGCCTCTTGCCACCCTTCTCCAGGGTCATGTACTCGTTGACGTACCCCAGCTCCCACTCATTTTTCCCGTCTGCGAGGGTAATGAACCCCACGTCGAAGCCCCCCCGAGCCTCCAGCGTCTTCTTGGCTATCTTTGCCTTGCAGACCAGCTCGCCGCCCAGGAACTCGGTGGCGGCCTTCACCTTCGCCTCTGCGCCCTTAGCCTTCATGTGTGCGCGTCCAAGCTCTATGGCCTTGGAGATGGCCCCGGGGGCCCCGTGCTCCTTGGCGTAGCTGACCGGCACGGGGTCCCTGGCCAGGGCCACGAGGGCCTTCATGTCCCTGGCCTGGCCCCGCACAACGTTGCTTGTTGACTGGAGGCTGCCCCACGCAAGCACCTCGCTGCCCTCGGTGACCCCGGCCTTGACGCTCTTGTAGTCGAGCCTGTGGAGCCCCATGCTGCCCATCATGGCCGTCGGGTGGGCCCTGCCGTCGGCCGGCGTGTCCACCACTGGGAGCCCAAGGGCAGCGGCTATCACCCAGCCGCCGAAGCTGTTGTGGCCCCCGTTCTCGGCTGCGATGAGCCCATCGAACTTGACGCCGGCCTCCCTGAGAAGCAGCGCCGCCCTGATGAAGTGCATGGGCTTGGTGTTGCCGCGCTCCGTGGGGGCGCCCAGCGCCGCGCTGGTTATCACCATCCACTCTGGGTCAGCCTCGTCCGGGCCCCAGAGCTCCACATTACCTATCTCCAGGGCCAGCAGCCCCTCGCTTCTACCCGCCTCGCGCCAGCCCCCGCCTCCGCCGCCCAGGATGGTTCCTCCCACGGCGAGGGCCTCAACGTCCTCCTTCGTCATGCTTCTCGGCAAATCGGATCACTGTATTGGTTGTGTACCCTAGATAATATTTAGGTTCCCAACAACTGGATTGACACACCCAAAAAACGCCTTTTCATCGAATGTTTAGCTAAATGTAACCCGGAAAAATTTCACATTATTCCATGCAGCTGTCAGGATACACGCAACAAACCGCGGACACCCACCCACTGGCAGTCGCCGCCTAAAGACCTAGAAAAAGCCGCCGAGCCGGAAAACAAGCCTGAAAACGGGGAAAAGTGGCGGCGGTGGAGGGACCCCCCTCCCCCCACGTGCACACACACGCAAACACAGAAAACAGACAAAAAAAGAAGGATTAGGGCTAGTACCAGTCCAGCTTACCATCTTTCTCCATCTTCAGCAGAGCAGCCCAGTCCTCGTTAATATGCCCCTGAATGATCTCCAACATCCGGTCATCTACGTGCCTGAACCTGCGCTGAGGCTCAAGGTACTCCTTAACAGGCTTCAACTCCTTAGGCTTCACATTTATCTTGAACTGGCCATGGTCGATCTCCACCACCGGGAAGGCGCCCGACTGAACCGCGAGGCGGCCGATCTCCACGGTCTTCTCCGGCTCGAAGTACCAGCCCGTGGTGCACGGCTGGTGCACGTGGAGGAACGCCATGCCCTCACCGGCCCTCGTCACCTCCGCCGCCTTCTTGATCTTCCTCTTCAGGTCGGGGATGTAGGCTAGGGACGCCGTCGCTATGTAGGGTATCCTGTGGGCCGCCATGATCATCATCAGGTTCTTGCGCCTAGTGGGCTTGCCCTTCCACACCGTGCCGGCGGGAGTGGTCGTGGTGTTGCTGAACAGAGGCGTGGTCCCGCTGCGCTGGATGCCCGTGTTCATGTACGCCTCATTGTCGTAGCACAGCCATATGATGCTCTCGCCGCGCTCCGCGGCGCCGCTTATGCTCTGGAGCCCGATGTCGGCGGTGCCGCCGTCGCCGGCGTAGCTGGTGACGTACACCTTGTCGGCCTTGCCCTTCTTGCGCAGGGCCCTGTAGACGCCCGTCTCGTATGCGGCTCCCGCAGCGAAGTTTGCTAGTATCCACGGCACCTTGACGACGCTGCCGTAGTTGACGCCGCTGCAGCTGGGCGGGTTGATGACCACGGTGTTGGGGCCCAGGATCTCCAGGAGCGTCCTCACGATGATGCTGGAGCCGCAGCCGGCGCAGCCGTCGCTGCCGGGGTGCATGCAGGCGTCGTCCTCGATGCTCACAGGCGGGGCCATCTTGGGCAGGGGATGCTCCACGTAGTTGACCTCCCGCTCCATCTTCCCCGTCTTGGCCGCCTTGACCACCTTCACGCCCATGGCATAGATGTCCTCGATGGGCACGTCCTCGCCGCCAAGGCCCGTGACGAAGTTCATCACGGGCACCTTCACGCCGGTGTTGTAGAGCGCCGCCTTCACGTCCTGGAAAGCCATGCCCCCTCCTGTGCCGTGGAGCACTGCCCTGTCCAGGACGCCGATGGCGCCTACGTTCTCGGCCAGCTCCTTCAGCTCCTGGTTGGGGAAGGGGCGCATGTACCTTAGCTTCAGGAGCCCTATCTTCTCGCCCTCCTTCCTCAGCTTGTCCACGGCGCGCCTCGCGGCGGTGGTCATGCTGCCCATGGCGACGAGGACGCTGTCAGCGTCCTCGGTGCGATAATTCTCGACGAGGCCCCCGTAGCTGCGGCCGAAGGTCTCCCCGAAGCTCTTGTCCACCTCGGCTATGACCTTCTTGGAGTCCTCCAGGACCTCCTCGTGGAGCCTCCTGTAGGTGGTGTGGAGCTGGGAAGGCAGGCTGGTGGTGGGCCACGCCTTGCTGACGGTGGGGTCGAAGGGGTAGGGCGCCTTGTAGGGTGGGAGCCACTCGTCCACCTCCTTAATGTCGGGGAGGTAGACGCGCTCCTGGCTGTAGCTGAGGTAGAAGCCGTCCAAGCTGGTCATTGTGGGCAGGAGCACCCGGTAGTCCTCGGCGACCTTGTAGTCCATGAGGATCATGTCGAGGCACTCCTGGTTGGTCTCGGCGAAGTTGACGAGCCAGCCCAGGTTCATCTCGGGCATGATGTCGCTGTAGTCCGGTCCCAGGGCCCAGTACCAGCCCAGGGTCCTGTTGGCGACGGCCATCACCACGGGCGTCCTGAAGCCGCTTGCCTGCGCGACCACCTCGTGCATATAGGCGAGGCCCTGGCTGCATGTGGCTGTGAACGTCCTGGCCCCTGCGAGGGACGCGCCCACGGCGACCCCCATGCAGCTGTGCTCCCCCTCGGTGTGCACGTACTCGGCGTCGAGCTCGCCGTTGGCCACGAAGTCGGCCAGGTACTCGATGATGGTGGTCTGGGGCGTGATGGGGTAGGCTGAGACGACCTCGGCCCTCGCCAGCCTCACGCCGTGGGCTATCGCCTTGTTACCGGGGATCACGTCGAATTCCTGCGGCATCTAGGCTTCCTCCTGCTTCATCTCTATGGCCTTCTGGGGGCACTCGTTGGCGCAGACTCCGCACCCCTTGCAGAACCTGTAATCGATCTCGGGCTTGTTGTCGCCGCGGCGGTCGATGGCCGCCTCCGGGCAGTAGGAGACGCACAAGCCGCAGGCGACGCACTTCTCGTAGTCGATCACGGGTTTTTGCACCCGCCAGTTGGCGACGTACCTTCCGCCCTTCCTCGACACGTCGTTAACCATGAAGCCCTTGATCAGGGCCTTATCCTGAACCATTCATCATCACTTCCTGAAGTCCTTCATGGCGGCCCTGTCGTACCCGGCCTGGGCCGCCTTCTTGTTGGGCTCCGCCAACTTGGGCGGGAACCGCTTGTCTATGGCCTTGAAGATGCTCTCCATCTTCAGGAGCCCCGTCGTCTTAGCGAATGTACCCAGCATCACGGTGTTGGGTATAGGACGGCTGATCATCTCCACGGCGATCCCTGTGGCGTCCACCACGCCGATGCGTCGTATGCTCTTCTTGAATATGGCCTTGGCCTCGTCGGTGGTCCTCGTTGTGTTATAGATGATGACCCCCCTCTCCTTGAGGCCCTGGGTCACGTCCATGGCCTCGGGCATGGGTGGGTCCAGCACCAGGAGATACTCCGGGTTGTATATCATGGAGCGGGTGGCCTCGTCCTCGGTCCCTATCTGGGCGAATGCCAGGACCGGCGCCCCACGTCTGGCGCTCCCGTACATGGGGAATGCCCTGCAGAACTTGTCCTCGTAGCTGGCGGCGATGGCTATCAGCTCGCCGCAGGCCACCACTCCCTGGCCGCCCATGCCGTGAAGCCTAATCTCATCTACCATCAGTTATTCCTCAACAACACGATGTCGCTCTGGCGGGGCAATGCGCGCGGAACGGTGTTGCCCTCATCAAAGCAACTCTTATGGAATAACTTTAT
>Ga0299912_10005194_pt1 | contig 10686 bp, 9 predicted proteins | sample RVTome_2_FD_207667 | JGI IMG/M metagenome (GOLD analysis project Ga0299912, IMG submission 207667) | Soil microbial communities from uranium-contaminated site in the Upper Colorado River Basin, Wyoming, United States - RVT95D214 (version 2) ... | reverse complement strand
TGGTACGGCCGCGAACTTGAAAGGTAAATTAAAAGTGTTGAGATCGCTCACCTTGGGCAGTTCAGCATCCTAACGATTTTAACGAAAACCTTCATTTAAAAATGCTGATGAAGGAACCATTCTATATCCAATGGCATATCACCAATCTCTGCAATCTCCGTTGTCAGCATTGCTATCAAGACGATTTTTCAAAGAACAGCGATCTGGATTGGCCGGGGCTTAAGAGAGTATCTAATAATCTCCTCACAACATTAAAGGGATGGAATCAAACGGCCTGCATTCACCTTACGGGTGGCGAGCCCCTATTAAAACCCGAGCTATTTCCCTTACTCAATGATTTAGACCAACAATCCACAGTTGAAGAGTGGGGAATTATCACCAATGGTCTTCTCATTGATGAAGAAATCATAAGAAAATTATCGAGTTTTTCAAAATTGAGGAAAATAAAAATATCTTTAGATGGATCCGATGCAGAGATAAATGACTCCATTCGCTCGAAAGGGGTTTTTGAGAAGGTGATTAGAAATATCGGCTTGATCAAAAAGGATGAGAGATTTGAGATCATCCTTATGTTCACTGTTATGAAAAAGAATTTTAGGAGCCTCCCGTCTCTCTTTAAACTGTGTCAAAATTTGGGTGTGGATGGCCTGATCATAGAACGATTCATTCCATTGGGTAAAGGTAGAGAGATTGTTGGTGAAGTGTTAAGTAAGGAAGAATGGAAGGAAATGATAGGAATGCTTTTAGATTTTTTCTCGCCTGAGGGAGAAGGACATCCCCTTCTTCCTTATCAAGCTTTTCAGATCAGTTTCAATAGAGAGGAACCTGAGCTTTTAGGTGCTCCCTGTGTCATCGGGGTGGATGGTCTTTGCATCATGCCGGAAGGGAATGTCTTTCCTTGCCGAAGGTTTCCGATTTCAATTGGGAACCTTTTGGATCAATCCTTGAAACAGATTTGGGAAAGTTCAGAACTCCTGGAAAGACTGAGAAGAAAAGAGAATCTCAAAGGCAAATGTGGGAGATGTGAGATGAAAGACTGCCGAGGTTGCCGAAGCTTAGCTCTCGCTTTGACTGGAGACCATCTTGAAGAAGACCCTCACTGCTGGTACTACGACATTTAATATTGACTTATTGTTAAAGCCAATCTTTCGACAACCCGACCTGAAGGCTGGGTTACTCGCCAAGCTTGAACGCCGTCAAAAAGGTTGAATCTGGTTTATTAATATGGCTCCATTTGTGAAAACTATTATGGTTGATGATTGCCGATAGAAATGCGCGGTTATTTGTGTTATGAATTTGTTAAGGAGTGTATATGGAAAAAGTCAGGTTGGGCAGGACAAATCTAATCGTAACAAAATTGGGTTGGGGTGGAATTCCTATACAACGGGTGGGTGAACACGAAGCAGTTTCTGTTATACGGGCTGTGGTTGAAATGGGAGTCGACCTCCTGGATACAGCCCGTGCTTATACGAATAGCGAGCATCGGATTGGATTGGCACTTCAAAGAATAGATAAACCCGTCATTATTTCCTCAAAATCTCTTGGAAGAACAGCAAAGATTTATAATGATGTGCATGAGAGCCTCAAACAGATGAAGATAAAAAAAGTGAATATTTACCATCTACATGGCGTCTCAAGCTTCGAAGATTATGAGAAGGTTATGGCCCCTGGGGGAGCCTACGAAGGTTTAAAACGTGCGCGAGATGAAGGATTAATCGATCATATCGGGATCACCAGTCACAATCTCACTGTTTTAGAGAGGGCAATCGAGAGTGGACATTTTGAAGTCATCATGGCTTGCTATAGCTTTTTAGAACCTAAGGCAGCCCTGACGGTATTCCCTTTGGCTAAGGAAAAAGACATCGGTGTATTAGCCATGAAGCCATTCTCAGGAGGGGTGATCGAAGAGGCCGGTCCGGCCTTGAGATTTGTCCTTTCAACAGCAAACATCGTCCCCATTCCAGGGTCAGAGACTCTTGAAAAGGCCCATGGGAATTGGGAATTTTTTACTGAAGGCTATTCCCTTACTGAGCAAGATCAAGAGCGAATAGAAGCCATCAAGAAGGAATTTGATCATCAATTCTGTAGACGCTGTGACTATTGCCAACCCTGCACAGAAAAGATTAATATTCAGTTTGCCATGGGATTAAAGTCCTTCATCAAGCGATTCGGTCCTAATATTGTTCAAGAATTGGGGTGGATGAGAGATTCAATAGAAAAGGCCCGAACCTGCTCGGAATGTGGAGATTGCCTGCCACGTTGCCCTTACCAGTTACCCATCCCCTACGTGATTAAAGAAAATTTGTCTTGGTATGATAACCTGAGTAATCAATAAATCCAGCACCTTCCTGCGGGGTATTAGACCCCACAGGAAGATTATCTTAGGCCATTTACCCCGCACTATTTTATAGTGCGAGGGGTTCATCCCCGCAATCCCGCCGTTGGCGGGACGGGGTTTTCTGGAAGGTGCTGGATAAAGGGAAAAAGAGATTCCGCATCACTCAAAACTTTGAACTTTTTTCCCAAAGGACATCACAGTTTGTCATATAAGGTCTTGAAAAAGGTTTCTTCCTCTTTTGCCTTTCATTAAAAACATTGTTTAAGTGCTCAATTTATGGTAACATCTCAATCTAAATTCCAAAGGAGGTCAGCCTTTTTATGGACATTCGGAGCATTTTAAAAAAGATTAACCAGACAGAAACACCCATAGTCAATAAAGTTGCCGTTGCCTACTCTGGGGGATTGGATTCTTCTCTCGCCATCGAATTGCTCAGAAGAAAATATAAAGCGAAAAAGATCCTTCCTGTCACCATCGATGTAGGGCAAGGAGATGAGGAAATCCGAGAAGGCCAGAAGAAAGCGAAGGTTCTTAGAATCAAACCTCTCTTTTTCGATCTTCGAAAGGAATTCACTGAGGTTTGGATTGCACGGGCCATTCAGGCTAATTCAGATTATTTGGGTTACCCTGTCTCTACCTCCATGACAAGACAGATCGTGGCACGGAAGGTGGCAGAAGTGGCTCGAAAAGAGGGATGTGATGCCATCCTTGAGGGCTCAAGTGGAAAAGGGAATGATCAATATCGCATGCATAATGTCTTCAAGATGTTTGCGCCTGAGCTGAAGATTCTTGTCCCAGTACGGGATTTTGATTTGACCCGATTAGAGGAAGAGGTACTATGTCGGGCATGGGGTGTTCCGGTGACTGAAATGATCACCGGAGGGGATGATAAAACAATGTGGTGTCGATCCATCGCCAGTGGTGCGGTTGACCTAAACCAGCCACTTCCTGATGATATCTGGATGTGGTACAGACCTGTCGAGAAGTCCCCGGATCGACCTTCTTTTGTTACCCTCGAGTTTGAAAAAGGAATCCCTACTAAATTGAATGGAAAGCGAAGGTCACTTGGGGAGATCATCCCCGCTCTCAATACCATGGGTGGTGTCCAATCTATAGGTAAGATTGATATTTTTGAAGATGGGATTATGGATCTGAAGAGCCGAGAGATTTATGAGGCGCCTGCCGCGACGATCATTCTTAAGCTCCATCGAGACTTAGAACAGTTCTGCCTCACCAAAGATGAGATTCAGTTTAAGAAAGGAATAGATCAGAAGTGGGCCTTTCTAATCTATCATGGCATGGCTTACCATCCATTACGGTATGATCTGGATGCTTTCATCGAAGCATCTCAAAAAGTGGTCAACGGAAAATATAAGATCAAACTCTTTAAAGGAAACATAGAGATCGTCAATCGAGAATCAAAGACGAGCCTGTTCTCACCGGAGATCCGTTCAATTAAGGCCACCGGTTTTGATCAGAGACGCTGTGCCAATGCAGCTTTTGTTCGTGGACTTCCCTTTGAAATCTTAGCCAAACGGAAAACAAAATAGCTAATCCCCATCTCCCCCCTTTAGGAAAGGGGGGTTGGGGGGGATTCATCGGTAGTTGTACCATTTTGGGGAATGGATGATGAAAATTGATAAATTATGGGGTGGGCGGTTCGAAGCATTGCCCTCCAAGGAAATGGTCGATTTTCTTTCGGGAAGAGATATCAAGGGAATTCCTCCATGCGATGAGCGACTGATCCCTTACGATCTCTGGGGAAATCGAGCCCATGTCCTCATGCTTTGTCACCAGGGTATTCTCTCAAAACAAGATGGGAAGAAAATCCTCAAGGCTTTAAAGGGAATAAAAAACCTTCATCAAAAAGGGGAGTTTAAACTGGATCCGTCGAAAGAGGATGTCCACTCCAATATCGAAAGTTTTCTCATCGAGCGAGTGGGAATTGAATCTGGGGGGAAAGTTCATACTGGCAGAAGTCGAAACGACCAGATTGTCCTCGACATGCGTCTCTACCTTCGAGACCAGACCTTGGAATTTGCAGAGGGACTGGTCTTTCTCATAGAGTCCCTTCTTCAACGAGCCGAGGAGCACCGTGCGACGGCCATGCCTGGCTATACCCACCACCACCATGCTGTAGCCACTACCTTTGGACATCTCCTCCTTTCCTTTGCAGAGGCCCTTGAGCGAGATGCTCAGAGATATTCCCATTGGTTTAATCTTTTCAATAAAAATCCTCTGGGGGCGGCCGCTGGTTATGGCACAACTTTTAACCTGAATCGACAGTTAACCTCGAAGCTCCTCGGATTTGATGGTCCTACTGAGAATGTTACCGATCCCATTACTCAACGATGGGAGCCCGAGGCAGAACTGGCCTTTGATGTGACAGTAATGATGGATCACCTCTCCACGATAGCCCAAACCCTGATCCTCTTATCCACACGTGAATTTAATATGATCCGACTAAACGATCGGCATTGCACAGGTAGTTCAATTATGCCGCAGAAGCGAAACCCGTGTCCCTTAGAAGTGATTAAGGCAAAAACATCTTTCACTCAGGGAATACTTTTGAATCTCCTATCTGTCGGAAAAGCTCTCTTCATGGGATATAATCGGGATACGCAGTGGACGAAGTATTGGATTATGGACTTGGTAGAAGAATCCAAACCTGCCCTTTCTGTGATGGCGGAGATCATCCGACTTCTTCAAGTCAACAAGACACAGATGCTTAGGCAAACTCAGGAGGAGTTCGCCGGTGCCACTTCCTTGATGGAGTGGATGGTCCGACATGGTTCCCTTCCGATGCGGAAGGCGAAAATGGTAATGGAGAAAGCGGTCAAATATTCAGAGAGAGAAGGGAAAGAGAAGGTTTCCTATCAGAGCTTAGTAAAAGCCCTCGCTGAGATGGAAGTTAATATTTCAATCAAAGAAAAAGATGTGGAGGAAATGCAGAGACCAGAGAAAATATTGGCTCAAACGTCATCCATTGGAACACCTTCGGAGAAAAGGGTAAAAGAAAATATCGCATCGCTCCAAAAGAGGGTCCAAATGAAGAGGGATTGGCTTATAGGTAAACGAAGGGAGATTGAAAAGGCAAAGGCGTTGGTTCTTAGAATGGAAAAACGGTTGGGGTGTTGACCCATTCGACAGCGCCAAGCCCCTTTTGGATAGGGAAGAAAGCGCCGCTCAGGGTCAACCCTGAGCTCGGGCCAAAGGTAAGCCCCAATCTCCAGGCCTGGAGGTCGAAGGGTTGAGTATCCATCCATGGAATATGGAAGGGTGACGGAGAGAACATTAGAGGATATCAGAAAGATTGTCGGACCGGAAAGGATGTCCATCGGCGAATCCATCCTTGACCTACATAGTAAGGACGAGTCCTCTCATCCTAAACGAAAGCCTGATCTCGTCATCTGGCCATTGAGCGCAGGGGAGATCAGTCAAATACTCAAATTAGCCAATCAAGAAAAAATTTCTGTTACTCCATGGGGGGCAGGGACAAGTTTAGAAGGCAACCCCATTCCTGTGGAGGGTGGAATTGTTTTAGATCTTCAACAGATGAACCATATCCTGGAGTTGAGGACAGAAGACCTTCAAGTCCGTATTGAAGCAGGAGTAATTTATAAGGAGTTGAATCAATACCTTTCCCGTTACGGCCTCTTCTTTCCACCCGACCCAGGAGCGGCGGCTACGATTGGTGGGATGGTGGGCAATAATGCCAGTGGTATCCGAACAGTAAAATATGGCTCCACCAAGGACTTTCTACTCAACATGGTTGTTGTCCTTCCCTCTGGAGAGATCATTCGGACAGGGACGAATGCAATCAAGAGTTCATCCGGGTATGATCTCTGTCGCCTCTTCATAGGATCAGAAGGCACACTGGGTGTGATCACTGAGGTTACCCTCCGGTTGATCGGTATTCCACCAGAGTTTATGGCCGCTGTCGTTCATTTCAATGCTGTTCGGGAAGCCACGGATACGGTTTTTCAGATTATGCGTTCTGGACTATCTCCTGCAGCTCTCGAATTCCTTGATAGCCAAACCGTTCAAGCAGTCAACCGGTTTAAGAAACTCTCTCTGGAAGAGAAGCCAACCCTTTTTATTGAGTTTCATGGCACAAGTGCTGTTGGTTTAAAGGAAGAATTGGAGATGGTTAGGGAGGTTTGTAGTGAAAATCAGTTCCTGCGATTCGATTCAGGAATTGGAAGGGAAGAACGAAACCGGCTCTGGGAGGCGCGGTATGGAGTACACGAATCCATCAAGGTGAACCATCCTGGTTTTTATCCTCTTGTGATTGATACGGCTGTGCCCATTTCAAAATATTCGGATATGGTAGAGTGGGGGCAGAAAACCATTACGAAGAAAGGATTGAAGGGATTTGCCTTTGGCCATGCTGGAAGTGGTAATCTCCATATGGAGATTTTGGGGATTCCTGAAGAAAAATCCCAATGGCAGAAAGTCCAAGAGGCAGCCGAGGAGATTGTCAATTTTGCATTGGAATGCGGTGGGACGGCAACCGGGGAGCACGGTATTGGGATTGGGAAGAGGAAGTTTATGAAGAGAGAGCATGGGGAAAGTCTTAGATTAATGAGGCAGATTAAAGAACTTTTAGACCCCCATGGCATCATGAACCCTGGGAAGATATTTGAATAGCGTAGCGCCCAGAGCATAGAGCATTAGACATTCAGTTTACCCCGTAGAAATAATGCCCCGCAATGCCCCGCTGCTCTGCAGTGGGGTTACATTCTAAATATTTCCGGCGGGGTTTAATGCCCCGCGCGTCGAGAGCCTCTGGGTCGAACGACTGGAATTTCTAACGGGGTTTACTAAGAGTTTCGCTATGCGCTCTGCTCTTTGCGCTTTGCGAGTATATGAAAGGAGGAGGGACCTATGGGAAAGGTAGAAGGGATCATCAAAGCTGAAATCGTACGTTTGGCAAAAAGGGAAATACGGAAAATCTCGGTTCCATTGGGTCGGGATGTCTGGACCTTGAAAAGCGCAGTCTGGCAACTTCGCAAAACGGTCCTGGCACTTGAACGATTCGCAGCCCATCAACAAAAAGAGATGGCGAAAACAAAGCCCCTGTTAGAGGCGTCCTCGGAAGAGGTAAAAGAGTCCCGATTTTCTCCCCGTTTGATTCGAAGCCTTCGTAGACATTTGGGCATCACCCAGAAGGAATTGGCCATTCTTGCGGACGTCACAGTCGGAGCAGTACATCAGTGGGAGAATGGGCGGTTTAAACCGGGTTTGAAGAAGAAGGCATTGATGGTGGCGCTTCGGAGGCTTGGCCGTCGTGAGGTGAGAGCGCTCGTTGAAGAGAAGAGGATTGAAGTGACGAAGAAGGCTTCTCCATCCTTGAAGAGACGGACTAAAAAATCCCGGAGGAAATAATATCTAGCCAAAAATATTTGAAATTGCCCCTCACCCTTCCCCTCTCCCCAACGGGGAGAGGGAGGGGTGAGGGGAGACCTATATGAATGTTAGAGATAAATTCTCAGACTTAAATGTGTAAGAATCTAAAATTTTTATGGTTCAGCTCAATTATTTACTTTTTGCTTTTCTTGCTTTTTTTTTATTACGGTCCGTAACTCAAATCTATCTCAACCGGCTTAATATCTCCTACCTCCGGCAACATGGAGCAACCGTTCCGGAAATTTTTCAGGATTCAATCGATCCAGAAAAACTTAAAAAAATTTCTGCTTACACCGTGGATTCTGAACACTTCCACATGGTTTCCACTCTGGCAAGTCAAGGGCTTTTTCTTGCCATTATATTATCAGGTTTTTTACCATGGCTGGTGAGGACAATCAACCAATATCACTATGGACCGATTGTCATCGGCTTGATCTTCTTTGCTGTCCTTTCGATATTGGCCAACCTGCTTCACATCCCCTTCAGCCTTTATGAGACATTTGTGATTGAAGAGCGTTATGGATTTAATGTGATGAACTTCAAGATGTGGATTTTAGACCTATTGAAAAGCATCGTCATCTCAGCCATTTTGGGAGGTCTTCTTCTCGGCCTTCTCTTGGCTTTGCTGATTTTTGGTGGAGACACCTGGTGGGTATGGGCATGGATAGTGGTCGGTGGGTTTGAATTACTTCTGCTGTGGTTATTTCCAGTGGTTATCCTACCTCTATTCAACAAATTTGATCCGATTGAAAATAAGATGTTAGAAGACCATATCAGGACGTTGATGGTAAAAGTCGGACTCCGCGCCAAAGGGGTCTTCAAGATGGATGCCAGTAAACGTAGCAAACATACGAATGCTTTTTTTGTTGGGCTCGGTAGGACCAAACGAATTGTTCTATACGATACACTTTTAGCCTCTCATGCCGAGGAAGAGATTCTTTCTATCCTGGCTCATGAGGCAGGGCATTGGAAGAAAAAGCATGTCCTTCGAATGCTCGTCCCTTTAGAAATTCTGTCTTTTATCTCTTTTTATGTAGTGGCCAAACTCTTATATTGGCCATTGCTTTATCAAACATTTGGCTTTCAAGAATCTCCTGTCTATGTTGGAATATTTCTCATCGGAACTTTCCTCAGCCTATTAGGCTATTTTGCCCAACCCTTGGAATCGGCGATCTCCAGAAAATTTGAGCTTGAAGCAGATGATTTTGCATTGGAGCTCACGGGGACGGTAGGACCGATGCGCTCTGCATTGAAACGGTTGGCCTCCGATAACTTGGCCAATCTGTTCCCGCATCCTCTTTATGCATGGTTCTACTACTCTCATCCTCCTTTGGTTGAGCGCATTGCAAGACTTCACTAATTTTCGATTCACCAGGGCAAAAAAGATTAATTTGTCTTGTCACTTAAGGTTAGGTATTTCTTTTTTCAGGGCTTCGAATTCATCCAGAAAACCAAATTTCTCAATCAACCATCTTGTTCGAGTCTCAACATCTATTTTTTTAAATTGGTTCATTTCGGAATCGGAGAGCATTTGGAAAATCTGTTTGACCACCAGGGGATCTGAAGAAAACATGCGGGCGACTTCATAGGCGATGATCCCCATGTTGGCCTTTGGTTGATTTGGAAATGACTTCTGTAACAAAACAATTCGAAGGGTAAATTCTTCAAGACCAATTCGTTCCGCCTCGACCCCTTCTCCCTGCATCAAGCCCCTGGTTGTTCGAGAGATTGGGATGGTCAGGTTATAAGACAATAAATTTCGAGGGACCTCATAAAACAAGAGGAGATTCTTAAAAAGAATCATCCCAAGAGGTGAGCTATAGATTCTGCTTAAGAATTCTAATAAGCATGTTCCGATATCATTTGAGGTGATGTGAGATAAGTCAATAATTTGAGCAATCAAATTTTGCTTTCTCAGCTCATCCCTTTCTTTCCTCTCCTCTTCGACCTTTTTACTGGTGCGTAAACAATCGCGAATCTCTTCACAGTTACGACACTCGGGTCTTGTATGGGTAATGGTTTGGCTAACATCCAAGGTGACTTCTTTTATGGACCCGAAACAGTCTTTATTACCCATGTGGTTCACCTCTTTTTTGGTTCTGAATCAATCCTTATCTATCTTTTTCACAGACCCAATCATCCCAAACTTGTCAAGAGTCATGTTTTATTGAGCTTGGAAGCTTGATCTATCTTAAAGAATAAATCTATAATTCAAAAAAATCAATATCAGGAGGCTGATAAGCGTTCTTAGCTGGATTTCAAAAAAGGGTGATGAATATACGATCAAAGAAATACTTGCTCAATTAGGAGATAAATGTTGAAAGTTCGGGCTTAATGGGGACAAAATAATTTCTACAGCTTCTCAAGCTCATCCAAAAAACCAATGCGTTTGCTCTTGCTGATGGAGCATTACCCAAGAAGTTTAAGCTTCTCGTTGCCATGGCTTTGAATGGATCACAGGGAGCTGTTGAAGGAGTGAGATCATTGGCTGAGCAAGCAATTAAAGCAGGTGCCACCAAAGAAGAGATCACGGAAACCATAAAGGTTACCCAATATATCAGAGGGATAGGACGTGTCTACACAGCTACTCGGACCTTGAGGGACTTATTTGTCCCGGGCAATATTTGACTTGATAGAGACACTCTCAAAGTAAGTCGGTTCGAAAACTGCACCTACGAGTGTTCACTCTTTATATGGTGGCAGAGGTAATGATTTCGGAATGAAATAGAGTATACGATAGAGATCAGTGCACACCTTGTTCTTGAGCTAATAGCCGCACGTCCAGTGTCAACCTTTCCTCTTATCACGCACTAGTCACATAGCCTCATTGGGACACTTCCCTACCACAAACGCCACATCCTATGTAAGCCTCCCGGCTCGCAACGGCTTGCCATCCACCTGGATAGCCTCAAACATGCAGGCCTCCTTACAGGTAGCGG
>Ga0299912_10005193_pt1 | contig 10687 bp, 4 predicted proteins | sample RVTome_2_FD_207667 | JGI IMG/M metagenome (GOLD analysis project Ga0299912, IMG submission 207667) | Soil microbial communities from uranium-contaminated site in the Upper Colorado River Basin, Wyoming, United States - RVT95D214 (version 2) ... | reverse complement strand
GACGGCTATCCAGCGCCTATCAGGTGGTGGGACATTTTTGGCGAATCTGGTGGATACTGGTGTTTTATAGAAGAAGATTTCTGGGTGACGATCTGTGGGGTGGTTGTCGGTTTCATCCCGGACGTGGGTTGGGTATGGCAAGTGGTAGTAGATGCAGCACTCGAAGAGGCAGGGATCGGGGGCTCGGAGGTTGTCATCCGAGATGCTATTAGTGGTACTAATGGCATAATAGGCGCACCGGGCGCAGGTGGCTCTGGAGGTGCAAAGGAGGGATCCATCAGTAATCGCGACTGGGTAGGTGGTTTTGGCAGAAAGGGCAAACGCGGAACCAGAGGCTCAGGAGGATACGGCGGCGGGGCCGGCTGGCCAATGGTGACGTGTTTCTATCAGAATTGTGTTCCTGATCTTTATCTACCTGGTGGTGGCGGGGGTGGCGGAGGCGGGGGTGGAGACCCGGCTACGGGCGGTGAAGGGGGCACTCCTGGCGGTGGCAGTTTTGGAATCTTCGTGACACAATCGTGGTCGTTCATCGGATACAACAAGATTAGTACCAAAGGTGGCGGTGCCGGCGGAGCTGCTGGACGGGGAGGAGAGGGAGGCCCACCCGGCGAGCCAGGTAAGGGAGGTGCCGCCGGATGCATAAGCGGCGCCTTCACGGGAGACAATCCAAAGGACCTTGTCATGAGCGGGAAAGGTGCAGATGGCGGTCCTGGTGGCGTGGGCGGGTCGGGGGGCGGAGGCGGCGGTGGTTCGGGAGGTGCTTCCTGTGGAATATATCTACCAGGGGGTCCAGTTCATTGGGTCGGCGTGCTAGCGCCTTTTATTAACCACAACACCTATGAGATTGGACCTGCCGGATACGGCGGAGCCGGAGGAGATATTAGTGAATTATGCCGCCGGCAATTGAACATATGGAAGGAATCAGCAGGTGAGTTCGCTCAGAAGATGGTAGAGAGCATCGAGAACTCCAGAGGCGAACCGGGAGAATATGGGTTGGAGGGAGGGATCTGTCCCCCTCCGGGGCCTGTGCCGGAGCCCAACTTTACGGAATGGACCCCGATCGTGCCGGGCCAGGCCACCGTCTTGGAATGGACTATACCAGCGGGCGTACCGGCCTTCTTTGCCTATATAGGATACGGCGGAGGCGATGTTGTCATGAGCCTGATCTCATCATCCGGCAGGGTCATTGACCGCGCTACGAGAGCCCTGGATGTCGTCCACCTCAAAGGCGAGACATTTGAGAGCTACGTGGTCACCAATCCCGAGGAGGGGCAATGGACCTTCCAGCTTTTCGGAGCTGACGTTCCACCCGAAGGAGAAAAGGCCCTGGTGACGGTGACACTGATACCGCCGGGTGTTCCTCCCGTTGCCGATGCGGGTCCTGACCAAACAGTGGAGTGCAGCAGTACGGCCGGTGCTGAGGTGACCCTTGACGGCTCCGGTTCAAGCGGTTCCGGCTGTTGTGGCGCGCTGGCCTACGAATGGAAGAATGCCGACGGCGGTGTAGTGGGCACAACCCCCATAGTCAATGTGCGATTGCCTGTGGGAGTGTACACCTTCGAGCTAACCGTCAACGACGGCCAGAATACGGGCACAGATACAGTCACCATTACCGTGCAGGATACGGCACCGCCGCTCATTATACTTAACGGCGCACAGACCATGGAATTGATGTCCGGCAGAGACACCTATACAGAGCCTGGTGCATCAGCCATGGATATGTGTGAGGGAAACGTGGCGGTGATTATTGGGGGCGACGAAATCGACGAGTCAACGCCAGGTACGTACCTGGTGACCTACCAGGCCACGGACGCTTGCGGCAACTCCGCGCAGACGACACGAACAGTAAACGTTGTCAAGGTCGAATTGCCGGCCAAGCCATTCGATGCACTTGACCATTTGGTAAATATCTCTATAAAGCCTGGGGGACGTAACCCCCTGACAGGTGTGTATCTCGTGATAGTGACGGTTACCAACACGTCACAGGAAGATTTGATCGCTCCGCTGATGCTGATGGTTGATGTTGTCCCTCCCGATTCCGTCAGGCTGACCAACTATGATGCCACGACCGCAGACGGCATGAAGGTTATTAGTCTATCCGCAGATGGGGACAATCTCATATTCGAGCCGGGCGAGAGTATGACCGAGCGATTGTATCTCAAGAACCCGCAAGGAGTGCCGTTCTCATTGGATTTGAGCCTTCGTGGCAGGCTTTGGTCTGATATTTACGATTATGACTACGACCTCGCAAGGCAGATATGTGCTGGACCGGCATTTGGAGAACTCACCGGCGACTGCCGAGTTAACCTTAGAGACTTTGCCGTTCTAGCTTCCCACTGGGGCGGCAACGGTTACTCTGATACGACACCCGTGCCGGTGGCACAATGGCGGCTGGATGAGACAAGTGGGACGGTCGTTCACGACAGTGCAGGTGTGAACCACGGTCAGGTTCTCTGCAAGTCCGGCACCTGTGTTCCTCTATGGTGGCCAACCGGCGGGCGCGTGGGTGGAGCACTGCAGCTCAATGGCTTCGGGGATACTATCGGTGTGCCAAAGATCGGCGAGAGCGTGGAGTTTACCTATGCCCTGTGGGTCAAGCAAAGTTTCGTCAGCTCTGGATCGGCTGCGCTTATAGACCACAAAGACTGGATACCAGGCTCTGTTCACTTTGAACTGAAAGACGGGCATCCCAACGTGGCCATCAATAAGGCAATATGGCCAAGTGGTGACCTGGAAGCATCGGACCATACCCTGCCGGCGGATCAGTGGCACCACGTGGCTGTAAGTAAGTCCGTAGCATCATTGGCCATATACGTTGACGGAGAGTTGGCCAGATATAGACCGCTGACAGCCTCCGACACAGTGATTCTGGGTGACGGTTTTGTGGGTTCGTGGTCCGGCGACCGGTACTTTGGTGGCTTGCTCGACGACGTTCACGTCTATGATCGGAGTCTTGACAACAGCCAGATTAGAGAGTTGATGGGCGATGGGCCAGGAGGTACGGTCCTGCCTGACCCAATAGCACACTGGTCATTCGATGAGCCAGAAGGCCAGATAGCCCATGATAGTGCCGGCCACCACGATGGGATGTTGATGGGGGATCCAGCATGGCAGGTGACCGGCGGCGCGGTCATGGGTGCGTTGATGCTCGACGGGATCAATGATTATGTCCTGACGGACTTCGTGATAGACCCCGGGGCGGGGCCCTTCACCGTGTCCACCTGGGTCAAAGGTGATACGCCGGGTCAGGTGATCATATCGCAAGCGAGCGGCGAGAACTGGCTCAGCACAGATTCGTTGCATGGGTGGCTCATAAGCAGTCTCAAGGCCCCTGGTCCATTGAACTCCAAGACAAGCATTACCGACGGCCGGTGGCACCATGTTGTACTCGTCTGTGACCCTCCGTACAAAAGGGCGTTATATGTTGACGATGTCCAAGTCGCTTCGGACATACCAAAGGCTTTGGGCAGCTCTAAACAAGAGCTGCACATCGGCGCCGGTAACAACCTGCAGCTGGGTAGCTTCTGGTCGGGTTTGGTCGATGATATTCGCATCTATGACAATGCGCTGGCTGAAGTCGAGGTAGCTGCGATTGTCCCTGAGACCCTCAGTGATGCTCTCAAGGCATTAAAGCCTATGCCAGCACCCAGTGATCTTGACGGTAGTGGCACGATTGACTTTTCAGACTTAGCCTTTCTCTCTTCTCAATGGCTCAATTGTTATCGTCTGCTTGAGGAGGCATGTTGGGATCAATAGGCGTTGCCCTCTGATTGAGCGGCGGATAGGCGCCATGCATCGGCCCGCAAACGCTGGATGATGAGGTTGAACCGCCAGGTGCCGGGCTGGCGAGTATCAGATAGCTTTATCACGGATCGAACGTGAAGCAAAGGGACGGTGAGCATTAGGCGTGCAGGTTTTTGTCAGCGGTAGAGATCTGAGCTGATTATTTGGCGGCTTTCTTGAATCGTTTTGAGGACCTTTTGCGCGGATAAGATATAAGAATTGAGCTCTCTTCACGACCGGTGAGAACGCTCCCGAAAGATACCTCATCATAAGAAGTATGAAATATGCGTGCTCCAGCTTAGCAGGAAAAAAGAGCGGTTTCAGCTTTTTTTGCGCCGGCGGGCAAGCACAAAGACCACAAGAGCGGTAACAACGACGATTACCAGGACTTCTTGTGGACTAAGCAAGAAAGCAATCACAGTAACTTTGTCTCCCATTTTATCCGGAAGCGATTTAGCCGGACTTTGTGCTTCAAATGACTTTGCACCAGCGTATCTACGAACTCGTTTGTTGTCAAGTTGGCCCGGCAGAATTTCAGAGCGAACGTATTTTACTGAAAAAGGGCACGGTCGCATCGAGACGCGAAGGTGCCGGGGCTACAAAGTATTGCCGTGGTGGCCTGTCGCCGTGGCACGGGCTTCCAGCCCGTGTTAGCACGGCCAGGATGGCCGTGCCACGCTGCTCTTGCGTTCAGCTTTAGTCGAGTCTATAATGTACATCCTGAAGGCCCACTCATATTATGAGCGGCCACTTATATAGAAAGACGGGTACAGCCGATGAGCAATCAATCGCCTGAAAATAGAACGGGTAAGACAAGTAAAGCATGCCCCGATCCACGCCGAGGGGGTGGCTCCGTCGGAACGCGACGAAGGTGGGCAGCCCCAAAGATCGGCCGCCACCGTGGAACTGACTATTGTCTGTGGGTAGTCAAGCCGCTCCTCAACTCACTATTGTTTCTGCATGCTCGGCAGTCATAAGGTCTGTTCTCTGGCGATCGTTTTGCGGTTTTTGTTGCCGAGTGATTCACGTTCGCCACTCTCAGGCTCATTCTTTGTAAACCCTTATGCGGGGGCATGATAAAGCGAGAATAGCTGGTGCCATACGGCTACTTGGCACAACAAGGTCAAAGAATTTGCGAAAAAATGCTTGATTTGGGTAAACGTTTGTTTTAAGCTGTCGTATTAAACAGATGTTTAGGAGGCATGAATCTGTGTCATGCAGCAGGGATGGTATTGCGACCGGCCACTGGAGTGAATGAATCAGGTACAGCAAATGAGCGAACAAACGCCTAAAACGAAAATGGTTAAGACGGGGCACAGTTGGCTTCGCCGCAATGCCACCAAGGTTGTCATCTTTTTTGTCGCGATTGCGATACTGACCGCCGTGGTCAAAATGCCGGCGAGAAAACGCGATGCCCCTGCCACAGAAGCGCCGCCGGTGAACGTTACGGTCATGACTGTAACTGCCCAAGAGCAGCTTGCCGACGCGTTCGACCTGCCGGCGGTCGTCGAGCCGAACCAGACCATCAGAGTCTCCGCCGAGGTGGCGGGCCGCGTCGAGCGGACACCCCTGAAGAAGGGTAGCGCCGTGCGCGCCGGGGACCTGCTAATCGAGCTCAATGCGGACCTTGTGCGGCCCCAGTTTGAGATCGCCAAGGCGCAGGTCGATCGCGACCAGATCGAGTTCGACCGCATGGCGAGCCTGTTCAAAGAGAACGCCACACCTCGCCGTGACCTGGATAACGCCACCACCCAGTTGGCCATCAGCAAGGCCCAGCTCGAGGAGGTCCGCGCCCGTCTGGACCGCACGCGCATCCTCGCCCCCATGGGGGGAGTGCTGAACGACCTGCTCGTCGAGGAGGGCGAGTACGTTCAGGCTGGCACTGCCGTGGCCGAGCTGGTGGATACGGATACGGTGAAGGTGGTTGTGGAAGTGCCCGAACGCGATATTGCGTTCTTTGCCGCCGGCCAGGAGGCGAAGATATCCGCAGATGCGAAAGGCCAGGAGACGTCGCTGGCAGGGATGATTACTTTTATCAGCGAGCTGGCTGACCAGCAGACCCGCTCCACGCGCATGGAAATCACCGTGGAGAACAAGCAGAGAATTCTGAGGAGCGGGCAGATCGTGCGTGCCCGCCTGACGCGTCAGGTTCTAGAAGTCGCTATCCTGATCCCGCTGCTGGCCGTGATCCCGATGGAGGACAGCAAGGCCGTCTACGTAATCAATTCCTCGCAGGCTCAGCGGCTCGAAGTTGAGCTTGGGATCATCAAGGGCGATCGTATCCAAGTGACGCGCGGTCTGGCGCCGGGCGACCGGCTGATCATTGCCGGCCATCGTTTTGTCGCCCCGGGGCAGAAGGTGAATGTTGTCTCGGAGAACAAATAGCCGCTATGCTGATCACTGACGTTGCCATCCGAAACCGGACCACCGTGGCTGTGCTTGGCCTGATCATCATCCTGCTGGGCGGCTACAGTTATCTCTCATTGCCCCGCGAGGCGTTCCCGGACATCCCCATCCCGTACATCCTGGTCACCACGATATACGAGGGTGTCTCGCCGGAGGACATCGAGACATCCGTCACGATGAAAATTGAGAAGGAGCTGAACGGCGTCCGCGGCGTCAAGGAGGTTCGCTCCAGCAGCGCCGAGGGCCTCTCGATGATCAGCGTCGAGTTTACGCCCGATGTGCCCAGCGACGTGGCCCTGCAGCGCGTGCGCGACCGCGTGGACATGGCCAAGGGCGATCTGCCCCAGGATGCAAAGGAATCGGTCATCAAGGAAATCAACCTCGCCGAGTTTCCAATAATGCTTGTCAGCATCTCCGGCGACGTTTCGCCTGTGCAGCTCAAGGGAATTGCCGACAACCTCCAGGACATCCTCGAAGCGGTGCCCGGCGTGCTCAAGGTGGATGTGCTGGGCGCGCTGGAACCTGAAATCCGGCTGGAGTTCGACCCGGAGCGCCTCGCCACATATAACCTGACGATCCCGGAGATTCTGACCCTGATCCCTTCGGAGAACGTAAATATCTCTGCCGGCGGTCTGGAGACCGAGGGCACCAAATTCAATGTTCGCATTCCCGCTGAGTTCGTCACGCCGGAGGAGGTAGATCATCTGCTCCTGACTGTGCGAGGCGGCAAACCCATCTACCTTGCTGACGTCGCCGCCGTGCGGGCCGTCTTCAAGGACCGGACCAGCTACTCGCGCCTGAACGGCGTCGCAAATGTCACCCTGAGTGTCCAGAAGCGGGTTGGCGCCAATGTCGTCCAGGTTTCCGACTACATCAAGGCTGTTATCGACAAAGCAAAGCAGCAAGTTCCAGGCGTCGTCAAGTTCGATGTCACTTACGACATGTCCAAGTACATCCGAAACATGGTAGCCGACTTGGAAAACAATATCGCCGCGGCCCTAATCATGGTGACCGGCATTCTGATGGTGTTTCTGGGCTGGCGGCCGAGCACGATCGTGGCGTTGATCATACCGCTGAGCATGCTCATCACCTTTTTCATGGTCCAAACACTGGGCTACACGCTGAACATGATCGTGCTGTTCAGCATGGTTCTGGTCCTGGGCATGCTGGTGGATAACGCTATCGTCATCGTGGAGAACATTTATCGTCACATGCAACTCGGCTACAGCCGCCTGGAGGCCGCCATTCTTGGCGCGCGGGAGGTTGCCTGGCCGGTGACCACCTCCACACTTACGACAGTGGGGGCCTTTCTGCCGCTGATGTTCTGGCCCGGAATGATGGGCAGCTTCATGAAGTACCTGCCGATCACTCTGTCCATTGGTCTGATGGCCTCGCTGTTTGTGGCGATTGTGTTTAACCCAACCATTTGCTCAATCTGGGCTGGCAGCTCACACAATCCGCGTCAGATGGATCACTGGTTTATCCGGGGCTATCGGCGATTTCAGCAGGCCGGCTTGCGAAACCCGGGCCTGACGCTGTTCCTATCTATGTGCCTCCTGGTCGGCCTGGCGATCCTGTACGGCAAGATCGGTCAGGGGGTGGAGTTCTTCCCGCAGGGCGACCCGGAGAGGGCCATCATCAACGTACGCCTGCCCCAGGGCGCGAATATCCGCGAAACCGACCGCATCGTTAGGCTGATCGAGCGTCGCGTGGAGCCATACAAGCCGTGGCTCAAGCATGTAGTGACGAACGTCGGCTCCTCCAGCGGCGGCATGGACCTTATCGCCACTGCAGGCGGCCCACACCTGGCGAACATCACGCTTGTTTTCTACGACTTCATCGAGCGAAAGCGTCCCTCCACGGAGATCATCGCCGCAATTCGGCGAGACATTGCTGACATCCCGGGCGCCGAGATCAAGGTCGAGAAGGAGAGGCATGGCCCGCCCACTGGCGCCCCTGTCACCGTGCGCATCATCGGAGAGGACTTCAAGACGATCGAGCAGCTCAGCGAGCAGGCCCACCGCATGATCGCCGACGTGCCGAACCTCGTCAACCTGCGCAGCGACCTGGAGGCCACCCGTCCCGAGCTGGCCTTTACCGTCAATCGCCGCGTCGCCATGCTGCTCGGCGTCAATACCGCCACCGTCGGCAACTTCCTGAAGATGGCGGTCTTTGGCTGGAAGGTCGGCACATATCGCCAGTTCAACGACGAGTACGATATTACCGTGCGCCTGCCTCTGGCCGATCGGGTCAGTATCGACGAGATGTCCGACCTGCAGATTCCCAACGGCACGGGCAACGCCGTGCCGCTTAGCTCGCTCGGTCACTTCGAGTACCGCGGCGGATTCGGCACGATCAACCGCGTCAATCAGAAGCGTGTTGTAACACTAACAGCCGACGCCGAGGGCCGGCTAAGCACAGAGGTGCTGGCAGATGTGCAGACACGTTTGTCCAAGCTCCAGTTGCCGGTCGGCTACGAGATTCGATACGCTGGCGAAAAGGAAGAGCAGGACGCCGCTCAGGCGTTCCTCTCGAAGGCATTTATCATCGCGATATTGATAGTGACGCTGATTATCGTGATTCAGTTCAATTCGCTGATGGTCACGTTTGTAATAATGACCACGGTTATACTCTCGCTCATCGGTGCGCTGCTGGGCCTGCTGACCTGTGGGCTGCCCTTCGGTATTATAATGACAGGCATCGGTGTCATTAGCCTGGCCGGTGTGGTAGTGAATAATGCTATCGTGCTGCTTGACTACACGCAGAAGTTGCAGCAGCGAGGGATGGATCTGGTCTCCGCTGCGGCCGAGGCAGGCGTCACGCGCCTGCGGCCTGTGCTCCTGACGGCCGGCACCACGGTCATCGGCCTGATCCCCATGGCCGTCGGCGTCTCGTATGACTTCCACACGTTCTCGTGGGCGACCAAGAGCGAGTCCACCCAGTTCTGGCAGAACATGGCGGTAGTAGTGATATTTGGCCTGAGTTTTGCCACGGTCCTGACGCTGGTGGTGGTCCCCTCGCTCTACGTCATGCTCAGTCGCGTGTCCTACCGGCTGCGATCCAAACCAGCGGGCGCCCTGCATGCAGAGGGAGAACCAGAAACAGCCACCTGTTAGTTGTAGGGACATGTGTTCTGAACCACTTAAAACAATAATCAAACGACTGTGTATCGTTATCATCTTCAGCATTGCTTTGGCATACGTTGAAGCTGCTGTCGTTGTCTACCTGCGAAGAATTTTTTATGCTGCCGGCTTCACTTTCCCGCTGACAAGCTTCCCCGGCAGCGCGCACTCGGAACAGCTTTTACTAACTGAAATCGGGCGAGAAACTGCCACATTGGTCATAATCTTCACCAGCTCCTGGCTGTTCGGACGGAGCCTTCAGCAGCGATTCGCCTTCTTTTTAGCCATCTTTGCAGTCTGGGATATCTTCTTCTACGTATGGCTAAAAGTGCTTCTGAACTGGCCCGCCACACTCACGGATTGGGACATACTCTTTCTAATACCAGTCACCTGGGCTGGCCCTGTCTGGGCTCCGGTGCTTGTCTCGCTTACACTGCTCTTGTTTTCGATAATAATGCTCTGCCGCTGGTCTTGCGCCATGCCCATTAAGCAAACCCGCATGGATTGGCTCGGCTTCATCCTCGCTGGCCTTGTGGTGGTTGTCTCTTTTTGCATTGCCGGCCGACACGTCACCGAGCCCAATTTCAGGTCATATTTCCACTGGCCGTTATTCGCCCTCGGTCACATATCCGCCATTGCTCTGTTCACGAGACGCCTGCTCAAATCCAAATAGGCAATACAATGCCGACCGTGGTCCCTTGGCATCGCCTTGCGCGATTGAGAAGTTCGGCTTTCTCCTGTAAAATACATTTGTCTTGTGACAGATGACGCTGGTTCTGAGTGCAGAGATGACTGAAGTCACTCGCATTTTGAATGCCATTGAGCAAGGAGACACGCGGGCGGTGGATAAGCTGCTGCCGGCAGTATATGACGAGCTGCGTCGTTTAGCTGCCTGGAAGATGTCGCAGGAGCTGCCTGGCCAAACGCTGCAAGCCACGGCCCTGGTCCATGAGGCTTATCTTCGCCTTGTGGGGGCGCAAGGCCAAACTTGGAAAAGCAAAACCCATTTCTTTTCTGCGGCGGCTGAAGCAATGCGGCGTATTCTCGTAGAGAACGCACGGCGGAAAAAACGCCTCAAACGCGGTGGTGATCACCAAAAAGTAGAGTTGGACGAGGCCGATATGGCCATTGAGGGGCCTTCAGAAGACATTGTCGCACTGGATGAAGCCCTTTCTAAGCTCGCCAGCACGCACCGGACAAAAGCTGAGTTAGTCAAGCTTCGTTATTTTGCCGGGCTTACGCTCGAGCAGGCGGCCGACATCCTGGGAATCTCTCCAACCACAGCCAAACGGCACTGGACTTATGCCAGGGCATGGTTGTACCGCGAGATCAGTGCCGGCCAATAGCTGCCTGTGCATTTGAATCGGCCATCGCAA
>Ga0299912_10005191_pt1 | contig 10689 bp, 14 predicted proteins | sample RVTome_2_FD_207667 | JGI IMG/M metagenome (GOLD analysis project Ga0299912, IMG submission 207667) | Soil microbial communities from uranium-contaminated site in the Upper Colorado River Basin, Wyoming, United States - RVT95D214 (version 2) ... | reverse complement strand
ATATTGAAATGTTCTATAATCGTCAGAGGAGGCATTCAGCCCTGGGGTACCGGTCACCGGTATCATTTGAGCTGGAGGCTATGGCAGCCTAACTTAATTGAGTGTCCGAAAAAACGGGGGAAGATCAGTCTATAGTTAACAGGTTGCTCGTCCAAGCAATTTCAAAGGACAACGATAAACTACGCAGGTTTATATCTGGTTGGTCTGCCCTCGAAATTCTAATAAATAAGGTATTTTCTGAATACGAAAAGTTATTCATTCAAAATTTAATTGGAACAGCACCCACTGGCCACACTCAGAGATATTTTGACCGCATCCGCAATGTTATGCAAGGCAAATACCGAATTACAGATAAATTTGTCATTCTAGTTGCATGCCTTGGGGATAATGAATCAATTGAATCAGACATAGAATCCTTTGAATTCATTAAAGAAAAACGAGATTCGCTTTTTCATGGAAATGTCATAGATGAGTCATCTCTACCAATAAATGAGATAGTTATATTACTTAAAAAATATCTTGCCCGACATATAGATAAGAAGGCCTCTTAATTATAGTATAGGAAGGTTCAGGATCGGACTTGCTTATTGACTTTATCCAAAGCTTGCTGTAGCTTTCATTCCTCGCAAGACAAGGGAGCAAACTCGAAGGAATGCGTGAGGATCACGAATAATGATTTCCAAAAGTAATATGCATTATTATCAGCATACGCAAAAATGCATACTTCTGTGAGAAAGTGAGATATGGGGAACAGCTAAAAAAGCCCGCTTTCTATATATAATCTTCAGCAATAAAGTTGATCTATCGCGCAAAAGCAAGAAGAAATCTCTTTTATTATTTGGTTATCTTAGGTTGTTCTCTTCTCAGCCTTTTTATCTCCTCAATCACTTCTTCCTTATTGATGATGCCCTTCTTTCCCAGTAAGTTAATCAATACCTCTTGAGTATAGACATTACTCATTGAATTCTTAGAGACACATTCCATATTTCCCCTTCCAAAATATGTGAATAATGTTGTTTTGTTCATTGAAAATACGCATATTAGTGTGTAATAATATGTGTAAAATGATGTGTGAAAGGAGGATTTATGCCAACTAATCTTGCAATAGACGAAAGACTTTTAAAAGAGGCACTTAAGATAGGAGGACATAAAACCAAGAAGAGTACCGTCAACGAGGCGCTGAAAGAGTATATTATGAAGAGAAAGCAAAAAGACATCTTATCCTTGTTCGGGAAAGTGGATATTGAGCCTTCCTACGATTACAAGAAAGAAAGAAAAATCAGATGAAAATTCTGGTTGACACTTCCATATGGTCTCTTGCTCTGAGGAGACAGCCCGGAATAGTAAATCCAGAGGCTATCGCGCTTAAAACATTAATTGGACAGGGAGAAGATATCTATCTTCTCGGAATTATACTTCAAGAAGTACTACAGGGCATAAAAAATCCCAAAGACTTTTATGCATTAAAGGAGTATTTTGAAGCTTTTCCTCTTATCGAGTTGGCAAGAGAAGATTATATTAAAGCAGCAGAATTAAAGAATCACCTTATTAAGAATGGGAAACAGGCAAGCACAATTGATGCCCTTATTGCATCTGTTGCAATTTCGTATAACTGTCATCTTTTTACAGGTGATGAGGATTTTGGACATATGGCAAAGTATTCTAAATTAAAACTGTTCAAGAATCGTTAACAGCACTTTTGTTATCAAGGGCATTTGAATACAAGTCAAGTGGGTCACCTATGGAAAGGGAGCCCCAAGCGAGGGTCAAATCGGTTTATAATATAAGAAAAGTTGTTGATTTTGGTGCAAAGTTTTGGAGTATACTTAAAATAAGGTATAAACAGCAGTTTTCTAATTAGCTATGACATCAAATTATTGCAGAGAGCCCAGGAGGGTGAATAGGTAAATATGACATGGAAATGTCCTGAGTGTGGTAATAATAACGATGATGCTGTGGCGGAGTGCGCATGTGGCTATGCGTTTTACAAAATTCTCGGTCTTAAACCGGATGCATCTGAAAAAGAGGTAAAACAAGCTTACAGATATTTACTGAAGGTTTGGCAGACAGACCGTTTTTCTAATGATCCTTTATCAGAAAAAAAAGCAAAGGATAGGTTGAAAAAAATAAACGATGCCTATGACAACTATAGGAATTATGCATCTAATCTGCCTGGCATCAAAAAAAGAACCAGACCAATTAAAATCGCGTCTTTAGCGGCCATATCTATTTTATTTCTTGTAATCTTGTTGGTATTCTTCAATATTTCTCAAAAAAATAAACCACAAGAACAATCAACTGCACAACTAAGTGATAAAGTTAAAACCCGGCCCTCCCGCTTAAACCAGGTTAATGTACAAAATGCTTCTGAAAAGCCTAAAGATCAATCCGCTGAAGATTCATCGCACGGCAAAGATGCATTGCAGCAGACATCTTCCCCGGAACAAACCGGCAATTTTTCTGCGGATATGAGTCCTGAGAAGGCCGAAGAAAGGGCAACAGAGTTAGTAAAAAAATCGCATGCCATTGACCGCTTTTCTGATGTAGAAACTCTGATGAAGAAATGGGCTGATGTGAATTCCGGTAAATTTCAGATCATAGGCTGGCAGGCGAAAAAGATAGATGACAAGACATATCTGGTTAGTTATACTGCTTCGGATGGCCTTGGTACTAAGGGTTTTTATTTTGATATTAATATCAACACCGGCACTGTCAAACACGTAGCTGATCATCCTGAACTGCAAAAGAAATACGGCATTAAATATAATCAATAAATTTTCCAGACCTATGAAGTAAAAACCATCACGAATCTATTCTGAAAATTATTTTAGTGAATTATGAGGGCAATGGTTTAATTCAGCTTTTGAAACCTGATGCGCAAGGGTTGGAGGGAAAGAAATAAAAATTGTTCAATTTAGGTAAAATATACATGGATTTTTGAGATGAAAAACAAGGTGACAGAAGAGATAAAGAAAAAGGCCATTAATGGTAAGCTTCCCTGCCCTGTTGCCAGGAAGCTTGCTAAGGAGCTTTCTGTTTCTTATAAGGAGGTCGGCAGGGCAGCTGATGAACTTAATATAAAGATCACGGACTGTGAGCTTGGTTGCTTCTGATGGGAGTAATATTATTTGAATTAGCCCTGACCTTTTATTTCGCTGCAACTATTGTCAGTATTATAGAACTCTTCAAAGGTTCAAGAATCACATCAAAGATTATACTTTCATCGGCCGGTATCGGGTTTGCAATTCATACTGTAAGTATTATTTATCGTTACGTTATCGCAGGTCATATCCCCATAACAAATGCACATGAGGCAACATCTTTTTTTTCCTGGTGTATAGTCCTTATCTTTTTCATCTTACAATTCAGATACAGGATTATCCTTCTCTCCTCCTTTATCATGCCCGTTGTATTTGTTCTGATGCTTTCCTCCTCAATGCTGTCGAGAGAGATAAAACCCCTAAGCCCTGCACTGCAGAGTTACTGGCTCGGCATACATACAGTTCTTGCCTTTTTAGGTAATGCTGCTTTTGCAATGGCATTTGGAATAGGTCTTATGTATCTTGTTCAGGAACATTATGTGAAATCCAAACGCCTCGGTGGGCTATTTGAGAGATTACCGAGCCTCCAGACCCTCGATGAAATAAATTACAGGCTGATCACCATTGGGTTTCCTTTGCTTACGCTTGCAATAATAACAGGTATTTTATGGGCAGAGAGGGCCTGGGGAAGATACTGGAATTGGGATCCGAGAGAGGTCTGGTCGCTTATAACATGGTTCATCTATGCCATTGTACTTCACGCCCGACTTATAGCCGGGTGGAGAGGTAAAAGAGCTGCTTTATTATCTATAATCGGTTTTTTAACGATTCTTATCGCCTTTTTCGGTATTAAATTACTCCAGAAAGGTCTCCATGTCTTCCTATGAAAGTATTTGTAGTCGGGCTTAACCACAAAACTGCTGATGTTGATACCAGGGAGAAATTTACATTTAATGGCCCCAGGCTCGAAGAGGGTCTGATAAGGTTCAAAGAACTCCCTGAGGTACAAGAGGCTGTGATACTGTCTACCTGTAACAGGGTAGAACTTTATGCAAATGTCAGGGATACTGTAAAGGCATCTGAATCTATCAAGACATTCCTCTCAGAATTCCACAATATAAATAGAGAGTCTCTTGATAATGCCCTTTATATCTATGATGACATAAATGCAGTGAAGCACATCTTCAGGGTTGCATCGAGCCTTGACTCTATGGTCGTCGGCGAACCTCAAATCCTTGGGCAACTTAAAGATGCTTTTGAGTTGGCCCTCGATAAAAAGACTACGGGCTTTCTTCTGAACAGGCTTATGAAAAAGGCTATCTCTGTTGCAAAGAGGGTGAGGACAGAAACAAGGATAGCTGAAAATGCTGTATCAATAAGCTTTGCGGCTGTTGAACTTGCAAGAAAGATATTTACTGACCTGTCAACGAAGGTATCCATGCTTTTAGGTGCCGGAGAGATGGCTGAACTTGCTGCAAGGCATTTGATCGGCAGTGGGATAAAGGAGATTATCGTCGCAAACAGAACATATGAGCGAGGTTGTGACCTTGCAAAGGAATTTAATGGAAGACCTGTTAAGTTTGATGAGTTTATCCAGGAAATGGTACGAACTGACATTGTCATTTGTTCGACCGGCGCCTCAAATTATGTGTTACTGAAAAGCCAGATGCAGAAGGTGATGAAGGAGAGAAAGCAGAGGCCGGTCTTCATTATTGATATCTCTGTTCCAAGAAACATTGACCCTGGAATTAACGATCTGGATAATGTCTATCTTTATAATATTGATGACCTGCATGGTATTGTCGATACAAACATATTTGAAAGGCAGAAAGAGGCGAAGAAGGCAGAAATGATAATCGAAGAAGAGATTGAGACGTTTCTTAAGTGGCAGTCTTCTCTTGATTCTGTGCCGACAATTGTCGCCCTGAGAGAAAAGGCAGAGGAAATTAAAAAAGAGGAAATCGACAGGCTTTTAAATAAGATCCCGGAGATCAGCGAAAAAGAGAAAAAGGCTATCGAATACATGGCTGCTGCTATTATAAATAAGCTTATTCATCCTCCCACGGCAGCATTGAAAGAAAGTTCAGAAGATAAAGATATTTTAACAGCGACTATAAGAAGACTTTATGGCATTAACGATGAGAAAAGTGAGAATGAGTAGAATATCTATTGGCACACGCGGCAGCAAACTTGCGCTCTGGCAGGCTGAATGGGTTAAATCTGAGCTTAAAAGAATTTATCCTGACCTGAAAATCGAACTTAATAAGATAAAGACTACTGGAGATAAGATTTTAGATGTGCCCCTTGCACAAGTTGGTGGTAAGGGCCTTTTTGTAAAAGAGATCGAAGAGGCACTTTTAAGGCATGAGGCTGACATTGCTGTCCACAGCATAAAAGATGTACCAACAGAATTTCCTGATAGTCTTTATCTTGCAGTTATCTGTAAAAGAGAAGACCCGAGGGACGCACTGATAATCAGTCAAAAGTCAGCAGGAAGCAGGAAGCAGACAAATCCCCCCTCACCCCCCTTTTCTAAAGAGGCCCGCCTTCCGTCCGTCGGGCAGGGGCAGGATGGGATTACTAAATCAATAATTTATAACATTCCAAAAGGGGCAAAAATAGGGACGAGCAGTCTTAGACGTTCATGTCAATTGCTCAATATCAGGCCTGATTTAAAGATTGAACAGCTTAGAGGCAATCTTGATACCAGACTTAAAAAACTTGATGAAGGGCATTTTGATGCTATAATCCTGGCAGCTGCCGGTGTCAAAAGACTTGGACTGCAAAGCAGGATAACAGAGATACTGCCTTTTGAAATAAGCCTTCCTGCAATAGGCCAGGGAGCTATAGGTATAGAATGCAGGATTGATGATAGGTCTATCAACAACCTTATTGCGCCGTTGAATCATCCTGAAACTTCTATATGCGTTAAAGCTGAAAGGGCATTCTTAAAACAGTTGGAAGGAGGATGCCAGGTGCCTATAGCTGCCTATGCGAGGATAGTCAGTCAGGACTCACCCCCCCATCCCCCCCTTGGCAAGGGGGGGCACAGGGGGGGTGTTAATGACTCATCATTTATCACTCCAAACTCCGAACTTATTATGGATGGCCTTGTTGGAAGCATTACAGGAGACAGGATTATAAAAGGGCACATAGAAGGCAGCCCTGAGCATGCGGAATCCCTCGGAGTTAGACTGGCAGAAGACATCCTTTCAAGGGGTGCAAAAGAGATACTGGATGAGGTATATAATAAATGTTTCCCGGGCATTAACGGAGAAATTAGTAGTTAACCCTACCCTTCTTTTCTCTCTATCTCTTCAAGCTGCTCTCTTTTTTCCTGACAGTCTCTACAGTAAATCGCAAATGGAATGACCTTAAGCCTTTTCTCGCTTATCTCTTCTCCGCAATCCTCGCATTTACCATAGGTATCTTCGTCAATTTTCCTCAGGGCCTCGTCTATCTTGAGGAGGGTTTCTCTATGGGCACTCAACTGCTTCAGGCTGATATCTTCTGATAGATCAATAACAGACCAGTCTCCGTCATCAAGGGCTGTCTCTACAAGGTGCTTTGTCTCACCTTTTATATACTTAGATATCTCGGCCTTTGCCTCTTTTACGATTTCTTCTCTTCGACCAATAAGCGCCTTCCTAAGGGTAGCTTTTCTCTCCTCTTCTGACTTTTTATTTATCGGTTTCTTTGATATTGAAGGTCTGGTAGTTGTTTTTCTTTTCTTGCCTGGTTTTGGCTTAGTTTTCCGAGAGACCTTTTTCGCAACAGGTTTTTTAGTAGCTATCTTTTTTTTCTTACTCGGTTTTGGCTTGATTTTCCGAGAGATCTTTTTGACAACAGGTTTTAAGTTCTTCCTGCCAGGTTTTTTTATCTTTTTCTTTTTAGTTTTTTTATCTGCCACTACTCTGCCTCTTTCGTTTTCGTCTCTTGTGATTTTTCTTCTTCCTTAAATACCTCAATAATACTTCTTACTTTTATGCCTGCTATCTGAAGAGCCTTCTGAATATCTATCAACTTTGCGTCTGTTACTTTCAGAATGAAATTGCTGTTTGTCAGCTCACACCTCCATTATCTCTTTTTCTTTGTGCCCTAAAACCTCATCCGCTTTAGCTATGTATGAATCTGTGATCTTCTGCGTCTCCTCCTGTAATTTCTTGACTTCATCTTCACTGAGGTGTTTTTCTTTTTCAAGTTTTCTAAGCTCTTCGTTTGCATCTCTCCTGATATTCCTTATTGATATCTTTGCTTCTTCTGCCTTTTTCTTTACAGCTTTCACAAGCTGCTTCCTTCTTTCCTCTGTAAGCGGAGGGATATTTATCCTTATTATCTTGCCGTCATTCATAGGCGTCAGGCCGAGGTCTGATTTCATAATAGCCTTTTCGATATCAGGAATGATTTTTTGATCCCATGGCTGTACTGCTATCTGACGACTATCAGGTATGCTCAGGTTCGCAAGTTGTTGAAGCGGAGTTTGTGTATCGTAATAATTTACCATTATTCCATCGAGAAGCGCCAGAGAAGCCCTTCCTGTCCTGACACAAGTGAATTCCTTCTTCAGGGCTTCGATGGTACGCGACATCCGCTCAGCGGTTTTTCTTTTTAACTCTTGCTCCATTATTTAGCCTTACAAGAGTTCCTATCTTCTTACCTTCTATAATTTTTCTTATATTACCTTTCCCTCTCAGATTAAATACCACAATAGGGAGGTTATTGTCCATACATAATGATACGGCAGTCGAATCCATGATACTCAGACCCCTTTTAAGTACATCAATATAAGCGACCGTGCTATATTTTTTTGCCGTAGGGTCTTTCATGGGGTCGGATGAATATATACCATCAACCTTTGTTGCCTTAAGTATGACTTCTGCACCAATCTCCATAGCCCTCAGTGCTGCAGCGGTATCAGTTGTAAAATAAGGGTTCCCTGTACCAGCAGCAAAGATGACCGTTCTTCCTTTTTCGAGATGTCTCATTGCCTTGCGCCTTATATATGGCTCTGTAAGTTCCTTCATCTCTATTGCTGACTGAACCCTTGTTGGAACCCCGTGCTTTTCGAGGTGATTCTGAAGAGCAAGGGCATTAATAACAGTTGCAAGCATTCCCATGTAATCTGCGGATGCCCTTTCCATCCCTTTTACACTTGCCTCTACCCCTCTGAAGATGTTGCCCCCACCAATCACTACTGCAACTTCAACCCCGCTGGAAACTGCTTCCTTTATTTCTTTAGCTATAAAATCAACAGTAGATGAATCAATTCCATAGCCCTTGTCTCCCATCATAGCTTCACCACTAATTTTCAGGAGTATCCTTTTGTATATCAAGTTCTCTATCCTTGTGCTGTCTCTCCAAGCTGGAATCTGACAAATCTTCGTATGACAATATTCTCGCCCAATCTTGCAACCTTCTCAGAGACGATATCTTTAATCCTCTTCTTTTGTTCCGGATCCTTGATGAATAGCTGATCAAGAAGACAGGTATCAGTGTAAAACTTCTCGAGCTTCCCCTCTATAATCTTTTCAACAACGTGTGGCGGTTTGTCTGCAACCTGTGCCCTGTATATCTCTTTTTCACGTTCTATGGTATCCTGCTGCACATCATCTCTTGTTAAGTATAGTGGGGTTGCAGCTGCTATATGCATAGCGATATCTTTGACAAGTTCTTTGAAATCATCAGTCCTTGCAACAAAGTCTGTCTCACAGTTAACCTCTATCATTGCTCCTATCTTGCCCATATGTAAATAAGAGTGAATGAGGCCTTCAGATGCGGTTCTCCCTGCTTTTTTTACTGCACTTGCAAGACCTTTCTGTCTGAGTAAGTCTATAGCTTTTTCAAAATCCCCGTTACACTCTGTAAGGGCTTTTTTGCATTCCATCATGCCAGTGCCTGTTTTCTCCCTGAGGTTCTTAATCATTTCTGCAGATACCATTGTCATTCTGCTACCTCGGCCTCTTCCTGCTGTATCTTATCTTCAACCTGCAGACTCTCAGCCTCTTCTGTCATAGTTTTTGATAGTATCTCTTTACCTTCAAGCACAGCATCTGCTATCTTTGACGTTATAAGTTTTATGGCCCTTATAGCATCATCATTACCAGGGATTACATAATCAATTTCATCCGGGTCACAGTTTGTGTCAACTATTGCAACTATCGGCACAGAGAGTTTCCTTGCCTCTAAAACAGCAATCCTCTCCTTCTTCGGGTCCACTATAAACAGGGCTGCCGGAAGGCTTGTCATATCTTTAATGCCTAACAGGTTCTTTTCCAATTTAGCCCTTTCCTTTTCAATGGCAGCAACCTCTTTTTTGGTAAGCAGAGCCAATGTGCCATCCTCTTTCATAGTCTCAAACTTCTTCAGTTTTGCTATGCTCTTTTTTATCGTGGAAAAATTCGATAACATGCCCCCAAGCCAGCGCTGGTTGACATAAAATGCACCTGCCCTTGTTGCCTCTTCCTGAATCGCATCCTGTGATTGTTTTTTTGTACCGACAAAAAGTATCGGCGCTCCTGTTGATGCCATACCCTTTATGAAATTATATGCCACTTCAAGACCCTTTACCGTCTTCTGAAGGTCAATAATATATATACCGTTTCTCTCTCCAAAAATGTATTTTTTCATCTTTGGATGCCATCGTTTTACCTGATGGCCAAAGTGAACCCCTGCCTCAAGCAGTTCCTTCATAGCTGCTACCATATTCTTTTTCCTCCTCCTGTCTTATCAAAACCCTTTTTCTGGATATTGGGTTTTTCTGTAAAAAATATTTGTGAAAAGGCGTATTTCCTGATGAGAAATACGGTTTTTTTCCTTCAGAAAGGTAAGATTAACATAAAAATATCTTTTTTTGCAAGGAAATAGATGGTAAAATTAAGGAATTGGAGTCGCAAATAATTGAATTATTTGGGGCAAAATAATAAATGCTTATAGAAATTTTTCTTTAAGGGGGGATTATGATATCACGTTATACACGCCCTGAGATGGGAAAGCTGTGGGATATCGAGACCAAATACCAGAAATGGCTTGATGTAGAGATTGCTGCATGTGAGGCATGGTCAGAACTCGGTAAGATACCAAAGGATGCCCTGAAAGCCATTAAGAAAAAAGCAAGATTTGATATCAAGAGGATTGACGAGATAGAGAAGGTTGTGAAACATGATGTCATAGCATTTCTTACATCAGTGGCTCAGAATCTCGGCACTGAGTCGAGGTTCATACATAGGGGATTGACCTCATCGGATATATTGGATACAGCCCTGGCCCTCCTTTTACGGGATGCCTCGGATATAATCATCAAAGATATCCGGGAACTAATGGATGTTCTTAAAAGGCAGGCATACAAATATAAAAATACACCTATGATGGGCAGGAGCCACGGTGTCCACGCAGAACCTATAACATTTGGTCTTAAGTTCGCCCTATGGTATGAAGATATGAAGAGAAACCTCGAAAGGATAAAAAAAGCAAAGGATGTGATAAGCGTAGGAAAGCTCTCCGGTGCTGTTGGTACATTTTCCAATATCCCACCTGCGATTGAAGAAAAGGTATGTAAAAAACTTGGCCTGAAGCCCGAACCTGTTGCAACACAGATAGTCCAGAGGGACAGGCACGCAGAGTATCTCACAACCCTTGCACTGATTGCAGC
>Ga0299912_10005190_pt1 | contig 10690 bp, 8 predicted proteins | sample RVTome_2_FD_207667 | JGI IMG/M metagenome (GOLD analysis project Ga0299912, IMG submission 207667) | Soil microbial communities from uranium-contaminated site in the Upper Colorado River Basin, Wyoming, United States - RVT95D214 (version 2) ... | reverse complement strand
CTCCTCACGATGATTGAATCCGCTCGTCTCGATATCCACACAATACTCTTTGTTATTATCAATGGACTTACCGGTTACCTTGCCCCTGATCCAAACCACATCGGAGAGGTAAACAAAATGGCGATACTCGCAGTAGGAAGTCTTCAGCCACCCCTCATCTCCCATCCAATTAGTCAAAAGATGAATTTGCCAACACTGCATCTGCCTTCCCCAGGCATACGGATAAGGTACACCAGCTGCCAAGGCAGCGCGCAAATTATAGTGAACTGCAAATATTGGCTCTAACGAATGACTGTCAGGGTCTCTAAAAGCCCAGGCTGGATGCTGTCTATATCCGGATAGAGCCGCTCTATGGGCGATCAAATAGTAACTTCCGCACCCGGCACAAAAAGCTATTTCGTCAGTTAATCCCAGAGGCCCCTTTATGACAGGCGGCAATGCTTCACCTATTTGGACATCTTCCCAGTAGCGCACTTGACTGCCTCGTATCTCTTCCGACATTATCTCATTCTCTATTTCCCTAAGTTCTTCATCTGTCCACGGGTGAGGCAACTGAATTTGTAAATACTTACCTTTCTTCCTCGCCGCCTTTCGCTCTGTCCTTATGATCCACCCCTTTGCCTTGGCCACAAGTTCATCTTTTTGGTTACAATATAACTTGTCATGATACTCGAGAACCATTCTTCCTGCAAACTCACTCGGCTTCTCTTCAACCCCAGCTAAAACCTGATCACACCTGATCCGGTCCCCCATGACCACAGGTTTATAGAATTCCCAGTCGTCTCCAGAATGGAAGCCATGGACCCCACGCAGACCTTGCTGAACTCCGGCGGCGGTGCTATAAAGCCACGAAGGCGGAGCGACAAGACATCTGTATCGGGTCTTCTTACCGTATTCTTCGTCATTATAGAGAGGATTAAGGTCCCCCACTCCCTTGCAGAAATTGACAATCGTCTCTTTGCAGGCCAGCTCATTGCCTTGGGGCCCAGTGCGAAACTTAGTTCCAACCCTTGACTTAAGCTCCGCTAAAGCTTCTGGGGTAATACGTCCTTCTTCAACCTGTGCTGGTCTGGCTTCTTTCTCCATCTTAAAGCCTCCTCCATAATTAGCTCAACTAAATTTCACCTCAATGGACATAACCCATACAAGGCCGAAAAAATATGACTAAAACCTTACACCTATAGATTTATCAACGACACTTTCCTCGTTTGAATAAAACTAAGTGAGTTATATCAAACAAACTTTTTCCGCACTCGCATAAGTTTAAATATAAGCCCGACCCCTAAGTGTCACAGCATGATTATTGCAAATCCTTCACTCGGACGCCGTAACCTGATTTGTCATTTGCCAAATAGTCTCAGGGCACCGTAGCTCTTGTCAGGTGCAAGAATGTCAGATGACTTCCTCTTCCCTCAATTGGGCGATTTCTTCCCAGGAATAACCACATACCTCCAATAAAGCCTCTTCGGTGTGTTGACCGAACGTCGGCGCCGAGCTTTCCGTAAATGCAGGGGTTTTGCTAAAGTACACAGGACACCCTACAACCTTGGTTTTACCCAAACTTGGATGGGTGACTTCCTTAATATACTCGTTCTCCAAAACCTGAGGATCTACTGCTAAATCGCTGATCTCTAAAATTGGCCCAAACGGCAAATTTTTACACTCCGTTTCCAAAATGGCCAACCATTCCGCCCTTGTTTTTTTAGCAAATAGGTTATCCAAAATAGCTATTAATTCTTTACAATGGGTACTCCTCTCTGAAGCACTTCTAAACCTTGCGTCGCTCGCTAACTCAGGGGGACCTACGGCTTTACAGAATTGAGGCCAAAATCTGTCTGACTGGATGGCTGCTAACATGATCCATTTGCCATCTGCACATTTATACTGATTCGTCAGAGGATTCTTGGCCCTGGTTCTCGAGTGCCTAGCTCTCACTCGTCCGGAAAGCAGAAATGATCCTATGTTGGTCATCTGCAGGTGGAGAGCACTGCCTAACAGAGACACCTCTACCAGCTGCGCAATGCCCTTTCGTTCTCGTGCAAGAAGCGCCGCCAGCACAGCATAGGCTAATACCGTCGCACCCAGTTGATCAATGACCCCACCCACGATTTGGTATGGCTCAGTGTGATCACGGTCACTGATCATGAACATGATACCTGAGCGAGCCTGGGCTATCGTATCGAAAGTGCGTCTTTCGCTATCGGGCCCTCTCATTCCTAGACCTGAACCAATGGCGTAGATAAGTTGGCGATTATGGGCTACTAAACGCTCATAATCAACTCCCAGTTTCTCGGCTGTAGACAGGGGATAGTTTGTTAGGAACACATCAGACTTATTTATCAATCTATATAAGACTTCCTTGCCCTTGTCCTTTTTTAGGTCAAGCATCAAGCTCCTTTTGTTGCGATTAACAATTTCAAACGCCAAGCTTGTCCCGCCACCCATACTCATTGATGTTTCAAATAAGCTCTCCACTCCTCGAAAGGGATCACCTGTAATCCTATCCTCTATCTTAATCACATCCGCCCCCAGATCCCCTAACATTGAACCAGCTTCTGGCCCCTGATGCCACGCCCCCCATTCGATAACACGAATTCCGTCAAGTACACCGCTCATGTTCACCCTCCTGCCATTCATTGCTTCTAAAGAATCCCAAGACATTCCATAAAGAATAATTCATCATCCCCTCCCGACGAAGGAGCAAAGCTTGCATCGAGATTTCTTTGACCCGGACGTTGTTTCCTCCCTTCCCATCTACTTAACCTTTACATTCGCCAGCCCCTATAAGATATTCACTCAAAGACATCACCGGTAAGCAATTCAACAAATTCTTCTTCTGACATGCCCAAAAGGTGTTTACAGACATACTCAGTATGCTCACCTAAGCAAGGAGCGGGTCGATATGGCCTTGCAGGTGTTTTAGAAAGTATATAGGGCTGACCTAAATGAGTAAAGGCCTCTAATTCATTGTGCTCCATCACCCAATAAAGTCCTCTCTCTTTCAGCTGCGGATCCTCACATATGTCCTCTCCATTCTTAACTACCCCAGCGGCTATGCTAGCCTCCTGCAAAAGATGCATAACTTCTTCAGCACTATGGTTCAGTGTCCATGCTTCCACTAACTTATTGAGCTCCTCTTCATTCTCCTTCCTAAGCATCAAAGTAGAAAATTTTGGATCCTGCGTCCACGGAGCATCACCGATGACCGTACAGAATCTCTTCCACTCTGCATCATCGAGAACTGCGATGGCACACCAGCGGTCCTCTCCCTTGCATCGGTAAACCCCATGCGGTGCAGCATATGGATGGGCATTACCCATTTTCCTATTTTCCACGCCATTGATCGAGTAATTCAGCAGGGGCGGCATCAAGTATTGAAGACTTGCCTCGAGTTGCGACATATCCAGCAATTGACCTTCACCCGTCTTGCGTCGATAATCGAGCGCAGCAATGAGAGCAGTGACTGCAAGAGGGGGCGCCAGAAAGTCTGCATAGGCTACCATGAGTGAAATCGGTTCTTCATCAGCCCAGCCAACAAAGCTATTAAATCCAGCTAACCCATTTAAATTATTACCGAGGCCGGGGTGTGCTGCAAATGGACCTGTTTGTCCCTGATTGGAGCTACGTATCATAATAATGTCCGGTTTTATTTTTTTCAACTCATCGTATCCCAGCCCCATTTTCTCCATGACGCCTGGTCTACGATTCTCACTGACAACGTCCGCCCATGCTACTAACCTTTTTGCGAGCTCTTTGCTCCTTGGCTTGCTGAGGTCAATGTTGATGCTATACTTATTCGCTGCCCATAAAGCAAAGTAGCCAGTTCGATTGACCCCTGCGATCCCGTCCTTATAGGGTGAACTCACTCTTGAAAGATCAGGCTTCTTCATGGATTCGATCCAAACAACCGTGGCGCCATGATCTGCTAAGAATTTGGAAACTATCGGCCCCGCTAAAATCCATCCAAAATCAACCACTTTGACCCCATCAAAGACATCACCATATGGCATCTCTATTCTGTCCTCCCCTGATTCAAGGATGATTCTATACCTAAATGATTCCAGCCTCTTTCAGCTTGCACATCTTCTCCCGTGATAATCTTAGCTCATCCTCATAGATCTCTTTATTGTGCTCACCGATAAGAGGTGCTCGGCGAACGACTCTGCATGGAGTCTTGGAGGCCTTGATAAAAGCCCCAGGATAGTTAACGGTGCTGCCGAGCTCAGGATGTTCTACTTTTACCCAATAATCCCTCGCCTGCAATTGAGGGTTTTCAACAATGTCTCTAACCGTACAAAAAGGAGAGAGCATAACACCGTCTTCTAACGCTTTACTGTAAAGTTCCGCTTTTGTATGTTTTAGAAAAATTTTTGCGAATTCACTCTCCATTTGATCTTGAACATCCTGGGTTTGTTTAGACATATCGTATTCCCAGTTCATCTTCTGAAGCAGTCCCGTTGACATCCCTTCTTCATCTATCCATCTTGCAATGATTCTATTATTTTTTCCACCAAGAAGGCCGCCGAATAAATGATACACGATGTAGCCATCTTTGCATTTCCATAATATTCGTGATCTGACTTTGGTCCCGCGCCCCACTAAAAAAGCTCCCGACCGCTTCATAATCGTCCTATTGAGCTCCCAAAGCGGGATCGCATTGGCGAGTTGTAAAGCAATACACGCCTGCATAGAAACATCTACATGTTGCCCTTCTTCAGTTGTTTCTCGGTAATAATGAGCAATCATTGTTGCTGCTGCAGCATAGGCTCCAGCACGAAGACAGGCTTGTGGGAAACTGATTCGTACCGGCGGACCGTCAGGTCTGCCTGTGATGTACATAAATCCTCCCATCGCTGAGATGACAATATCGGACGATCGAAAATCTTTATAGGGACCGGCCTGACCAAAGGGCGTGATAGACGTCATCACAATACGAGGGTTAATCTCACGGAGTGTGGAGTAATCTAAGCCTATTTTACCGAGATAGCCGACAGGGAACGACTCAATAACGAAGTCAGATCTTTTAACGAGTTGAGTAAGTAGTTGTTGACCATCTTTGGTTTCAATGTTTAGAGTAATCCCCCTCTTATTGAGATTATAGGCAAACCAATAAAGGCTTTTCTCTCCAGATGGAACATCGCCATAAAAGGGGCCGATGTTCCGGCCTGTGTCTCCTTGAGGCCTTTCAATCTTTATGACGTCGGCCCCCAAGTCAGCAAGTATCTTGCCACAAAAATAGCCTCTTTCATTCGTTAAATCTAAGGCTCGATAAGAACTTAAGAGACTTTCCATCTTCCCCTCCAATTTAACCTATCCTCAGCGCCTAACATGATTGCGTATATAATCGGCAATCTTCTTGATACTTGTGCCTGGACCAAAAATTGTGCTGACTCCTTTCTTCTTTAAAAACTGCACATCTTCCTCGGGGATGATGCCGCCTCCAATTATGAGAACATTATCCATCCCCTTCTCTCTTAGCATATCAATCATTTTGGGGAAGAAAATATTATGTCCCCCTGAAAGTGAACTAAGGCCTAAGACATCCACATCTTCTTCAAGGGCTGTTGCCACAATTTGTTCTGGAGTTTGCCGCAATCCTGTATATATGACTTCCATTCCTTCATCTCTTAATCCCATCATGAGGACCTTAACACCGCGGTCATGTCCGTCTAAACCGCTTTTCGCGAGAAGAACTCTTATTCGCCTCATCGTACCATCTCCTGCAAACGAACGTATCCCAAATCTTTTTAAAGGATTTTAGATTTTACATAGTCAAGTACCCTTCAATAGAGTAAGCGTCAGCAACTGGGTGGCCGATACTCGCCAAAGACGCCCCTCAATACACCGCATATCTCTCCCATGGTTGCATAGTTCCTAACCGCCTCCAGAACAAAGGGCACTAGATTATCTCTCCCTGTAGCGGCTCTCTCTAAAGCTGCCAGACACCGTTTTGCTGCGTTATTATCTCTTTCCTTTTTTAACTTTGTTACCCTTTCCCTCATATCATGTGCAACGTTCGGGTCTGATCGATGAATCTTAAAGACCGGTTCTTCATCAGAAACAAATTTGTTCACCCCCACTACGACCTGCTTCCCACTCTCTATGTCCCTCTGCTTGAGGTAAGCGGATTGCGCGATTTCGCTTTGAATCCAGCCTGATTCGATTGCCTTGATGATGCCACCCCTTGCTTCTATTTTCTTTAGATAATCCAATATTTCATTTTCAATTTGGTCAGTCAATGCCTCCACATAGTACGAGCCACCCAGTGGGTCGATGACATCCACAACCCCTGTTTCATAGGCTATGACGTGCTGCGTTCGTATGGCCAGGCTGGCACTCTCCTCCGTAGGTATCGAATAGGCTTCATCAAAAGAAGACGTGTGTAAAAAGTGCGCACCTCCCAGTATTGCGGCTAAAGCTGCAATACTCACTCTCACGATATTATTCTGCGGCTGCTGGGCGGTCAAGAGCGAGCCCCCCGTTCCAGGACCAAATCTAAATTGAAGAGAAGTCTCTCTTTTTGCACCAAACTTTTCTTTCATCAATCTCGCCCATAGCCTTCTGAGTGCACGAAATTTGGCTATCTCTTCAAAGAAACTCGTCCCTACGTGAATATTAAAACCTGCCCGTGAAGCGATCTCATCAATGGGTATCCCTCTTTCAAGACCTCTCTCTATGTAAGCAAAGGCTGTGGCCACCATAATAGCTGCCGCCTGGACGATGGTGGTCCCCGCCTCAGCGACTGTATAACCCGTCCCGAGCAGATAGCTTGTTTTCTGCAAGTGTTTCATTCCGTACTCCATAAAGTCCAAGGTTAAGCGCAAGGCACCTTCGGGTGGAAAAATGTAGTTATGCCTGGACACGTATTCATTCAAAACATCGGAATTAACAACCATGGTTAGCCTATCCCTCGGGGTACCTTTCTTCTCGGCCGCTGTCATTATCATGCTATATAGTACGATGTGTGGGTGGCACGTTGAACCCCTTATTCTAATCTTATCCATTGGGATTCCATCAAACATGGTCTCCACCTCTTTCAATGAAGGACAGGAGCCTCCAACAACGCCTACCTGTCCCTCTGCCAAAGGGTCATCAGGGTCATAGCCTAATTGAGTTGGGAGGTCACAAGATAAACTTACCCCATCTTGTCCCTGGTCAATAAGATACTTCCAGCGTTTGTTGGTATCCTCCGGTGTCCCAAAACCCGAGGACTCAGCGATATGCCATAGACGGCTTCGGTACCCTGTAGGATTAAGACCTCTCGTATAGGGGTATTCGCCAGGAAATCCCAAGTCTCGCAGGTAATCCAGGTTTGCTATATCCTGAAGTGTGTAAAGCCGTTGCTTTGGTAATTCGCTGGAGATCTCCCTTTCAGGATGCTTTTCCATCCACTTCTTTAATGTCGTATTCTCCCATCGCTTCTGTTCCTTTTCCATCTCAGCTAAACGATCCATTGTCTCTTACCCCCTCAGCTAAGCTTCTTAGACAACTCCGTCATGTCATCTATTTCCTCCAGATGATTGATCAAATCAATGATTTGAAGTATCTTTCTCTTCGACATAGGTTTTATGGAATGGGAAGCGCAATCTCGGAACTTGGATATCACCTCGTCCATGCTCATCGGATTCTGATGAGCTCCATGCCAATAATCCACTCTCTTAGAAAATACCTTCCCGGCCCGGGTTCTCACTTTTACGATACCCGCGGGGACCTTATATGAATCACCTGATTGTTGAGATTGGAATTCAGGTGTTACTTTTTCAGCGAGCTCAATGGTGTTGAGGTCCTTGATCCCTTCTGGTGTAAAGTCACTAAACGTTACCTTTCCTCGTAGGGCAGCACAAGCTATCGTCCATGGGATACTCCACTTTGCATCCATCGGAGTTGGAGGCCTTTGCCTCAGCCCCAAGGGTTCACAGAGAGCTTGAGTTTGTTCGCCTACGACTGGAATAATATCCAATATGTCATTCGGTAGAAGGTTATTCTCCTCCATAACCTTCAGTGTTGCTTCAATATAATTCATGGTATGACCGCAGGATGGCCATGCTTTAAAGTCGACATTTGCGCCTTCAAACCTCTTGCCTAATTCGTTCACTAATACCTCTCTTCGGTACAAACCATTAAAATGTGCCTGATATAGCCCCCCCCTTCCCTCTAAGCAGTTTTTCGGCCCTGTGATGCCTCTTTGGGCTAATAATGCCGCCATGATTCCTCCAGCTGCAACAGGTCCTCCGTACAAACCTCGATACTTGTTATCCAAGCTAAAACCAATCTCTCCTGTCCCTGAAGAAAATTGAAGCGCAATCGCTAAAGCATTCACCATTCCATTCTGATCGAGGCGAAGGGATCGAGCAGATACTGCAGCCGCGCCAAAAACTCCCGTTACTGAAGTCATATTCCAATCCAGCCTATTTCCCCTCGGGCCCATCGTCACCGCCAGAGCTAACCTAGAAACCAAATCATTACCTAACGCAATCGTCGTGATAAATTCTTTTCCTGTAATACCTTTTACCTTTTCAGCGGTCGCCAGGGCAGCAGGAAACGTAACAAGAGTCGGATGAGAAGCCGCTTGCCTATGATCGTCATCATAATCTAATGAGTGTGCCATTGCGGCATTGACAAAGGCAGCCATAGGGCAAGGCGCCTTACCACCGTAAACCAGTATCGTGCTCTCCTTTCTCCCACCCATCTGCTTCATCAAGTCAACTATTTCCTTACATCCCTCGCCCAATCCACTACCGGCTATAATAGCCCCCACTATATCCAACAGGCTCCTCTTTGTAACTTGCTTTACGTCGTGTGGGAGATCTTCAAACCCGATACTTACCATATTCTGGGCCATTGCAAAGATCGCGTCTTTCTGTTCACACGAAACCATCTTGCGTTACCCCCTTTGCCTGCTAATTGAAGTCAACCTTTCGACTCCCCAGCCTGAAGGCTGGAGCTTGTTCAGGGTTGATCCTGAACGGCGCTTTTCTACCCCCCTCAAATATAGGGGCTGGGTACCGTCGAACGGGTCAATCCGAAACAAGATGTCTCTGAAGTGATTTTCATAAGGTCTGGTTCAGCACATTCATGCGTTCGTTCGAATCATGTTGATCGCATCTTGAAAAAACACTTTTATAATTCTGATGATGCTGATACACTGAGGTAAGTACATATGATTTCCTTATTGGTTCTCAAATCCGAAGGTGAAGACTCGTGTGCTGTTCTCCCTTTGCTTAATATGTAGACATAATCAGCTACTGCCAAAGCCATTTTGAGGTTCTGTTCCACCAGTAGTATAGATAATCCACTCTTATGAAGCTCGCTGATGACGTTAGTCACCTCCCTGACAATCAAGGGAGCCAGCCCTTCTGATGGTTCATCCATAAGAAGCATATCCGGATTGGTCATCAAACCCCGGCCTATGGCTAGCATCTGCTGTTCACCTCCGCTAAGCAGGTTACCTCTAAATCTGCTTCGTTGCTTCAGAACCGGGAACAGGGAATATATTTTTTCAAGTGTCCAGCCTTCTCTCTTTGTGCTACGTTTTGCCGCAATGGTCAGGTTCTCTTTTACACTCAGAAAAGGGAAAATACGGCGTCCTTGCGGGACTAAAGCAAGGCCTGTTTGAGGAATCTGGTAAGGCTGGAGGCAGGTGATATCTTTCCCCTTAAAAATTACACTGCCCCGGGACGGGGGAGTCATACCCATGATTGAATGAATCGTGGTTGTTTTACCCATTCCATTACGACCCAGAAGAGCGACTACAGAACCTTCCTCAACTTTCAGCGAGACGCCATAGAGGACATGGCTTCCGCCATAATAAGTATGGATATTATCTAACTGTAGCATCCTGTCCCTCGTCTTCGATGCCTAAATAAATCTCCTGAACCTTTGGATTAATTCGAATTTCTTCGGGCAGTCCATCAGCAATGAATTGTCCATAATACAGCACCACGATTCGTTCTGCCAGTCCAAAGACTACATCCATATCATGTGCCGAGAAAAGTAATGTAATGTCTTTTGACATCGTCTTGATCATGGTAATAAAATCGCCAATTTCCTCAACGTCAAGGCCAGCACTCGGTTCATCCAGTAATAATATCCTCGGCTCAGAGGCTAGACTGAGGGCGATTTCCAATTTCCGCCGGTCACCGTGAGATATGGCAGTTGCCAGCTTGTCTTTCTTCCCCCACAAACCGAGTAATTTCAGTAACTCCTCTGCTTTCGTGTTAACGTCACGATACGTCGTTGCTGGGCGCTGCATCTGATAACGAGACGGTTTCTTGCCTTGAAGAGCTAACAATATGTTTTGAATTATTGTCAGACCGCTAAAAAGGCGGGTAATCTGAAAAGAGCGGGATAATCCTCTATGAACACGCTGATGTCTCGGCAGAGTAGTAATGTCTTCTCCAAAAATATATATTCGGCCGGAGCTAACAGGGAACTCCCCACTGACCGCATTGATCAACGTGGTTTTTCCTGCCCCGTTAGGACCGATAATTCCCACATGCTCCTTCTCTTGGACACTGAATGAAATATTGTTCAATACCACAAGAGCTCCAAAGCTTTTTGACAAGTTCTCAATCCTCAATGCTTCCATTTTGTTGACTTATCCTTTTCCATAGCCTACTCAAGTGTATCGTTATGCCTCCTCGAAGAAACATGACAGTGCCGACAAAAATACACCCAAGAATTAATGGCC
>Ga0299912_10005189_pt1 | contig 10690 bp, 7 predicted proteins | sample RVTome_2_FD_207667 | JGI IMG/M metagenome (GOLD analysis project Ga0299912, IMG submission 207667) | Soil microbial communities from uranium-contaminated site in the Upper Colorado River Basin, Wyoming, United States - RVT95D214 (version 2) ... | reverse complement strand
CGGTGATCACCACGTTGCCCAGTTCTTCCAGAATCTCGAAGCCGATGTTCTCCGTCACCTGGGCCCAGATGTCGACCACCTTGTTGTACCGTTCCCCGTCGGTGATCAACCCTTCCTTGTACTGGCTCTCGATCTCCTGGACTTCGCGGTTGGCTTTCCCCAGAATCTCCGCTTTCCGGGCGGGAATGACCATGTCATCGATGCAGATGGAGATTCCGGCCTTGGTGGCATGCTGGTACCCCAGGTCCTTCAGCTGATCCGCCAGGATGACGGTCTTCTTGTTGCCCGCATAGCGGTAACACTGGTCGATCAGATTGGCCAGCTCTTTCTTGTTCATCACCCGGTTCACCAAGGAGAAGGGGATCTCCTGGGGGACGATCTCCCGCAGCAGGATCCGCCCCACCGTGGTGGAGACCAGCTCCCGGGTGCCGTTGGTCCCCAGGCGGACCTTGACCGCCGCCTGCAGGTCCACCTCTCCCGCGTCATAGGCCATCCGGACCTCTTCCGGGCTGGAAAAGATCCTTCCTTCCCCCTTCACAAAGGGCTTTTCCCGGGTCATGTAATAAAGGCCCAGGACGATATCCTGGGTGGGAACGATAATGGGTTTCCCGTGGGCCGGGGAGAGGATGTTGTTGGTGGACATCATCAGCACCCGGGCTTCGATCTGGGCCTCGATGGACAGGGGGATATGAACCGCCATCTGGTCGCCGTCGAAGTCGGCGTTGAAGGCCGCGCACACCAGAGGATGAAGCTGGATGGCTTTCCCCTCGATCAGGATCGGCTCAAAGGCCTGAATGCCCAGCCGGTGCAACGTGGGCGCCCGGTTGAGCATGACCGGGTATTCCCGGACGATTTCGCTCAGCGTCTCCCAGACCTCGTCCTTCTCCTGTTCCACCATTTTCTTGGCGCTCTTGATGGTGGTCACGTACCCTTTCGCCTCCAGCCGGTTGTAGATGAAGGGCTTGAAGAGTTCCAGGGCCATCTTTTTGGGCAGCCCGCACTGGTGCAGCCGAAGGTCCGGGCCCACGACGATCACCGAACGGCCGGAGTAATCCACCCGCTTGCCCAGGAGGTTTTGCCGGAACCGCCCCTGTTTTCCCTTCAGCATGTCGCTCAGTGACTTGAGGGGCCTCCCGTTGGACCCCAGGATGGCCCGGCCTCCCCGACCGTTGTCGAAGAGGGCGTCCACCGCCTCCTGGAGCATCCGTTTCTCGTTGCGGATGATGATTTCGGGGGCGTTGAGCTCCTGGAGCCTCTTCAGCCGGTTGTTCCGGTTGATCACCCGCCGGTAGAGGTCGTTCAAATCCGAGGTGGCGAAACGCCCGCCGTCGAGAGGAACCAGGGGGCGAAGGTCGGGGGGAATCACCGGGATGACTTCCAGAATCATCCATTCGGGCTTGTTCCCCGAGTCCTTGAACGAATCCAGCACCTTCAGCCGCTTGGCGAACTTCTTCCTTTTGACATCCGAGGAGGCTTCCTTCATCTCCCGGTGCAGCTGCTCGGAAAGCTTGTGGACCTCCACCTTGCGGAGAATGTTCCGGATGGCTTCGGCGCCCATTCCGGCGGCGAATGAGTCCGGCCCGTATTCTTCCAGCGTCTTGCGGTAGCGTTCGTCGTTGAGAAGTTCTTTTTCCTTGAGGGGCGTCTTCTTGGGATCGATGACCACGAAGGCCTCGAAGTAGAGGACCTTCTCCAGTTCCCGCAGGGTCATATCCAGGAGGCTCCCGATGCGGCTGGGGAGGCTCTTGAGGAACCAGATATGGGCCACCGGGGTGGCCAGCTCGATGTGTCCCAGCCGTTCCCGCCGGACCTTGGACTGGATCACTTCCACGCCGCACTTCTCGCAGACCACCCCGCGGTGCTTCATCCGCTTGTACTTTCCGCAGTTGCACTCATAATCCTTGGTGGGGCCGAAGATCTTGGCGCAGAAGAGCCCGTCCCGCTCCGGCTTGAAGGTGCGGTAATTGATGGTCTCGGGCTTCTTCACCTCCCCGTAGGACCAGGCCCGGATCTTCTCGGGGGAGGCCAGGGAAATGCGCACGGCATTGAAGGACAGGGGGTGTTTGGGCTTTTCAAAAAAGCTGAAAAGGTCTTCCAAGACAGATCTCCTTTAAGCTTCCTCTTTTTCCAGTTCCAGAAGCTCCATGTCCAGGCAGAGGCTCTGCAGCTCCTTCACCAGGACGTTGAAGGACTCGGGGACCCCGGCATCCAGGGTGTGCCCCCCTTTGACGATGGTCTCGTACATCCGCGTGCGGCCCAGGACATCGTCGGACTTGACGGTGAGGAATTCCTGCAGCGCGTAGGCCGCTCCGTAGGCTTCCAGCGCCCACACTTCCATTTCCCCCAGGCGCTGGCCGCCGAACTGGGCCTTGCCCCCCAGAGGCTGCTGGGTGATGAGGGAGTAGGGACCCACCGAACGGGCGTGGATTTTGTCATCCACCAGATGGTGGAGTTTCATCATGTAAATGACCCCCACGGTCACCTTCTGGTCGAAGGGTTCCCCGGTGCGGCCGTTATACAGGGTGCCCTGAACCGTGCGGCCCGCCTCTTTCAGAAGCTGCTTGATCTCCTTCTCCGTGGCCCCGTCGAAGGCCGGGGAGGCCATGAACACGCCCCCCGAAAGGCTCCGGGCGTATTCCTGAAGCTCTTCCTCGCTCATCTCCTCGATCACCTGGGAGAATTTCTCCGAGCTGTAAATCTTCTTGACTTTTTCCCGCAGGGCCTTGGGACTGTACTCCTTCTGGATCATCTGGTTGATCTGCTCTCCCAGTCCCTTGGCGGCCCAACCCAGATGGGTTTCCAGGATCTGACCCACGTTCATTCGCGAGGGAACGCCCAGGGGGTTGAGGACGATGTCCACCGGTGTCCCGTCTTCCAGGTAGGGCATGTCCTCCTCGGGGAGGATCCGGGAGATGACCCCTTTGTTCCCATGGCGGCCGGCCATCTTGTCCCCCACCGAGAGCTTGCGCTTGATGGCCACATCCGCCTTCACCATTTTGATCACTCCGGGGGGCAGCTCATCGGCCTTCTTCAGACGAACGATCTTCCTTTCGAAGGCCCCCCGGATCAGCTGGATCCGCTCATCCAGCCCTTCCCAGATCTTCTCCGCCTCGGCCTTCTTCTTGGAGTTCTGGAGGTTGACGTCCCGCAGGTGGTGGTCCGGGATTTCGGCCAGCATTTCTTTGGTCAGCTTGGTGTTTTTGGCGATCAGGGTTTTGCCGCTGCGCTCCTCGGAAAGACGGGTGGTCAGGACCTCGTTCAGGTAGAGCTTCCTCACCTTCTGGGCGGCCAGGTGCTGGACGATCTGCACTTCGTCCTCCTGATCGCGCAGGATCCGGGCGATTTCCTCCTCTTCGATGGACTTGGCCCGCGTATCCTTCTCCACGCCCCGGCGGCTGAAGATCTTGGTTCCGATCACGATCCCTTCCACCCCCGGCGGCACGCGGAGGGAGGTGTCCTTCACCGCCCCGGCCTTCTCCCCGAAGATCGCCCGGAGGAGCTTCTCCTCCGGAGAGGGCTGGGTCTCCCCTTTGGGAGTGATCTTTCCCACCAGGATGTCGCCGGCCTTCACCTCCGCGCCGATGCGGATGATGCCGCTCTCATCCAGGTTCTTCAGGGACTCGTCGCCCAGGTTGGGAATATCCTGGGTGATCTCTTCCTTGCCCAGTTTCGTATCCCGGGCGACCACCTCGAACTCCTCGATGTGCACCGAGGTAAAGCTGTCGTCTTTCACCACCCGCTCGCTGATCAGTATGGAGTCTTCAAAGTTGTAGCCGCCCCAGGGCATGAAAGCCACCAGAATGTTCCGTCCCAGGGCCAGTTCCCCGTTGCGGGTAGCCGGCCCGTCGGCGATGATCTGCCCCCTCTTGACCCGCTGCCCCTCCTGCACGATGGGTTTCTGGTTGATGCAGGTGTTCTGATTGGACCGCTGGTATTTGATCAGGTTGTAAATATCCACTTCGGAGCGCGAGCCGTTCCGGCCGGTGTTGTCGGAAGCGCGGATGATGACCCGGGAAGAATCCACTTTCTCCACCACCCCGTCCCGCTTGGCCACCACCGCCACGCCGGAATCGCGGGCCACCGTGTCTTCCATCCCGGTGCCGATCAGGGGGGATTCGGCCCGCAGCAGGGGAACGGCCTGGCGCTGCATGTTGGACCCCATGAGGGCCCGGTTGGCGTCATCGCTTTCCAGGAAGGGAATGAGGGAGGCGGCCACGCTGACCAGCTGGTTGGGGGAGACATCCATGAAGTTGATCTCCGCCGGCTCCACGAGCGTGGGCTCGCCGGCGATGCGCGCCTGGATCATCTCGGCGGTAAACCTCCCCTTGGCATCCATCGGGGCGTTGGCCTGGGCGATGACCCTGGATTCATCCTCCTGCAGGGCCGAGAGGTATTCGATCTCCTTGGTAACCTGGCCGTTCAACACTTTGCGGTAGGGGGTTACGATAAACCCGTATTCATCCACCCTGGCGTAGGTGCTCAGGGAGGCGATGAGCCCGATGTTGGGACCTTCGGGGGTCTCAATCGGGCAGATCCGGCCGTAATGGGTCGGATGGACGTCGCGCACTTCAAAACCGGCCCGTTCCCGGGTCAAGCCCCCGGGACCCAGGGCGGAAAGACGCCGCTTGTGGGTGATTTCCGAGAGGGGGTTGGTCTGATCCATGAACTGGGAAAGCTGGGAGGACCCGAAGAACTCCTTCACCACCGCGGATACGGGTTTGGGGTTGATCAGGTCATGGGGCATGAGCGTTTCGGCGTCCTGCAGGCTCATCCGCTCCTTGATGGCCCGCTCCATGCGCACCAGCCCGATGCGGTACTGGTTCTCCAGGAGTTCGCCCACGGCCCTCACCCGCCGGTTTCCCAGGTGGTCGATGTCGTCCACTTCCCCCGTCCCGTCTTTCAGCTCGATCAGGTATTTTACCGCCTCCAGTACGTCTTCGCGCTGCAGAACCCGGCTGTCCGGGGGAGCGTTCCTCTTCAGACGGTGATTGATCTTCAGCCTTCCCACCCGGGAAAGGTCATACCTCTCGGGGTTGAAGAACAGGTTCTCCAGGAACGTCTTGGCCGTGTCCAGGGTGGGAGGTTCACTGGGACGCAGCCGCCGGTAGATCTCCAGCATGGCGTTGTAGATGGAGGCGGGGGTCTTATCCTGGGGGTTCTGCCGCCGGTGTTCTTCGATCATCCGGGGTTCCGTATCCTCGATCCGGTCGGCGGCCAGCGTGTCTCTCATGGAAGAGGAGACGTTCAGGTGATCGATGAACAGAAGATCGATCTCTTTCACCCCGGCGGTCCGCAGCTCCTCCACTTGCTCCTGGGTCAGCTCCGTATTGCAGGGGAGCAGGACCTCGCCGGTCTGGGGATGGACCGCATTCCGGGCGAGATAGCGGCCGGCCAGGTCGGCCGCTTCGAGGGGGAGCGTCTTGACCTTGGCTTCGGATAGCCTCTTCAGAGCGCCCGCGGCAATCTTGCGGTTCTTGCGCACCACGACCTCGCCGGTCTGGGGATGACGGATATCTTCCGTGGCCCGCTTGTTGACCAGCAGATCAAAGTCGAGGTTCTTGTAGATCCGGTCTTCTTTGAAAAAGACTTTTTCCGTGCGGTAGAAGAAACTCAGCAGGTCTTCGGCCGAATACCCCAGGGCCCGCAGAACGATGGTGACCGGGAACTTCCGCCTCCGGTCGATCCGCACGTAGAGCAGGCCCTTGGTGTCAAACTCCAGGTCCAGCCAGGACCCCCGGTGGGGGATGATCCGGGCCGAATACAGGGGTTTGCCCGTATGGGTCCGCCCCTTCTCGTGCTCAAAGAGGATGCCGGGAGAGCGGTGGAGCTGGCTCACGATCACTCTCTCGGTCCCGTTGACGATAAAGGTGCCCTTGTCGGTCATCAGGGGAATTTCCCCGAAGTAGACTTCCTGCTCCTTGATGTCCCGCACCCGGGGCCGGGCCTTGCGCTCCTCTTCGTCCACTTCGTAGTTAATGAGGCGGACGATCACCTTCAGGGGCGCGGCATAGGTCATGCCCCGCTGGCGACATTCGTCCACTTCATACTTCGGCTCTCCCAGGGAGTAGCTGACAAACTCCAACGACGCGGTCTCGTTGAAATCCCGGATGGGAAAGACGCTCTTGAAAACGGCCTGCAACCCGGTCTCCTGCCGCTCTTCCGGGGAGACATCCTTCTGCAGGAAACTCTCGTAGGACTTCCGCTGCACATCGATCAGGTTGGGAATGTCGATGATCTTTTCGATCTTGGAAAAATTCAAACGGACGATGGGCTGGCCGCTTCCTAGGGAAGCCATTCCTCATTTCCTCCTCATCCCCCCCGGGGGGGGTTTTGGGCACCGCGAAGAGATCGGGTTCCCTATTTGATCTCCACGGTGGCCCCGACTTCTTCCATCTTTTTCTTGATGGTCTCCGCCTCTTCCTTGGAGACCCCCTGCTTCACGGGTTTGGGGGCCCCCTCGACCAGATCCTTGGCCTCCTTCAGGCCCAGGCTGGTCAGCTCGCGCACGACCTTGATCACTTGGATCTTCTTCTCTCCCACGGTGGCGAGAATGGCGTCAAACTCGGTCTGCTCTTCCGCGGCCGGAGCCGCGGCCCCTCCGGCCGCTGCGCCCGGAACGGCGGCCACGGCCACCGCGGCCGCGGACACGCCCCACTTTTGCTCCAGAAGCTTGCTCAGCTCCGCAGCTTCCAACAAGGTCAGGGTGCTCAGTTCGTCCACCAGTTTCTGCAGATCAGCCATTTTTTCTCTCCTTAAGGATGATTTTTTGATCTTGAAAGATCATCGTTGACCGGTTCCTTTGGCGCGCTCCAGGCTTGGAGCACCCGGGCCACCTGCGTGCCCGGGGCGCCCAGGAGCCGGACTAAGCTGGTCGCGGGGGCCTGGATGAGACCCAGGATCTTCGCTCTCAGCCCATCCAGGCTGGGCAGCGACACCCAGCCCTGAATCTCCGCTGGTCCCCAGAGCTTCCCGTCGGAGGCCGCCACCATGATTTTGAGCTCCGGCCATTCCTTGGCGTACTTGGCCAGAACCCGGGCCGGAGCCACCGGGTCTCCGTCGCTCCAGGCCACTCCCACGGCGCCCTCCATGTGGGAACTCAGAACTTCTTTGTCGGTTTCCCGGACCGCCAGGCGGAAGAGGGTGTTCTTGACCACCCGATACTGCACCGCCGCCTTGCGCAGCTCCCGGCGCAGCAGGGTCATCTTTCCCACATCCAGGCCCGTGAAACGGGTCAGGATGGTCACCCTGGCCTGGCTCATCCGCTGATGAAGATCGGCAATCAGCTCGCCCTTATCCTCGCGTTTCAATCCCTAACCTCCCTTCCGGGGTTGCCGACCTCCGAGCTGGAACGGGACCGCGGATCTTGATGATCTTCCCCACCGTCGTCTTCTCCTCAAGGATCCATTCCGTCTCGGTAGGCCGGGGAAATCCCCATTAAGCGTGGTGCCACGCACCTACGGTCTCCGACGAATCTACTCCATTTTCTGGGTCAGGCTTTCGCCACCACCCGAAGGTCATTGGGGTCCAGTTTGATCCCCGGCCCCATGGTCGTCGAGATGGCGATGCTTTTTAAATACGTTCCTTTGCTGGAAGCGGGCTTGGCCCGGATGATCACGTCCATCAGGGCCAGCACGTTCTCCTTCAGTTTCTCGGGGGCGAAGGAGGCTTTCCCCACCGTGGTGTGGACGATGCCGGTTTTTTCGACTTTGAACTCCACCCGTCCGGCCTTCAATTCCTTCACCGCCCGGCCCACCTCAAAGGTGACCGTTCCCACCTTGGGGTTGGGCATCAATCCCCGGGGTCCGAGGATTTTTCCCAGCCTTCCCACCGTGCCCATCATGTCGGGGGTGGCGATGGCCTTGTCAAAGTCGGTCCAGCCGCCGGTGATCTTCTCCACCAGGTCATCGGCTCCGACAAAATCGGCTCCCGCGTCCCGGGCCTCTTTCTCCTTCTCGCCCTTGGCAAAGACCAGAACCCGGACTGCCTTGCCCACCCCGTGGGGAAGAGCCACCGTTCCCCGCACCATCTGGTCCGAATGCTTGGGGTTCACGCCCAGCCGGATGGCCATGTCCACACTCTCGTCGAACTTGGCCTTCGCCGTGTCCTTGAGGATTTGGATTCCCATTTCCAGGGCATAGCGCTTGTTCCGGTCGACTCGCTTCTTGGCCTCTTCGTATTTTTTCCCTCGCGTGCTCATGCTGTCATCCCTCTACGATCTCGATGCCCATGGACCGGGCCGCTCCCTCCACCGTGCGGACGGCCGACTCCAGGCTCGTGGTGTTCAAGTCGGGAAGTTTCGTCTGGGCGATTTCCTTCACCTGGGCCCGGGTCACCTGCCCCACCTTGTTGCGGTTGGGCTCCCCCGACCCCTTGATGATCCCCGCCGCCTTTTTCAGGAGGACCGCCGCCGGGGGGGTTTTGGTGATAAAAGAAAAAGACCGGTCCGCATAGATGGTGATCACCACCGGAATGATCGTGCCTTCCATGTTCTTGGTCTGGGCGTTGAAGGCCTTGCAAAACTCCATGATGTTGACCCCATGCTGCCCCAGGGCCGGTCCCACGGGCGGCGAAGGATTCGCCTGCCCGGCGGGAATCTGCAGCTTCACCATGCCAACCACTTTTTTAGCCATTGTCTTCCTCTGGTTTCATCCCTTCTTCACTTGGGCGAAATCTAGTTCCACCGGGGTGGAGCGTCCGAAAATGGAGACCAGGACCCGGACCTTTCCTTTGTCCGGATTGACGGCCTCCACCAGCCCGTTAAAGTTGGAAAAGGGGCCATCCACCACCTGGACCTGGTCCCCCTTTTCAAAAGTCAGTCGGTGTTTGGGCCGGAGCAGCCCTTCGCTCATCTGATTCTTGATCTCCTCCACCTCGGCGTCGGGGATGGGGGCCGGATTGGACCGGTCGCCCACAAAGCCCGTGACTTTGGGCGTCTCTTTCACCAGATGGTAGGTCTCCTCGTTCAACTCCATCTTCACCAGAATGTATCCGGGGAAAAACTTCCGGGAAGAAGACTTCTTCTTGCCTTTGATCATCTCGATCACTTTCTCCGCCGGCACCAGGACCTCGGAGAAGAGATCCTCCCGCTTGGCCGACCGGACCCGTTCTTCCAGGACCGATTTGACCTTGTTCTCAAACCCGGAATAGGTGTGCACCACGTACCACTTTTGGGCCATATCGCGTGTCCCTGCCTTATTCCAAAAAAATCTTGATTAACCGGGAGAGGCCCAGATCCACGACTCCCAGATAGAACCCCACCAGGAACACCGTGATCAAGACCACCGAGGTCGAGGCGATCGTCTCTTTGCGCGAAGGCCAGGTTACTTTTTTCAGCTCCACCCGAACCTCCCGGAAAAACTGCCGGGCGGTTCGCAAAAATTCCTTGATCCTCTCCATGTCTCCCCTTCCGGATTTGGAAAATTCTCCTTCATTGGCAGGCCAGGAGGGATTCGAACCCCCATCACCCGGATTTGGAGTCCGGTGCTCTAGCCGTTAGAGCTACTGGCCTGCCGGGCCAACCGTCTGTCCGCTGATCGATGGAGCGACCTCTGAACAACCGAGGGAAGGCCTTGGGAAGCCGTCCGCTCTCCCCCGCCAGCCTACTTGGTCTCTTTGTGTGGAGTATGGGTGCGACAAAAACGGCAGTATTTCTTGAACTCCAGTTTGTCCGGGGTCGAGCGCTTGTTTTTCGTCGTGGTATAATTTCTCCGCTTGCATTGGGAACAAGCCAAAGTTACGATCTCTCTCACGATTTTCCTCTTCTTCGATACAGACGGCAAAAGGAGTTCAGTCCCTGGCGGGCTGAACTCCCCTTTTTCCCATGGATCGGTCGGGCGTCCGGGCCGCGGGCGACGCTACTCGAGGATGTCGGAGATGACCCCGGCGCCCACCGTGCGCCCCCCCTCCCGAATCGCAAACCGAAGCTCCTTCTCCATCGCAATCGGGGTGATCAACTGCACCTCGACATGCACATTGTCCCCCGGCATCACCATCTCCACCCCCGATGGCAACGTCACCACCCCGGTCACATCCGTCGTCCGAAAATAAAACTGCGGCCGATACCCATTGAAAAACGGCGTGTGCCGACCCCCCTCCTCCTTCGTCAACACATACACCGATCCCTTAAACTTCGTGTGCGGCGTGATACTCCCAGGCTTCGCCACCACCTGCCCCCGCTCCACCTCGTCCCGCTTCGTCCCCCGAAGCAACACCCCAATATTATCCCCCGCCTGCCCCTGATCCAAGATCTTCCGGAACATCTCCACTCCCGTACACACCGTCTTGAACGTGGGCCGTATCCCCACAATCTCCACCTCATCCCCCACCTTCACAATCCCTCGATCCACTCGACCCGTCACCACCGTCCCCCGCCCCGATATGGAAAACACATCCTCCACCGGCATCAAAAACGGCCGGTCAATATCCCGCTTCGGCTCCGGCACATAACCATCCACCGCATCCATTAACTTGAATATCGGCCCGCAACTCTCACACTTCTCATCCCCACACCCATGCTGCATCGCCTTCAACGCACTCCCCCGCACAATCGGAATCTCCTCCCCAGGAAACTCATACTTGCTCAATAACTCCCGCAACTCCAACTCCACCAACTCGATCAACTCCGGATCATCCACCATGTCCACCTTGTTCAAAAACACCACAATACACGGCACCCCCACCTGCCTCGCCA
>Ga0299912_10005186_pt1 | contig 10692 bp, 7 predicted proteins | sample RVTome_2_FD_207667 | JGI IMG/M metagenome (GOLD analysis project Ga0299912, IMG submission 207667) | Soil microbial communities from uranium-contaminated site in the Upper Colorado River Basin, Wyoming, United States - RVT95D214 (version 2) ... | reverse complement strand
CCAGGGCATCCACCACCGCCCGGTCCAGCTCAAGCGTCCCGCCCCGAATTTCCAGGACCACTTGCTTCCCCCGCGAGAGGGCGAGGTCACGGACCAAGCGGGGCAGCCGGGCAAAGACCCGCTCCAGCGGGGTGAGGCGAACGCCCATGGCCTGACGCTTGAGCTCCTCGAGGCTTGTCTCCAGGCGCGATACCACCTCCTGAAGAGCCTCCGAGCCCAGCTCTCGTGCAATCTCGCGCAGCTCTGCCTTGTTCAAGATCAGCTCGCCCACCGAGTCCACGAAGCGATCGAGGATTTCCGTCTTCACACGAATGGTGTTGGGATGCGTCGCGAGGGATGTCTTCTGTGTTTCCGGTTCAGTCCCGCCGTGTGCACCCGACGCAGGCGCAACGCGCACCTCGCGAATTTCCGGGAGCCCGGCGAGCGCCGTGGCAACTTCGTCGGGAGAGATCTTCGTCAAGAGTTCCGTATCGATCACACGCCCGTACTTGCCAGACTTGATCACGTCCAGGTCGGGGCGCAGATTCTTCACTTCACCAAGGTTGCTCAAGGACCGGATCGCGATGAAACCACGCGCTCCCGGAGACATGCAGTCGTTTGCGATGCGAAAGGAGACGCGCAACCGCTTTTCGCCCGATGAGGGATCTTCCGAGGCACTCTGGTGCGGCGTTGCCGGCGCGTCATCGGCGGCGGATTGCCGGGTGGCGCGCACGGTCGTGATGAACTCCGCGGGGCCCGGCGGCGGCGCGACGGGCTCGGGGGTGGCGGGCGTGCGGAGCGCATCCACCTCTGCGCAAAGAGCGGATGAGTCCGTCGCCGGGCGATCCGCCTCTATGTCGGTCACCATCTTATCGAGATGATCAAATCCGCGCAGGAGCAGATCGATGGTGCCCGCGTCCAGGTCGCGCGTCCCGCGGCGAACAAGGTCCATCAGGTCTTCAAGAGCATGGGCAAGGCGTGTGACCGCCTCGTAACCAAGGGATGCCGCCATCCCCTTGACGCTGTGGGCGTTTCGGAAGAGTTCATGGATGAGCGCCTTGTCACGCGGCGATTTCTCGAGCGCGAGGACGGTCTGCCCGGCGGCGGTGATGTGCTCGCGAGCCTCCTCCACGAAAAGCTTCTTGTACTTGGTTGTGTCCACGGAGCCGCCTCGGATGCGACGCGCCGCGCGCGCCGTTGGATAAGCGTGAGTTTGGCCGGGGTGCTTCGCTTCAGGCGCCCATGGACACCTTCCTCAACACCTCGATCACCTGCTCGGGTTTGAACGGCTTCACAATGAAGTCCTTGGCTCCGGCCTCGAGCGCCTCGATCACGAGTGAGTCCTGCCCGAGTGCGCTGCACATCACAATCTTCGCTTCGCAGAATTCCGAGGTGATCTCTCGCAGCGCTTCGATCCCGCTCTTCAGCGGCATGACGATGTCCATCGTGGTGATGTCGGGTTTGATCTCGCGAAACATCTCCACCACCTCGATTCCGTTACTTGCCTGTCCCACGACCTCATAACCGGCCTGCTCCACGATGTCCTTGATCATCTCGCGCATGAACAGGGCGTCGTCGGCGATCAGGACTTTGGTTCCCATACGAGCTCCCTTCTCAGCGTCCATCGTCGTATATATGCGTCATGCGTTGCAGGAGTGCCTCGACATCCAGCAAGTTCACGATCCGACCCTTGCGATCCCAAACCCCCTTGACGAACGGAGCCTTCACCCGGGGCGTGCCCGCCTCGCCCCCCCGCCAAGTGCCCACCACGCGGTCAACGAGCAGTCCAACCCTCACTTCGGGATCGTTCAAACGAATCACCACGGACGTCCCACCGCGGGGCGTCGGCGTGCCTTCGAAGAGCGTGCCCGCGTTGGCCACCGCGAGCGCGTCGCCGTGGTGATACAGAAGGCCTTCGATCCACGATGCGGCACGGGGCACGCGCGTCCATCTCTCCGGCTCGATGATCTCCACCGCATAAGCCAGGTCCACCGCAAAGATGGCTCCCGCCGCAATGAACAGGATGCGGGGCGACTTCGGCTCATCCGTCCCCGGCGCCTGGCCGGCACCGCCCGTTCGGGGGGCATCCGGGATCGCCTGCACGGCTCCTCCTAACCCTTGATCTTGAACTTGGACGCCACGTTCTCGAGCTTTTCGGCCATCTTCAGCAGGTCCTGGGCCGAAAGCGCCATCTCCTCCATGGACGCCATCTGCTCCTGCGTGGCCGCGGTGACCTCTTCCGTGGCGGCAGCACTGTCTTCGGCCGCTTTTGCAATCTCGTCCGCGTTGGCCACCAGCGTATCGGCCACCACCGCTTGCCGCGCGGTCCACGTCGTGATGTCCTCCACCCGCGTGGCTGCGTCGGAGACGCTGGCCTGGATGTCCTCGAGGAAGCTGTTGATCGTATTGATGTCCTCGCGTCCCTCGTCAAGCCCCGCGCTACTGATGCGCATCTTCTCCACGGCCGTCTCACTTTCTCTCTCGATCTCCTCGAGGAGCCCCGCGATTTGCTCCGCGCTCTTGGCCGCGTTTTCCGCAAGCTTGCGAACCTCCTCCGCCACGACAGCAAACCCGCGGCCGTACTCTCCCGCGCGGGCGGCTTCAATCGTTGCGTTGAGAGCAAGCAGGTTCGTACGCTGTGCGATCTTCGTAATGACCTCGGTGATCTTGTGGATGTGCCGGGTCTTCTCGCCCAGGGAAAAGAGCTGCCGGCCCGAGTCCTCCACCTGCTCGAACACCCCGCGGAGCTTCTCCGTGGCCATCCGCGACAGCTTGAAGCCGGACTGCGCCGTCTCCTTGGCCTTGGTGACCGAGGCCGCCGCGCTTTGCGCGTTCTCCGCCGCCGAGCGCACACTCTCCGCCATGCTCCGGATCACGGTGTTCATGCGCTCGACCATGTCTGTCTGCACACCGGAACCCTTCGATACGGACTCCATGCTGCTGGAGATCTCCTCGGTGGACGCGTTCATCTCTTGTGCCGAGGACGAGAGGCTCTGCGCCATGGTCGACACTTCGAGCACCGCCGACGTGAGTGTACCCGCCAGCTCCTGGAGGCTCTGCAGCATGTGGTTGATCGCCTCGGTAATCTCCGCCGTCTCATCCACAAGAATCTGGTTCTGCAACCGAACCGGTTTGGTGAGATCACCGCTTGCGATGCGTTCAGTCGAAGCGCGAATTTCGCGGAACTGTCGCGTGATGCCGCGGGAGAAGATGGAGCCGATGATCAGCCCCACGAGGATGGCGGTAGCAAGCGATGCGATCTCACCCAACCCGCCCGTCACCTGAAGCTTCGCGAACAGGTGCGGGACCGCCAGAACGGCGCCGATGACGAGAAGAAAGCCCATCACAAACTTGTACGCAATCGAAAGACGCATCGTTACCCCCGGGTCGGTCATGCCGGCCGCTCATCCTTGCTTGTGAATCCTCCCGCCGGACTCTCCTGCCGCGACGCCTGCGCTTCCTGGATCGGTCGAGCTGCGTAGATCCGCTCCCGTGGGCATATCGCCTCGAAGATCTTTCGGGCCGCCGGGATCAAGATCTCCGCCTTGCCCAGTACCAGGTATCCGCCCGGCCGGAGCACGCGATGAAAACTCTCGAACAGTATCTGCTGCTGCTCACGGGTGAAATAGATCAATACGTTCCGGCAGATGATCAGGTCCTGCGGTTTATCAGGCGCCTGCCGGAACGCGTCCGCCCTCTCCAGCCGCACCATCGCGCGGATCTCGGGCGTCATCCGCCAACCGTCTTCTTCCTTTCGGAACCATCGTTCGCGGCGCTCGGAGGATACCTCCCGGAGCCGTGCTTCGTCGTAGCGCCCTTCCCGCGCCAGGACAATCATGGCGGTATCTATGTCCGTCCCCAGAATCTCCGCGCGCTGCCGCCTTGCCTGCGGGTGATCGCCTTCCCACTCCTTGAGGATGATGGCAAGCGAGTACGGCTCCTCGCCGCTCGCACATCCCACGCTCCAGATCCGCACCGGTTCCCGCCGCCGCCGCGTCTCGCAAGGCGCAGAGTCCGGCGCCCCGGGTGCGAACATCGGAGGGAAGCAAACCTCGCGAATGCGTTCGAAGGCGGCGGGATTTCGGAAGAACTCGGTCACGTTGATCGTGAGCGCCGAGAGAAACCGCTGGATTTCCGCCTCGTCCTTCGAGAGATGCTCCAGGTACTCCCCCAGTGTGGCACAATGGCGCGCCCGCAGACGAACACCCAGGCGCCGCTCCACGCACTTGTTCTTGTAATGGGCCAGGTCCACGCCGAGCCGCGACCAGACCAGGCGCCTGAGGGATGCGTAGGCCGGATCTGCGTCAAGGGCGACCCGCTCCGGAGCCGGGGGATCGGGGGACGCCATGTGAAGGCTATCGGCACGAAGGGCGGGGGTCTTAAGGGGAGGAAGGAGGCGCCGGGGGTCCGAAAACCCCCCGGCGCCCTGCGTTTGCTTTATCGGTGGAAGTGCTCGAACCCGCGGGCTTCGAGCGGCCGCTCTCGGCCCGAGGGATCAACGACCCGGAGGTCTCCGAGGCCCTCCGTGATAACCCCGATCCAACTCACGGGAATTCCCAGGGAGCGGGAGAGGGCCTCCTCGCCGAGGTCGGGCGGAGCGGTGAAAAGGAGCTCGTAGTCCTCGCCTCCGCCCAGCGCGAGATCCAGCGGGTCGAGCGCGAGGCGCTCGCAGGCGGCCCGAAGGGGAACGGAGATCGGCAACCGCGCGGCCTCCACGCGTGCCCCCGCGCCGGAGCGCTCGAGAATGCGCCCGAGGTCGGCCGCCAATCCATCGGAGACGTCGATCATCGCGGTGGCCCAGTGACGCGACGCGAGCATGCGTCCCGCTTGAAGGCGCGGCTCGGGATCGAGGTGCCGCAGGCGGAGACGATCGAAATCCTCGCGCTCCTCATCTCCGAGCGCGGTCGCCTGGAGGTTTCCCATCGCTTCGGCGGTGACGATCGCGAGGCCCGCCGCGGACTCACCCGGTGCGCCCGTGACGTAGATCGAATCGCCGGGCCGCGCGCCGTGGCGGTAGATCACTTCCGCCTTCGGGCACTCGCCCAGCAGCGTCACCGAAATCACGGTGGTGTCGGAAGTCGCAGCGGTGTCCCCGCCTACGAGCGATACCTCCGCCTCGGCCGCGCGCTCCCCGATTCCGTCGTACAACGACTCGACCCACGCCACCGACATGTTCGGCCGAACAGCAAGGCTCACGGTGAAGACATGGGGGGATCCTCCCATCGCGGCCACGTCCGAGAGGTTGGCGGCGAGGGCCTTGCGCCCGAGCAGGCGCGGCGTGGTCGTGTGGCGGCGGAAGTGGATTCCCTCCACGAGCAAGTCGGTCGTCACGAGGAGGGCCTTGCCCGGAGTGCCCGATTCGATCACCGCGCAGTCATCGCCGATTCCGCAGATCACGCGCGGATCGGCCGCCACCGAAAGCTTCGCGATGCGATCGATCAGACCGAACTCGCCTAGATCAGAGAGCTTCATGGTGGGAAGCAGAACAGAAACGCGATGGGATGGCAAGAGGTGGCGCGGATCAGCCCCGCGCGACTTCACCTCGACGAAGTGCCCCGTGGGATAGTCTCGGTTGAAAGGCCTTGGGAAACCCGCCTCTCCGAGGGCCTACTGCGCCTGCTGCCGCGAGTACGCGGGCACGGCGCCGCCGTGCTTGGCGGGGGTGCGCCGCGGAACGCCACCGCCGACGACACGTACGGGCGCGGGGTCGGTGAAGGCGTGTTCCAGGACCTCGTCCATCGACTTGACGAACACGAAGCGCATCTTCGCCTGCACGTCCTTCGGCACGTCTTCCAGGTCCTTCCGGTTCTGCTCGGGCACGAGGATCTCGCGGATCCCCATCCGTACCGCGGCGAGCGCCTTTTCCTTGAGACCGCCGATCGGCAGGACACGACCGCGGAGCGTGATTTCGCCCGTCATGGCCACGTCCTTGCGCACCGGAATCCCGGTGAGCGCGCTGATGAGCGCCGTGGCCATCGTGACGCCGGCCGACGGGCCGTCTTTCGGGATCGCGCCCGCCGGAACGTGTATGTGAAACTGACGCTTTCCGAAAGTGTCCTCGTCCACGTGGAAGAGCTGCGCACGAGAGCGCGCGAAGGAAAGCGCCGCCTGGGCCGACTCCTTCATCACGTCACCGAGCTGGCCGGTGAGAATAAGCTCCCCTTTCCCCTTCGTGATTAAAACCTCGACAAAAAGCACCTCGCCGCCCGCCTCCGTCCACGCAAGCCCCGTCGAGATCCCGATCTCATCCTGCTCCTGCTCCACTTCGGGCAGGTAGCGCGGCGCACCGAGGTATTTCTGGACGTTCTGCGCCGTGATGCGTGTGTGGGTGGTCTTCCCCTCGGCCACCTCGCGCGCCACCTTACGGCACACGGTTCCAATCTCGCGCTCGAGGTTTCGCACACCGGCCTCACGCGTGTAGTGCGTGATGATCCGCGAGATTGCCCCGTCGGGGAACTGGATCTGCGACGCATCCAGGCCGTGATCCTCGATCTGTCGCACCAGAAGGAATCCCTTGGCGATGTCCAGTTTCTCCTCGTGGGTGTAGCCGGCCAGGCGGATGATCTCCATCCGGTCCTTGAGCGCCGGCGGGATCGGGTCGAGCAGGTTCGCGGTTGTCACCCAGAGGACCTGGGAAAGGTCGAAGGGAACGGAAAGGTAGTGATCGCTAAAGGAGTTGTTCTGCTCGGGATCGAGGACCTCCAGCAGCGCCGAGGTGGGGTCGCCCCGAAAATCGGCCCCCACTTTGTCGATCTCGTCGAGCATGAACACGGGGTTCAGTGTCCCGGCGGACTTCATTCCCTGGAGGATTCGCCCGGGAAGAGCACCCACGTAGGTGCGTCGATGCCCGCGAACTTCCGCCTCGTCGCGCACGCCGCCCAAGGAAATGCGTGCGAATTGCCGTCCCATCGCTCGGGCGATGGACTTTCCAAGCGAGGTCTTCCCTACACCCGGCGGCCCTACGAAGCAAAGGATAGGCCCCTTGATCGACCTCCTGAGCTTCTTCACGCTCAGGTACTCGAGGATCCGTTCCTTCACCTTCGAAAGACCCGCGTGGTCCCGGTCCAGCACCTCTTTGGCCTTCGAAAGGTCGAGGTTGTCCCGCGTCTTCTTGGACCAGGGGAGTTCTACCATCCAGTCCAGGAAGCCGCGGAGCATGCTCGCCTCAGCCGTATCCGGGTGCATCCGTTCGAGCCGCCCGGTCTGTTTCATCGCCTCCTTCTCGGCGTGCGCGGGCATCTTCGTGTCGCGGATCTTCGCGCGCAGCTCGTCCATCTCGCTGAGCCGGTCGTCCTTCTCACCCAGTTCGGTTTTGATCGCTCGGAGCTGCTCCCGGAGGTAGTACTCTCGCTGCGTGCGGCTCATTTCCTCCTTGGCGCTGTTCTGGATCCGCTCCTGCATCTTTGAGACCTCCATCTCGCGATCCAGCAGGTCGTGCGCCATCTCCAGGCGATCCATCGGGTCGAACACCTCAAGCAGCTTCTGGCTCTCGCTCACCCGCAGGCGGAGGTTCGAGAGAACGAGGTCCGCCAAGCGCCCCGGCTCCTCGATCGCGTTCGTGATCATCACGATCTCGGGCGGAAGGTTCTTCATGGGGAGAATCGATTCAATCTTGGTCTTCACGGAACGCATGAGCGCCTCGGCCTCGAGCGCGCGTCCCTGCGCCACCGCTTCCACTGCGCGCTTCACGCGAACGGTGAAGAAAGGCTTCCTGCTGACATACTCGATGACCGTGGCCTTGGCCACCCCCTGGACCAGCACCTTGACGCGCCCGTCGGGGAGCTTGAGCATCCGCATGACCATCGCCACGGTGCCGACCTCGTAAAGATCCTCGGGGTTGGGCTCCTCGATCTGGACGTCACGCTGCGTGACGAGCATGAGCAGGCGATTCTTCCCCACGGCGTGCTCGACGGCCTCGATGGACTTGTCCCGCCCCACAAAGAGCGGAAGAATCATGTAGGGGAACACGACGACGTCCCGCACCGGCAGCAGAGGCAGATCCGGCGGGATTTCGATTTGATCGTCGTTCTTCAAGGGGTCAACCAAGGGAGCCTCCGATAGGGTTCCGGGCTCTTGGCGCGAATCCTTTTGTTCCCCTATCGTCAGTCTCCCCCGCGGGCTTGACCCGGAAGTGCCCGGTTTCCGGAAGAACGAGGTGGGCCGCCCACGATCCCTTCCGTCGGGGAGAAAAAGCGAATCACGTCCTGAAAGTCCGAGCTTCGCGGGCAGGGAGGAAGGCTTGCAAGGATGCGGGGCCCATAGCCTCTGAGGTACACGCGCTCGTCCAGCAGGGCGAGTACGCCGACGTCCTGTTCGTTGCGAATGAGCCGGCCGATCCCCTGGCGCAACGAGAGGATCGCTTGGGGAATCTGATACTCCCAGAAAGGGTTCACTCCCTGCTCGGTCAGGCGGGCAATACGCGCCTCCTCGATCGGATCGCCCGGGGATGCGAAGGGAAGCTTATCCACGATCACGCAGGAGAGCGCAGGTCCGGGTACATCCACACCCTCCCAGAAGCTCGCCGTCGCGAGAAGCACCGCGTTTCCCTTCGCCTTGAACGACTCGAGCAGCGCCGACTTGCTTCCCTCCCCCTGAACAAGGGTGGGGTAATCGAGCCGGCCCGAAAGCCGCGACGCGGCGATCTCGAGGTTGCGGTGGCTCGTGAAGAGCGCGAACGCGCGGCCGCGCGATGCGGCCACGATGCGTGCGATCTCCTCCGCCGCCCGCTCCGCAAACGCGGGCGCGTCCGGGAGGATCCCCAGGCGGGGGAGATACAGCAGGGCCTGTCGCGCGTAGTTGAACGGGCTCTCGACGGCGAAGGCGGGTGCGCCCGGCGGGAGCCCCAGCCGCGCGCACACAAAGTTGAAATCGGGCTCCCCTGCGGCGTCCACGCCCCCGGAAAGCGTTGCCGAGGTGAAGAGCACCGAGCGCGTCTGCGAAAAGATCATTTCCTCGAACGCACGTCCAAGCTCGATAGGCGCGCTCGTGAGCGTCACCTGATCGCCCCGTGCCTCGGACCACGTCACCTGGTCGGCATCCCGCCCCTCCATGATGGAAAGGAGGTCCGCCGCCATTTCGCGCGCCCGGCAAGCGCAAGCAAGGAGCGCCTCGTCCGCCGTTTTAGAGATCCCCTCGATGACGTGCGCGAGACGCGCGAGCTGATCGAGCGCTCCGGTCAACACCTCCGAGCGAAGTGCCGAGTGTTCGATCCGCCGGCGCCCTTCCCTCCCCCGGAACAACCTGAAGAACGCCTCCCCGCTCATCCGCGCGCCCTCTAGAGTGGCTTGCAGCGGCTTGATCGCGCCCTTGCGTGCGTGTGTGCGCGCGCCCTCACGTTCCACATCGGAGAGGAGATCCGCGAGGCGGCCGCTCGAAACGCTACGTCCGAGGAAAAGCGTTGCTACCTGCTCGACCTGGTGAGCCTCGTCAAAGATCACCGCATCGGCGTTCGGCAGCACCTCGCCGGGCCCACGCATGCGGACCGCGAGGTCGGCGAAGAAGAGGTGGTGATTCACAACGACGATGTCCGCGGCCAGCGCGCTCCGTCTCGCACGAAAAACGAAGCAGTCATCGTAGCGTTCGCACTTCTGGCCGAGGCACTGCTCGCCCGTGGCGGACATGAGCCGCCACGCGGAAAAATCATCGGGGAGCTGGTCAAGTTCCGCGCGGTCCCCCGTCGCAGTGCCTGACGCCCACGCGCGGATCCTCTCGTGGAGTCCGGCGTTCGCGCGGCGCGGGTACTGCGGGTCGCGATCGAAGTGGTCGAAGCGGTGGAGGCAGAGGTAGTTGGTGCGGCCCTTGAGAAGCGCGGCCTGAAACGCAATCCCGAGCACACGGCGGACAAGCGGCAAGTCCTTGTAGAAGAGCTGGTCCTGCAGGGTGCGAGTCCCGGTGGAAACGATCACCTTCCTGCCGGAGAGCACCGCGGGAACGAGGTAGGCGAGCGTCTTGCCCGTGCCGGTTCCCGCCTCGATAAGCGAAACGCCCAGGCCGGAGAGGCACGCAGCCACCGCTTCGGCCATCCGCACCTGTCCGGGGCGGGGCTGCCAGCGATCAAGCGCGCGGGCAAAAGGGCCTTCCGTCGAGAAGAGGTGTAAGAGATCACCCGACACGTCCGGCACTCCATCACTTCGTCAAGGGCACATCGGGGGATCAGGGGAAGGCTCCGGGGCCCTGGGGGAGATCGGCTTCTTCCAGCGGGACCATCCGACCGCCTCGCACCCCGAGAACGAATGAACCGCGGTGCGCGTCGCGCTGCCCCTCAAAACGAATCGTTCCCGCTGCCCCATCGTACAAAGATGCGTTCTGGAGCCTCCAGCGGATCCGCTCGCGCCCCGCGCCGGGCTCCTCGCGCAGCAGATCCAACAGGAGCACCGTCACGTCGTGCGCTTGCGCCGCAAAGGCCTCCGGATCCTCACCGAAAGTGCGCCGGTACTCGCTCACGAAGGCGTGCGTGGTGGCACGCCGGCTCTCCGTCGTGAATGCGGCGGCCAGCACCGCACCCTCGAGCATCCCGCCCACCAGGGACTCGGGCGTATTCCAGAGGCTCGTCCCCAGAAGCCAGACGTCCTTCGCGCCGGCAAGCCCGAGTCGCGCCGCGACGACGCGCGCCGCTTCCGCCGTGTCCGGCACGAAGATCCCTTCCACGCGCGGCGGCGTGGTTGCGCCGGGGTGCTGATCGAGGACCCGATCCATGGCGCCAGGGAGATCGGC
>Ga0299912_10005185_pt1 | contig 10692 bp, 8 predicted proteins | sample RVTome_2_FD_207667 | JGI IMG/M metagenome (GOLD analysis project Ga0299912, IMG submission 207667) | Soil microbial communities from uranium-contaminated site in the Upper Colorado River Basin, Wyoming, United States - RVT95D214 (version 2) ... | reverse complement strand
TCTACCCACACATATTATGTTGATTCTTCGCCAAAAGTGGCGGGTGTGTGGTTCTACAGTAATCCTACAGATGAAACTAAGGAACCCACCGAATGGAGGACAGTTTTGGTCTGTGGTTTAAGGAAAGGGGGGAAACACTATTTTGCTCTGGACATTACAGATACGAAGAATCCAAAATATCTCTGGGAATTTACGGATCCGGAAATGGGGGAGAGTTGGTCTGAACCTGCTATTGGAAGAGTAAAAATTGAGGTGGGAGGTAATCTTGTTGAGAGATGGGTAGCATTCATCGGCGGTGGGTTTGATTCTACTGGTAAAACCGGAAAGGCTTTTTTTGTGATTGATATTAAAACCGGTGAAATTCTCTGGAAATTTTCATATAAGGACAAAAAGGAAAAGGAGGGCGAAGAGAATTATATGACCCACTCGATGCCAGCGCCTCCTACGGCTGTGGATACCAATCTTGATGGATATATAGATAAAGTCTACATTGGTGATTTAGGGGGGCAGATGTGGGTCTTCGAAGTTTCATTTGATGAAAAGAATAAAAAGAGCAACAGTCAATGGATAGGGAAAAGGTTATTTGTATCCCAGGCTTCAAATCCCGAAAAACATCCAATCTACTACCAACCTGCTGTCGCATTTGATAGATATAAAAACCTCTGGGTTTATTTCGGGACAGGGGACAGGGAGAATCCAAAGGATGACAAGGGACCAGCAGAGAGGTTCTATGCTATCAAAGACGATGGATTAGAGAAGTATCCTCAGGAAGAAAAAGATTTGAAAGATGTAACCTCAGTCAATACGTTCAGCAACGATCAAACCAAAAAGGGATGGTTTATCATATTGGAAAAATCTGGAAAAAGGTTAGAAAAAGTACTGGCAAAACCAGTAGTGTTTAATAGATTAGTTTATTTTACTACATATATTTATACTGAAACAGCCGATCCCTGTTCTGTCGCAGGTATCGCCAAACTCTATATTATTGAATATCTCTCAGGAGGGGGAGCCTACTTGGTTGATGAATTAATTGACCTGGGCGTGGAAAAAACTCCATCCCACCGTTCAGAAGTGATTGGTGTCGGAGTTCCTTCCGCTCCGGTTATCTCTGTGAATATAAAAGGTAAGGCCTCGGTAATCATCGGAACGACAAGTGGGCAGGTCTTCTCGAAAGAAGCGTTTTCTCCAACGACCAATAAAGAGATTCTTTATTGGCGAGAGGTAATTCCATAAAAAAGAAAATATTTCATGCTCTCTGTGACAATTTGCGGACAAATGAAATTCTTTCAAAAAGAACTGTTTTGGTATTTCTTTTAAATTCAGCAGGTTATAAATATTTAGCGAATTGGCATAGTACTTGCGTTAAATATAATCAAAACCGAAAATAGACCGAAAAAGCCAAACCACGAGCGATTGTGGGGCGCCTGTCTGCCGTAACAGGTAGGGGCCCGCTGCTTCAGCGATGGGGCAGGCGGGGAAAGCCACGGATCCCAGAAATGACGGGATGGCCGGGTTGCCGAAGTCGAAACAAAGGGAACCGGGTTACCGTGACTGAAACAGGTAATCCGGTTTTTGCTTTAAGAGAGGGGGTTAAATATGAAAAGCCAAAAAGGAGTGACATTGCTCGAATTGATTATCGTAATGGTAATTATTGCCATTGGAGCAACTTTGACGGCTCCCGGCATTAGTTCCTGGATACCCCATTACCGATTGCGAAGTGCCACACGGGATATCGCTTCGACGATGAGGATTGCACAGATGAAGGCGATTTCAAATAATTTAACCCATGAGGTGTTCTTTGACCCCCCCAACAGGAGTTACAGGCTCCAGTATACTACTGGCGGGGTGACGATCTTAGACGGTGCGGTCCAGGTATTGAGCAACGGATTCCAATTAAACACGACCTTTGCCGGAAATATTGCTACGTTTCGCCCGGATTCAACGATAACCGGTGGATCCGTGAATATCACCAATCCGAAAGGCTCTCAGAAGACAATCCAGTTAACCGGAAGAAGGATTCGAATTGTTGAATAAGAAAAGTCTACACTTATTGAAGTTTTAGTTGGCTCGGTCATTTTGGATAATACAGTAAGTCAGATTCGCAAAGAAACTGTTTACAGCTCTTTAGAATTCCTTCAAATGATAAGATTCTTATTTCTGGAGTTGTTGAAGCTTTCTGATCCTCTCCTGAACCTCCGAAAAAGATTCATCCAGCCTTAAAACCTGGTTGAAGGTTTCGATGGCCTGAGAAAGCATTCCATTGGCCTCATAGGCAAGCCCCAGATTGAAGTGGAGCCGGACCAGTTTCTCTTTTGTTAACCCTTTAATCTGAGCGGCTTCTTTAAAACGTTGAATCGCTTGAGCGTTATCTCCTTTCTCAAGAAAACAACTGCCAAGCATGATGTGGCAATCAAACTTGATGGAAGGATTCGAAGCGGCCAGCTCAAACTCTGAGATGGCATAGTCAAAGAGTTCCATCTCCTTATAGGCGATCCCCAGATGATAGTGCATCTCCGAATCCTTGTCGGGGGGGGAAACTTCAGCCGCCTCAGGTAAAATTTGAGATTCGACGATTGAAGAGGGAAAGAGATCGGATTTGTCGTCGAAGGGTTTTATCCCTTCAGGAAGGGGATAATCAGGGATGGAGATCTCTATTGCTGTTTGCAATGTTTCGGGTATATATCCGGGTTGCTGTCCGACATCGAAGTCTCTCAAAGCTTTGAGCGCTTCCTGGTCATCGGGTTTTATCTCCAAGATATTCTGGTAATAGTTTTTGGCATTTCCTGACAATCCCTCTTTCAGATATAATCCCGCAATTTTATGAAGGGCATCAATGCTTTTTGGATTGATTGCAAGGACTTTCTTATAGATGGAGATTGCCCGGGAATTGAGATCCTCCTCCGAATAAAGACTGGCCAATTTAAGATACTCTGCGATCGCCTTCTCATTTTCACCGTTTTTATAATAGAGATCGCCCAGTTTTAAATAGAGGCGTTTATCTTTAGGGTCTGCCTCGATCAGTTTAATATACTCTGGGATTGCCTTTTTTGGCTGGCCCTTCAGGATGTATTTCTTGGCAAGGTCTAATATCTTCTCTTTATTGAGCGCCAAAAGGATCCCTCTTCTTTATAGAATGGTCTTATATCAAAACTTAATCAAAGAACCAGAAAAAGTCAAGCCTTTGAAATTCCATCAGTCTCCTGTATGTCACTCCTCTCTTGTACTTCGATGCAGAGGCGGAAGTGAAACAGTTCTGGAACAAAGACGAAAAATAAACCCCGTTAGAAATTCCAGCGGGCCTTCGCCGCGCCGACCTGCCGCGACGGTGTGCGAGCACGGCGGGAGTGGCTCCGACCACGCAGGCGGGGAATTAAATCCCTCCAGGTCAGAGACCGCTCTCTCCGAGCCAGAGGCTCTTCCCTCCGGGGCAGAAGCCCCTCTCTCCGAGCCGTAGGCTCTTACGAGCCAGAGGCTGGGGCGGAGCCTAAGCCGGAGGCCTGTCCCGTTAAGACAGGGTAAGACCTGCAGCAGGCCCCGTCTATCGAGAAATTGAAATGGGCCCCGTTAAGCGAGATGAGAAATGAAACTCATTTCAAAGAGCTAAACAATCACCACCTATCTGATTCATTTTCGTAAATGTTATAGACATTTCTTTCCCATTGGACAAATATTGACCACTATTTATCCAACCATTATAATAGACATAATCGTATATTGCGGAATTCATGAGACATTCTAAGAGATTAAGTGGTTAAAATATTTAAAACATTTGGCATTTATTTTGCTTATTAACTTTCTGATAGGAAAAATGTAGAAATCTGGAAATATTCGATGATGGTTAAGAATTTAAAAAAAGTTTTGATCGTTGACGATGAAGAGACATTGACATGGAGTATGTCGAAAAGCCTTTCAAAAGACAGAGATAAATACGAGGTCATCGTTGCCAATAATGGCAGAGAGGCGCTGAATCAACTCAAAAAGAATGATATCGATTTAGTGATTTCGGACATTCGAATGCCTGATGTCAATGGTCTGGATCTGCTGGTGAGAGTGAAGAAAGAATTCCCACAGACAAAGGTCATCATCATGACCGCTTATGGGTCTTCGGATGTTCAGAAAGAGGCGAACCGCAGGGGATCGCTCTTTTATATTGAAAAACCATTTGAAATAAATGATATTAGAAAGATTATCATCGATTTGATCGGAAAAAAGAAGGGGTTTCGGGGGAAGGTGGTAGGACTTCAACTGACCGATGTGATTCAGATGAATTGCCTTAGCCGTTTGACCACCGCGTTGACCGTGACCAGAGATGGAGAGAGGGGAACCATCTATTTAAATGAGGGAGAGGTAATTCATGCGGAATGTGGCGACAAGAAGGGAACGGAAGCCTTCTACAACATTCTGAGCTGGCAAGAGGGGGAATTTATTTCCAATATCGGGGTGCCCTCCCCGATGCAGACGATCTATCAGAATTGGGAGCATCTGTTGGTAGAAGCCATGCGAAGGAATGATGAAAAAATATAGAAGAGGTTTTACCCCGTTAGAAATAATGCCCCGCTGCTCCCTCCTGGCCAGAGGCCCTCTGGGCCGGCGGCTGTGGCGGGGGTTAGATTTTAGAATAATTCCGGGTTCCGCCCCGTAGGGGGCTCCACCCCGGAGGGCCGGGTTTAATGCCCCGTGGAATTTCTAACGGGGTTTATTTCTCTGAGACAATCAGGTCAGACATGAATATTATCATCACAAGGGAAGATTTGAAAAAGATCAACTTTTTTTTAGACAAGGTGGTTTCCTCTTCCCTTGCCCATTCGGTCCTGTTGATCGATCGATCTGGGCAGCTTATTGCCCAATACGGAAACAACCTGGATATTGATATTCTGTCTCTTTCTGCGCTGACAGCAGCCAACTTCGGGGCGACGGCTGAAATTGCCAAGATTCTTGGAGAGGAGGAATTCACCCTTCTTTTCCATAAAGGGAAAACCGAAAATGTCTATTTTACCGCCCTTGGCGAACATGTCATTATGGTCACTCTTTTCGATGATAAGACCTCTCTGGGTTTGATCCGGCTGAGAATTAATCAGATTGCCGACGAGCTTTCAAATGCTCTCGTCTCGATCTTTAAGGAGAAGAAGGAGATTCCTGTTCTGGAGCCGCAACGGCTTTCATGAAAGAAGGAGAAACGGTTTCATGCCTTTTATTAACTTCAGTAAGGACGAGATCCAATGCAAAATCGTTTATTACGGCGCCGGATTCTGCGGAAAGACCACCAATCTTCAGTACATTTATACCCAGATGGGAGAGAACACCAAGGGGAAGATGGTTTCCATCGATACCCGAGGGGATCGGACGCTCTTTTTCGATTTCCTGTCCTTGAATTTAGGAAAGATCAGGGGATTTGATGTCAGGGTTCAACTTTATACCGTTCCCGGACAGGTTCATTACGACGCCACAAGGAAATTGGTCCTGAAAGGGGTGGACGGAGTCGTTTTTGTCGCCGATTCGTTAAAAGTTCAAAGGAAGAAAAATATCGAAAGCCTCATCAATCTGGCGAAGAACTTGGCGGAAAAGGGAATCAGCATCCGGACGATTCCGCTTGTCATCCAGTTTAATAAACGGGACCTGGATGAGACAGATTCTGAGATCCTTCCCGTTGAGATATTGGAGAAAGACCTCAACTCCATGTTAAAAGTTCCTTCCTTTTCTGCCAGCGCATTGAAAGGGGCAGGAATTTTTGAAACCTTACGGGAGATCAGCAAGCTGGTCGTGAAAGAGGTTAGCCGAAAGATTATGCTCGTCGATCAGCAATTGAGATGAGCCCCGTTAGAAAGGACGGGGCGTTAACCTGACTTCTATGAGAAATTTAAACTTTTTCCATTTCATTCCCGCCATCAATGGCGCAGCTTTCTAACGGGGGGAGCTTAAAGGGGAGATCGATGACAGAGAAAACCATCGCAGAAGAGGATCTGAAAGGATTGGAAAAGGAGATCGATGCCGCTGTTGACCGGCTTTTTGTGGAGAACGGAAGAGAACCATTGAAAAGCGCGTCGGCCAGCCCTCCTCTTCCCGGGGCCTTTCGGGAGATGAAAAAGGAAGTCGAATGGGAAATGGTTCCGCCTGCTCCCTTGACTCCTTCCCCTTTTAGACCCATAGAAAAATTGGAGACACAGCTCCTTTCATTGGAATGGGAGATTACAAAAGAGAATCTTGGAAGGACAGTAGAGGAAGTCCTCGCTCTGTGGAAGGGCTTCAAAGAGACTCCGGACATCTCCACCCTATTAAATCAGATGGTAAGGGTATTAAATTATATGATCCAGGATGAAGAAGGGATTCAGCCCCACCTCATTCGATTCTTGCTCGATTCAAAGGAAACGATTAAACTTTTAATGAGAAAAGAGGCGGAGGGAGATATCGCCATTTATAAGAAGTTGGCCCATGCCGGTATCGATGCAAGATTTTTAGGTCTGGAGGGGCTCCACGAGGTTAAATCAAAACCATCTTCTGTTAAGACCGAAATGGATGAGGAGAAGGCGGGGGCTTCTCTGATGAGACCGGAACAGATGGAAAAGATCATCCAGAGGATGGAGTCCTTCTCGGAAAAACTAGACGAAATGATAGAAAAAATGAACCAGCATCTCTCCGCTCATGAAGGGCCGATAGAAACTCCTGCGGTAGGGCCCGGAAATGGAAGACCTTTGAAAATGAAGGTCACCATTTTTAAAATGGGCGAGAAATTGTTCGGAGTGGAGAGCGATAAAGTATTTAAACTATTCAAAGTTTCCGGTCCTCTTTGTAAAAAAATGATTCATTTTGGGAATGTCCGATTAAAAGGGCTTGAGGTGAAGATGATCGATTTAGGAAAGTTCTTTACCGTCTCCGGGAAGGATCAGGAAGAAGAGAGGCTGGTACTGATCCTGAAAGGGGACGGAGAATATAAAGGGCTGATGATGGATAGGGTGTTGAATAGACTTTCCGGGCCTTTGGAACAGGGAGGGAAATCCAATGCATATCTCCTGGGGATGATCCGCTGGACTTACGAAGATCTTCCCGTGAAAGTTCCTATTTTAGACTTTGAAAAACTTTAAGAATCGGATCTCCAGATGGATCGAGATAGTTCAACGAAAGTGAGTGTGGGTCAGGCAGAGAAAAGAGAGGGTGAAAGTTTACGTTTAAGCCAGGCATTGGAAAGTGCCACAAATATCACCGAGAGCCTCATTGAAAGTATCGGGAGTGGCATTATTATTACCGAAATGAATGACACGATTACCTATATCAATCAGGCCGGTGAGAAAATATTGGGTTATTCAAAAGGGGAGGTGATTGGGAAACCTTTTGGCCTCTTTGGGTTGCATGAGAAGCAGAACGTTTCTTACTCCTTCATCGAGCATCCCGATAACCTCGATACGAGAAGTGAAGGCCGGATGAAGAGGAAGGATGGGGATGAGATACCTGTCGGGTTTACGATCAATCACCACCTGAGTCTGAGCGGCGAAGCCGTCGGGAAGATTATAATTTTTCGTGATTTGACAAAGGTCTATCGAATTCAGGAAGAGATGTTAAAGATGGATCGACTTGTCTCTTTGGGAAAACTGGCTTCCGGGATCGCACATGAAATCCGGAATCCCCTCGCCGGAATTAAGACCACAGCCCAGGCGCTCGGGGAAGAGATGTCCAAGGACGATCCCAAAAGGGAATATTTAAACCGTATCACAAAGGAGATTGATCGATTAAATGAACTCCTAAAAACTTTCTTTTCTTTTGCTAAGCCACAGACGCTCCTTCTCGCTCCCTGTCATATCAAGGAGATCATCAATGCCATCATTCCCTTTCTCATCAAAGAGATTGCGGACAATGGAATTCGATTTGTAGAAGCCTATCATCCCCAGCTTCCCAAGATAAGGGTCGATAAGATTCAAATGCACCAAGCTTTTTTAAATCTCTTTTTAAACGCCATTCAAGCCATGCCCAATGGCGGGGAACTTAAAATTGAAGCGAACCCTGTGATCCTCATTTCACCGGAGAATTCCAGGCAAAATTTTATCAAGGTGGTTGTGTCGGATTCAGGGAAGGGAATTCCCCCACAAATTCTTCCCAAGATCTTCGATCCCTTTTTTACAACCAAACCCAAAGGGATCGGGTTAGGGCTTTCAATCACCTATCAAATTATCAAGAAACACGGAGGAACCATCAAAGTCCATAGTCAATGGGAGAAAGGGACCTCCTTTATCATCAATTTGCCGGAGACATTTGAAAATTGATGAAACCATCCATCCTTATAGTCGATGATGACGAAGTGATGCGAGAAACGCTCTCCGATGTTTTGAAGAGGGGAGAATATGAAGTCTATTCTGTGGGTTACGGGGGCGAAACCCTTTCAGTGATTAGAAAAAATATCATAGACCTCATTCTTCTTGACATGAGGCTTCCAGATGGGGATGGCCTGGAACTCCTTAAAAAGATTAAAGAATTTGATACTGAAATCCTGGTGATTATCATGACTGCCTACTCGGATGTGCAGACTGCAGTTTCAGCAATGAAATCAGGAGCTTACCATTATATTAACAAACCTTTTGATTTGGAAGAGTTAAAACTTCTGATTGAAAAAGGGTTGGAAACAAAGAGCCTTATTAATGAGGTGAGAAGACTGCATCGGCAGCAAAATGAAGGGAATCAAAAAAGCAAGATATATGGCACAACTTCTCAGATTCAATCTGTTAAAGAGTTGATCGGAATGATCAGTAAAACGAACAAAACATCCGTCCTGATCCAGGGGGAGAGTGGAACAGGTAAGGAGCTGGCAGCCAATGCGATTCATTACAACAGTAAGAGGGCGAATAAAGCCCTGATGAAAATTAATTGTAGCGCAATCCCGGATTCACTATTAGAATCAGAGCTTTTTGGATATGAAAAGGGAGCCTTTACCGACGCCAAAACAACAAAGAAAGGTCTCTTTGAACTGGCAGATGGGGGAACTGTCTTTTTGGATGAAATCGGAGATATGAAGCTATTCCTTCAATCTAAGATTTTGAGGGTCATCGAAAACCAATCCTTTATGAGAGTGGGGGGAGAGAGAGAAATTAAGGTTGATGTTCGAATTGTTGCGGCAACGAATAAAGACCTGGAAACGCTTGTGAAGGAAGGGCTTTTCCGAAAAGATCTCTATTACAGACTTAAGGTAATGGTGGTTGAAATGCCTGCTCTTCGCGAGAGGGAAGAGGATATTTTACTTCTTTCAAATCTATTTATAGAAGAAATTAATCGAGAATATGGTAAAAATATTAATGGGTTAACAGAAGACGTAAAAAAAATGATGGTTCACTATCCATGGCCCGGGAATGTACGGGAATTAAAGAATGTCATTGAAAGGGCGATGATTCTTACGGACCAAGCCTTCATCACTCCTAAACAACTCCCATTTGAATTACAGCAAAAAGAAGGATACCCTTCTAAAGGATTGGATTTAAATCCCTTTGAAATAACAGAAATAATGTCATTAGAAACATTGGAAAAGATACATCTCTCCAATGTATTAAAAAAAATGGATGGGAATAAGTCTAAGGCCTCAAAAATTCTTGGGATTTCAAGAGCCACCCTAAGAGCAAAAGTTAAAAAATATCACTTATCGAATAATTAGATTGAAATATTGAGTGGTTATTAGTAAATTCTAATATGAATTATTAAATTTTGAAGGCAGCTTATTAAAATTGATGGGTTTAATAAATATTTTTCTTGACTTTTTATAAAATTTAATAATAATTTAATGAACAAAGTCTGACAAAAATTGGAAGAATTGAGGTAGATCATATGATTTTGGGGAAGAGAAAAGGAGTTATCGGTTTGGATATAGGGGCCAGTTCGATTAAACTGGTTGAATTGGGGGAGAGCAAAAACACATATAAATTACAAAACTTAGGCATTGCCCCCTTACCCCCGGAAGCGATCGTTGACGGGGCGTTAATGGACTCGGTTACCATTATCGGTACCATCCGTGAATTGATTGCCAATACAAAGGCCAAGACAAAGGATGTCATCACCTCCGTCTCCGGCCATTCAGTGATTGTCAAAAAGATCACCCTCCCATCGATGTCGGTTTCGGAACTGGAAGAATCGATTCAGTGGGAAGCGGAGCGTTATATCCCGTTCGACATCAATGAAGTGAATATCGATTTCCAGATATTCGGTTCAAGTTCTGAAAATCCGGAGGTCATGGATGTGGTATTGGTAGCTGCCAAAAAGGACATCATTAACGATTATGTCTCCGTGATCATCGAGTCAGGGTTAAATCCGGTCATCATCGATGTCGATGCTTTCGCAATAGAGAATATGCTTTCAGTGAATTATGAGGTGGAACAAGATGAAACCGTAGCAATGGCCAATGTAGGAGCCAGCATCACCAACATCAATATCCTTAAAAACAATATGACCGCCTTTACAAGAGATATTTTTAAGGGAGGAAATCAAATTACCGAAGAGATTCAGAGGCAACTCCATATCGATTACGAAGAGGCCGAAAAAATTAAAGTGGGTAGCAAGATCGACGCCACTTCACAGCCGATCATCCAGGAGGTTTTAAGATTAGCCTCGGAATCTTTAGCCATGGAAATAGGAAACTCCATAGAATTTTTCCAATCCACAACGACTTATGAGAAAATCAGCAAACTGTATTTAAGCGGAGGAGGATCGAAGATTAAAGACTTC
>Ga0299912_10005184_pt1 | contig 10696 bp, 11 predicted proteins | sample RVTome_2_FD_207667 | JGI IMG/M metagenome (GOLD analysis project Ga0299912, IMG submission 207667) | Soil microbial communities from uranium-contaminated site in the Upper Colorado River Basin, Wyoming, United States - RVT95D214 (version 2) ... | reverse complement strand
AGCGGGGCATTAAACCCCACCGGAATTACTCTAGAGCCTGACCCCTCTGAAGAGCCCTGCACCGTCCCGCGTTTCGCGGGATACAGGGCAGAGAAGCGAGGCATTATTTCTAACGGGGTAAAGGAGAAATAAAATGAAAAGCCGGTTTTCATGGATGTTGTTTCTCTCTTTGATGCTTCTTCTCTCTGGTTGTGCCCATGTCATTTCAAAGGATTTAAGGACGAAGTCAGATCTCTCCCTTACGCTTGCCCAGGCCCGTCAGAATCCGGACGCCTTCAAAGGGAAAATGGTGGTATGGGGCGGGGAGATCGTCGAGACGGTCAATCAACAAGATGGGACCACACAGATTGAAGTCTACCAGAAGCCTCTGGGTTGGAGGGGACAGCCCCACGACACCACTTACTCAGAAGGAAGATTTTTAGTTCTCGCGGATTACTATTTAGATCCTTACGTCTTCCGGGGGGGGAGAAAAATCACTGTGGCCGGTGAAATTCAAGGAATAAAAATCAAACCTCTCGGTCAAATGGACTATCGATATCCCGTCCTCTTAAGCAAACAGATCTATTTTTGGCCGGAATATTATTACCGCCCCTATCCCTACGCCTACTACTATGACCCATGGTGGGGGGGGTATCCTTATTGGGGGTGGAGCTTCGGCCTCGGTTATTATGACCACTCCCGTCCTCACCATCATCATCGCCACCGTTAATCTTTTCCGACTGTCAAAAAAGATTTCGGAAAGAGAAAAACCCTTTCATAAGGACCGGTTGACAGATTTCCACCGGTCAGTTATATAACCTTACCGAAAAGGATAACCCATGGCACGAAGTCCCATCACGCGTAACGGGTATAACACTCTCCATAAAGAATTGGAAAATTTGAAGAAGGTGATCCGTCCTCAAGTGATCAAGGCCATTGAGGAGGCCCGAGCCCATGGAGATATCAGTGAGAATGCAGAGTATGTGGCAGCCAAGGAGCAGCAATCGTTCATTGAAAAGAAGATTCGAGAGATAGAACAGAAGTTGGCCAATTCTGAGATTATAGATAGCATCAACCCTCCGGATGGGAAAGTGGGCTTTTGCTCCACCGTTACCTTGGAAAACCTCGATAATGGAGGCAAGGTCACCTACCAGATCGTCGGGCCTGATGAGTCGGATATCTCATCCGGCAAGATTTCAATTGCTTCACCCCTGGGCAAGGCTTTAATTGGAAAGGAAGTGGAGGATGAAGTGAAGGTGCAAACTCCGGGGGGAGCCAAGAATTATACAATCTTAAAGATCGCCTGAAGCAGACTTACCACATTAGTGGAATATCGCATGTTACCAATAAAAAATAGTAAAGAACCGCTATGTAAAGGTTTGGAAGCATGCCCAACCGCCTTTTCAATGTAACATTAAGATTATCTTTACATCTTGCCCCATGTCAGTCACCCCTTTATGCAACTTCATTGTCCTGGCAGCTTATCACTCATCCTAAAATATTTTTCTTTCTTTCAGTTATAAAATTGGAGATAGAGGATAAAGGTGGCGATGCCCAATGTCAGCATTGAGACGATTACACCAGGTTTGATCCACTGGCCGAAAGTAATATGGCCAATTTTTTGCCGCTCAATGATTCCGATGGCCACAATATTGGCTGTGCTTCCAATCATTGTCAGATTCCCAAATAATGTCCCGCCAAAAAGTATTCCCCACCAATAAGGGGTGACATCAATTCCTGCCTTCGCAATATCTTGGATAATGGGAATAAACGTCGCCACAGCTAAAACATTGTCCATAAACCCTGTCAGAATACCAATCGTCCAGGTGAGTATGAAAAAAAGAACCTTGGGATTTCCGCCTGCCCATGAAGTAAGAGATGTCGCAATCACTTCCGTTGTCCCCACATATTTGAGAGTTCCCACAGAAGCAAAAAGCATCATGAAAAAGCTTAGTGTCCACCAATCCACTCTTCTTTCGACCAATTCCCTAGCCCGGTCCCTCTCGAGAAGAAGGCTGATCCCGGCAGATAAGAGGGCTGTCCCGATGAGGAGGGTATTCTTCTGCAATCCTAATACCTTTTCTAACGATGCATGGAGGACCAATCCCGCTATCGTTCCAATAAATAGAACGAAGCAGATAAACCACTGACGAGAATTTTCCCTTGGAGGAACTTCCTCTTTCTCCAAGTCTTTCCCCTTCATTTTCTGTTTCCATCTCCGAATTTCCTTTGAGTAATAAAGAAGGGAAAGCGGGATGGTCACCAAAAGCGCACACAACGAAATAGGAGATGCCCATCTCAAAAAATCCTGAAAGGTGAAACCCGCTCTCATCGCAATCATCACGCCGATGGGATTCCCGACCACGGTAGCACTCGACCCGATATTGGTGGCGAAGACCTGGATGATTACAAAGGGAATCGGATTGACACCGAAACGCGAGGTCAGATGGATCATCGTGGCCGTCATAAAAAGGATAGAGGTCACCTCATCGACTAACGCAGCCGATATCGCGCCCGCCACCATGAGCGTGGTCACCAGAAGGACGGGCCTCGGTCCGACGTATCGGATCAGGGTATTGACCAGAGATTCGAAAAAGTGGTTTTCCTCAAGATATCCGACAAAAATCATCATCCCAATCAAAAAGAGAATGATGTCAAGTCCGGCGAATTCAATGAGATTGGAAATATCGAGAAGTCCAAAGACTAAGAGGAGTGAAATCCCGATCAATGCAAAAGGAAGCCGAAATGGCCAGAAGAGGATCGTTCCAAAAATAACCATGAAGAAGATGGCGAGGGATAGAACCTGGGTCGACGAGAATCCGACCAGAGATGAAAGGAGGCTCACCCCCAGAATGATCAATACGTAGACAATTCCCTTCCAGATCATAAGTGTTATCCTTTCGGCAGAAGATTATTGGACCTTTGGTTCGGAGGTAATACAGATTTTGCCTTCTTTCTCATCAACCCATATTTCCTGGCCGATTTCGATCAACAGCTTAACCACTTTGTACCATGGAAACCTATTTGGCCTTAACACCTTGATTTCCAACCCACCATATATCGAGTTGACCTCACCGGTATCTTTTACCATCTCCTTCAATCGCTCTTCCGGATCCATCACCCGTTGCCTCCTTTACGAAGTCAAACATTGTGCTTTTTCTCATTGGCACATTGCAAAATACCCTGCGAAGAGATGCACCTTTCGTTCCCAGTGAGCCATAACGACATAGACTCATTTCGCCACACGTCATTGATCACTGTTCTGACCATACTTACTAAGGAGTCCATAATTGAAAAGACATGTTGTTGTAAAAATCTCCCCCAACCCCTCTTTGCCTGTTTAAAGACAGGGAAAGGATACCAAAGAGGGGAAATTCCTCCCTTTTGCAAAGGGAGGGTAGGAGGGATTTGGTCTTCAACGTCCATACAATTATGGTTGGATTTATGAATTGTTCTTGTCTTCCCCGAATAAAAAAGCCACTACCCGAAATTTTACTTTCGGATAGCGGCCCGACTATCCAGCCCTGTCAACCTCCAGAAATATTAGAATATTTCTGGACCCATTAAACCTCTTTTTTTAAAAACATAAAATTTATAATAAATTATTTTAAAAATGTCAAAGATTTTTCCATTGGACTTTTGAGAATCAATTCTTTACACTCCCGATGATCGCTTGAAATCCGGACTATTTGGACAAAAAGTTTGTTAACGGGTAAAGCTTCTCTCACAACTTCTTTTTACGCCTTCTTAAGAAAGAAGGCATCCATTGCATTGTTTTGTATCTCCCCAAACTTGATCATGGTCGAGAGCGGATCGAGACTTAACCGGCTTTAGTTCAACTCTCCCCTTTTCTGATGACCGTGACAGCAGTGGCCTTAAAGGAAGCCCCCACCTCTTTTCCTTCTGCCAATGATAATTCTTCCAGAGAATGATTCGTCACGTAGGCAACGAGAGGAAATCCACACTGGAGATGGATTTTTTGATAGAGCCCCAGAGAGATGATCTTTACAATCTTCCCCGAAAATACATTTCTGGCACTCGTTCCTTCTTGGGAGGAACGAACCGAGAGGGTGACGTTTTCTGGCCGGATGCATAGAACCACCCTCTCTCCTAAATGGGCATCCCCAACCGCCTCGATCTCTTGACCCTCCACAGAAACAATGATTGTCCCGCCGTCCCTCTTGGCCACTTTCCCGGTCAGGATCGTCTCCACTCCCATGAAGGAAGCCACGAATTCATTCGTAGGACGGTTCGCCACCTCTTCGGGAGATCCGATCTGAATGATCTGCCCACCGTTCATCACAGCCATCCGGTCTGACAGTCTCAAGGCTTCCAGACGATCGTGAGTGGCGAAGATGGCCGTCGTTCGGGTTTGCTGAAGAATATGCTCCAGGTCTTCGATCAGGGATTCGCGGGTGGGAGGGTCGAGGGAAGAAAAAGGTTCGTCAAGGAGAAGGATTTCGGGCCGAAGGACAAAGGCCCGTGCGAGGCTCGTCCTTTGCGCCTCCCCTCCTGAAAGGGTCCTCGCAGAACGGTGACTGAGCTGACTAATTCCAAATTGTTCCAACTGCTCCATGGCTCGACCACGAATTTCATTTCTCTTGACCCCACGAATTTTTAAACCCGATGCGACATTGTTAAAGACCGTTGTGTCAAAGAGGAGAGGCTCCTGGAAGACCATGGCCAGTTTCCTCCGGTATTCCAAGACGGAATGACTCGTTCCAATCCGACTCCCTCTAAAGAAGATTTCACCCCGAAAGGGCTTCAATAAATAGGATAAGGTTTGAAGCAAAGTGGTCTTCCCCGCCCCATTCGGCCCGATCAGTGAGAAGATCTCCCCCTCCCTGATCACAAGGGAAGGGATTTGAAGCAGAACCGTTCCTCCTCTCTCAACCTCAAGGTTCTTAATTTCTAATAAGGTTATCGGTTCATGCAAAATATCTTCCATGTCCAATATTTTCCATTGCTAACTGTTAAGTTAATTAAAGTTTGTTTATGAATTGCCGCCTCAATCAGAATCGTCATTCCGGCGAAAGCCGGAATCCAGAGTTCCCGGTGAAGACAGGAACCAGGTATTTGAGATGGTTCCCGACTTTCGTCGGGACGATGTCTGGATGCCGGATCAAGTCCGGCATGACGGAAAAGGCTGGTTAAAAACAGACACTAATTGTTCATTGCTAATTTTGCATTGTTCCTTACCTTGGCCTTTCTCTCTGTTGGATCTGGGTGAGGATGAGATTGATGAAGTAGGCAAGCAAGAGGAGAATAATGCCTAAGGCAATCGCAATCTCGAAATTCCCGCGACTCGTTTCCATCACGGTCGCCGTGGTCAGCACTCGGGAATAGCCCTTGATATTGCCCCCTACCATGATGGAAGCGCCCACCTCTGAAATCACCCCACCGAACCCTGCCATCACCGCGGCCAAAAGGGGAAGCTTCGCCTCTTTGATCAAGATCCAAACCATCCGAAGACGAGTTGCCCCGAGGGCCAGAATTTGAAGTCGAAGTTTTTGCGGAAGCTGCTGGATGGCTGCCAAAGTGATCCCCATCACGATAGGGGTGGCGATGATGGCCTGGGCGATAATCATCGCGGTGGGCGTGTAGAGCATTTCAAAAAACCCAAGGGGCCCGTTTCGCCACAAGAAGATGGTCACGAAAAGACCCACCACCACGGGCGGAAGCCCCATGCCCGTATTGATGAGGCTCACGGCAAATCGCTTTCCCGGAAATCTTGAAAGGGCGACAGTGGTCCCGATGGAGATCCCGACGAATAAGCTGATCAGTGTGGCTGTCCCCGAGACCTGGAGCGAAAGAAGAGTGATCCCCATGACCTCAGGATCGAAGGTAATCAAAAGAAAGAAAGCCTTTTTAATACCCTCAAAGATCAGATCCATTTTCGCCCCACCCAAATCCCAATAACCAAATCTCAAATTCCAAATAATACCCCATTACCAAACTCCAATGACCTAAACAATTTTTAGACCCCATATTTGGAGCTTGGAATTTTGAAAATTATTTGGGCATTGGGATTTGGAATTTGGTGCTTATTATTTTCCTAACTCTTCTTCTTTCTTGCCTGCATCCGGGAAGAAGAGAGGAGACCCAAATTTGTCGACTCCAAAGGTTTTGATGATGTCCTGGGTTTCTTTTGAAACCATGAAATCGGCAAATGCCTTTCCACCCGCGGCATTCACCTTGGACCATTTGACAGGATTGACCTCAATGACATGGTAGATGTTGAGGAGAATCGCATCCCCTTCGACCAGAATATCAAGGCCGAGGTTTTTCTTTAATGCCAGATAAGTCCCCCGATCGGCAAGCGTATAGCCTTTTTTCTCAGCAGCAACGCTCAATGTCTGACCCATTCCGAGACCGGTCTGCTGATACCCCTTCTCTCCTTCAGGTTTTATTCCTGCAGCTTTCCAGATATCCATCTCCTTTACATGAGTTCCTGACTTATCACTTCGCGATAAAAACAGAGCTTGGGCTGAAGCAATTTTTTTAAATGCCTCTGATGCCAATTTTATTCCTTTAATTTTGGCTGAGTCTCCAGGAGGTCCAACAATGATGAAGTCATTATGCATAATAATCCTTCGGTTGATCCCATAACCCTCGGCCACAAATTTCTTTTCCGCGGCAGGCGAATGAACCAGAAGCACATCCGCCTCCCCCTTCTGTCCCATGGCCATGGCCTGCCCAGAACCCACTGCGATGGTCTTAACAAAATAACCCGTATTTTTCTCAAAGATTGGGATTAAGACATCAAGAAACCCGGAGTCCTGGGTGCTGGTGGTCGTGGATAAAATAACCGTTTTGGTTTGGGCAAAAACCATGGACGATCCCATCAAAATAATCAAGGAAACGACCGCCCATAAAATAATCCTGGTTCCTATCATCCGCTTCATGTTCTTTCCTCCTTATTGAAAGTAGACTAATTTTTTATACCCTGTGCAACCCTCCACTCCTTTGAATTGGGGAAAAAAAGTGGGCTTCCATATTTCTCTTTGCCAAACTCTTTGATAATTCGTTGCCCTTTTTTAGGCGAAGTCAGCCATTTTACAAAAACCATCACATCTTCATAATTGGCCCTTGGAAATTTTTTGGGATTTACAGGGATCAGAGTCATATAATTCAAAAGGGCATCATCTTTTTCTACCAACACAACCAATTTGATCTGGCCCTTCAGCGTAAGAAAAGTAGCGCGGTCAATCACCGTGTAAGCATTCACCTCGTCCGTGTAACGAAGGGTTGGAACGTTTCCCATTGCTCCTTTCTCATAAATGACATACCAGGAGCCGGAGGGCTTAATCCCTGCTTTTCCCCACAATTCCATCTCTGATACATGGGTTCCTGATTTATCACCTCGGCTGATGAAGGTTACCTTTCTCTCAGAAATTTTTTTCAGAGCCTCTGTTGCCAGCTTCATCCCTTTAATCCCGGCTGGATCACTTGCAGGGCCGACGATTACAAAATCGTTGTACATTAGATCGATTCTTTCTGTTCCAAAACCTTCTTGCACAAATTTCTCTTCGAGAGATTTGGCATGGACCAAAACCAAATCCACATTTCCCTTTTGAGCGATATTTAACGCGGCCCCTGTCCCTGACCCCACATGGCGGACACGGATCCCTGTGTCTTTTTCAAATTCATTTTCAAGCAGATCAACAATCCCCGCATCGATAGGACCAATGGTGCTCGATAATAAAATGAATTTGCTTGTTTGAGGCTTCCCTAAACCTGAACACGATAATACGAAACAGAATGAAAACATTAATCCAATGCTGATCCACTGCTTCTTGCTTATCCTTTTCATCATTCTCCTCCCTGAATTAGCTTGAAAATGGGTTTCGTCCAGCGGTCATGGTAACGATGCCCGCCCTGTACCATACAGGTGACATTTTCGAAGTAAAAGAAGGGCATCCTTGACTAAACAAGAAGCTTATCACTAAAGATTAGGCCCGGCATGAAAGGTACAGGGCCCGTATCGTCCCGTGGTCGGGTTTTATGGACATTCGGTTACGTCTTGGGCTTATAAACTTAAGGGAATTAACGTTTGCCGTTGTCGAAGCTCGTATCGAGGCTCGTCTTTCGAAACTTGAAACTCGAGTATCCAGCATCAAGCTTCGGGATTCGATACGAGCATCGTCACCTTTAAACGTTAAGTTCTCTTACGAAACGGGCTTCGTAGCCGTAACCTTTACTTAAAACCATTGACCATTTTCATGGTTCGAGGGTGACCTCCGGGCATGGGGCATTAGTTTTTTGAATAAAGGATTTTCCCTGAATTTTTGAAATCGTAATTTCCCAGTCTCGCCACCCTATTTCGGAACCCTTCCGAATTGAGAACCTCAATAAAAGCCTGTATTCCCTTTTCGAAAAAGGTGGATTTGGTGAGGATCATATCGAATCGCTCCTGGGTGATGGGGAGGAAGGAGAGGCCGAGGAGTTTCGATACCGCAACGGTTGCAATCCCCACGTCAGCCTCTTTAGAAAGGATAGAAAGACCCACTTCAAAATGGGTGTAGGCTTCTTTTTCGTAGCCGTTGATCTTTGAAGCCGGGAGCCGCAACCGTTTGAGGTAGTGATCCAGAAGCACTCTTGTTCCAGAACCCTTCTGGCGATTGATAAAGCGAATTTTCTTTTGAACCAGATCTTCGAATCCTCTGATGCCCAAGGGGTTTTTCGAAGCAACGATAAAACCAAGATCCCTGTAAAAAAGGTTGACCACAACAGGCTGGACATCGGGAAGATAGGTCGGCAGGAAGGGAATGTTATATTCTCCTGTTTTAGGTTCAAGGAGGTGGGACCAGGCAATATCCGTATAACCTTTGTTTAAGGCTTTGAGCCCCTCTGTGCTGCCGGTGTTGGACGAAAAGATATAGAATTCAGGATACGATTCCTTCATATAGGTGTGGACCATATCGAGGATGGGATCATTGCTTCCCGATGCCAAGAGCGCTCCTTCAATGCGCTTGCTTTTCGCCCGCGCCTGCCCAAGCCCCTTTTGGGCATTGGATTCAATCCAGTCATCAATGAGCTTTTTAGGAAAGATCCACTTCCCCGTCACCCGGGTGGATGGAATCCTCTTGGACTTGATCAATGCATACACCTGCTTCTCATGAATCCCCAAATATTTCGCCGCTTCTTTGGTGTTCATCATCTCGTCTGACATAGTCTCCTCCCCTGATGATAGGTATTTTAGATCACAGGATATATCTTATAGGAGAACAGAATACTTGTCAATGAATAAATTTACAAAGGATTACTTTTTATTACTATAAGATACTTATTATTCTGGAATAAGCCCTACTCTTTTGGAGTTAATTCCGGGGACGAATAGAGCTGCTTTTTTGATTTTAGACGTCGGTCAGGCTGCTTGGATGAAGCAGATTTGCGGAATTGATGATCTGAATCGGGTTGATCACCTCAAGGGTTCCAACGCAGGCGAGTTTAATCTGTCGCAATCATCACATTCGACGCTTTAATGACTGCGTACACCACTTTCCCTTTAGAAAGCGTTAGACCCATTGCTGATTTCTTGGTTATGATTGCCGGATGCAGAAGCGGATCCATTCGCCTTTTGTTGTATGAAATTGGGTTTAACTCATCACCCAGAGGGATTCCTCCCGGAGAGCCACATGAACGGTTTTTCCGATTGAAAGATTCAGATTTCGAAAGGCATAATTGGGAATGGAAATTTCGACACTAATCTTTCCCTCCATTGTTTGTAAGTTAACCAACTGATATCTTCTTTTATCAATGATATCTATAATTTTACCGAGGAAAATATTCCGTTTTAATGAATCCTTTACCGGCTTTCCCTCCCGAATGATCATGACCTCTTCTGGCCGGATGAAGAGATCAACTTCTTTTCCAATCTCAATCGAATCTCGCCAAAGACTTATCGGCATTGAAAATTGGAGGCTATCTACTTCGAGGATCACCCGCTGAATGCGTTCATCTTTGCTCAAGATCTTTGCCCGATAGACGTTTCTTGTGCCTAAAAATTCGGCTACTTTCCTGGACGCGGGCCTTAAAAAAATATCATCTTTCTCTCCAAACTGCTCCACCTTCCCATCCATAAAGACGGTGATTCGGTCGCTTAGAAAATAGGCTTCTTCGAAATCGTGAGTGACACAGAGAACCGTTGGGTGAAATGAGGAATGGAGAGCTTTTAAGAGTTGCTGGATATCGACTTTGATAGACGGATCTAAACCCGAGAGGGGCTCGTCCAAAAGAAGGAGTTTGGGTTTTGGAACTAAAGCTCTGAGGAGGGCCACCCTTTTCTTCTCTCCTCCACTGAGGTTAGCTGGGTAACGTTCGAGAAGGTGTTCAACCTTCATCTCGTGAATCAAAAGGTTCACGTATTTTTCGTAAACTTGTTCATTGAGATTCCTTGCCTTGATTCCATAAACGATATTTTCCTTTACGCTAAGGTGGGGAAAAAGAGCTAAATCTTGAGGAACATAAGAAATGTCCCTCCGTTCTGGCGGGAGGTTTTGAACCTCTTTTTCTCCAATCCAAATCTTACTCTTCTTCGGCCTATGGAGTCCCATAATCGATTCAAGGATCAATGTCTTTCCGCATCCGGTTGGACCAAGAAGGGAGTGAAATTCTCTTTCTTCAATCCTAATATTGAGGTCCATTATCTTGAAAGATTCAAAAAGAATCGTGAGTCCTTCGATCTTAATCATATCGCCGTCTTTCTCCTGTTAAG
>Ga0299912_10005183_pt1 | contig 10699 bp, 9 predicted proteins | sample RVTome_2_FD_207667 | JGI IMG/M metagenome (GOLD analysis project Ga0299912, IMG submission 207667) | Soil microbial communities from uranium-contaminated site in the Upper Colorado River Basin, Wyoming, United States - RVT95D214 (version 2) ... | reverse complement strand
CACGCGGCTTTGGGCGTCGGGACGAGGGCGCCGATCGTCGGGCGTCCGATGCCGCGGAGCCGGCCGAGGATCAGCGTTGCAGCTGAGAGCACAGCACCGGTGTTGCCGGCGCTGACGAAGGCGTCCACCATGCCGTCCCGGTGATGGTGAAGACCGACGCTGATGGAGGATTTGCGTTTCGTCTTGAGGGCAGCCGTTGCGGGGTCATGCATATCGATGACCTCGGGAGCGTGGACGATAGAATACTGATCGGGTGACGGGACATGGCCATCGGGGAGGGCACCCTGGTCCCGGATCGTAGCGCGGAGCGTATCCTCGGGTCCGAACAGAACCACGCGAAAACGTCCCCCCGCTTCATGGAGCGCCTGGCATGCGCCGCTGACGACATTCGCCGGCGCATAATCCCCACCCATCGCATCCACAGCAATTGTTATGTGCTTAGCCTGGGAGGTCAAAGAGCACACTACCGTCTAATGGAGTCTCTGCGGATAACCGGATCAGGAGGACTTCGGTATGATGATCGAACGGCCGTTGTAGTAACCGCAGTTTGGGCAGGCCCGATGGGGAAGTTTCTGCGTATGGCAATTCGGGCACTCCGAAATGGCGGGTGCTGTGGCCTTGTAGTGGGTCCGGCGCTTCCGGCCACGTGTCTTGGAATGGCGTCGTTTCGGGTTCGGCATGGTCCATACTCCTGTTGTTTACAACCGTTTGCTCAGTTCTCCCCCGGCCGGAGGGCGCGCAACTGATCCCAGCGCCCGTCGCCCTCTTCAACAGGGCAACTGCAAGGTTCGATGTTCAGGTCCTTCCCGCACCGCGGGCAGAGTCCCCGGCACTCGCGGCGGCAGAGGAGCTTCAGCGGGACAGCAAGGAGAACCGTCTGTCGGACGTCGTCGGCGAGGTCTATGATCGGAAGACCGGGAGGGACGACTTGTACCTCCGAGGGGTCCAGACTCTCCGCGTCGGTTTCGTCCGTCACAAAGTACATGCGGTATTCCGGCGTCAGCGTCAACTCAAACGGGGCGGTACACCTGTCGCATGAAAACGCACCCGTCGTGCGCACCCGCACATGCAAAAAGAGCTGTTTCCCCGTCTTGTCCAGCGTTGCATCCACGTCAACGGGCTTGCGGAACTCTTCACCTAAATTGATGTCCGCGGCGTCTGCCTCGAAATGATACTGGTGCGTACCCTCCGAGAGACTTCCAATCTGAATTCTCATTATTTCCTGCCAGACGCTCAAATGGGGCTCCATGGCCCCATTCTTCATAACGACCGAAAAAGTGTACCAATATACCGAGAAGTTCCCTGAGAGTCAAGAATCCGGATGGAAGACGGAAGAAGGGATCTCGATGTGGCTCACGGCCCCCAGGGGCCGGTGGCCGCCCCGGGGGGTCGTAAGAAAACTGGGGAGTTCGATGAAATCAGCGGACTTCTATGCCGTGTTCAAGGAGCTGTGTTTGTACGTGCTCGACGGTCTCTGCGAGAGCATCCTTGAACTTCTCAAAATCTTCTTTATAGAGGAAGATCTTGTGCTTCTCATACTCGTCATCCCCAACGCGTTTGCTTTCCGTGATGGTGATGTAGTAGTCCTTCTCGGATTTCGTCGACTTGACATCGAAGAAGTATGTCCTTTTCCCTGCCCTCACGCGTTTCGTGAAGATCTCATCTTTGTAGCCGTCATTCTCCAATGTTGACTCCTCCTTCTACAATATGTGAGTTGCGTGCCGGTGCTCCCCGTCGGTGGTGCGGGTACGCCGTTAACGTTTGATGAGTGCGACTTTCCCGGTGGCAACCGCGCTGCCGTCCTGAGCATATGCCACGATGAGATACACACCCGAGGCCACAAACTCTCCCTCGGCATCCTTGCCGTCCCACGTCCCGACTAATCCTCCCGGCGTTGCAATGTTGCGAATGACCTTGCCGTCGACCGTGAGAATCTTCAGTTGTGATTCCGCCACAAGTCCGCTGACCGTAAGCGGTTCGGCGGATGGAACCAGGAACGGATTCGGAAACACCGTCAGACCGTCGAACGACGCCCGCGGCGCAGCAGCCGGCGTCGTCAGGCTCGCCAAACCCGACATGGTGCCAAAATACACGGTGCCGGTTTTTGCGTCAACGCTTATGGATTTGACATCATTGTCCATGAGCTTTCCGTCGGTGCTTTCAACAGTATAGGACGCGAGCGTCTGCGTTCCATCGGGGGAAAGGAGGAGTGCTCCTTCCGTCGTTCCGACCCACTTCTGATTCAGCGGATCAACCGCGATGGTGTTGATCACGAGACCGGTCAGCGGTTTGTATGCGGCGATGCTTCCCGTGCGCATCGGATTTGACGGTTCAAGGATGATGCCTATGCCGCGATCGGTTCCCACCCAGATATCATTATCGGTATCCACAAGGAGGGTCTTCACCTCGCTGCTGGGGAGCCCGTTGCTCGCACCCAGATGAAAGGCGGCAGTGCTGTCGATTGCCCCTCCGTTGCCGAGGCAAAGGATTCCCCGGTATCCACCGTCGCGGACGGTCGCCCAGATGTTGTCGAAAGCGTCAACGGCGAGACAGCGGTCTACCACCCGTTCCATCAATTGGCTCATCTTGATTCCGTTGATGATGGCCGGGAAGTGTCTCCAGGTGCCGTCGGATCTCCGGACGGAGAACACGTTTCTGTCGCCTGCCAGTACCACGCTCATCCATGCATTCCCGCGGCTGTCGGATGCTACGTTGCTCACGACCACGTAGTTGGGGTCCGATGCGAGTCCGGGCATGCCAATATTCTTGCCGTACACGTGCTGCGAATCGATGCGAGTGCTCCCCCGCGGGAGAGCAACGACACCGCGCCCGTAGGTGGAAGCCCACACAGTGCCGTCCGTCCCGCTGGACAGTCGGTAGACTTCGTTTGCGGGGAGCGGACTGTTTGCCGTCGTGAAGGATGTCCACGTCGTGCCGTCATACCGGTACAGGCCGCGGCCCGAGACATCACCGGAGGCACACCACAATACACCGTCAGGGTCCACGAGGACATTCAGGAATTGATTGGAATTCGGTCCGTTCGGCACGTGCACGGACCACGTGGTGTTCCATGCGAGCAACCCCGTGGTCGATGTTCCCACGATGGGATTGCCATTCTCACCGATGACGAGTGCCGTCGGAATCTCGGGAAGGGTGGAACCCACAGGTGTGACGATATCCCCGGCGGCAAGAGCGAGCACCGCTCTGTCGATTGTCGTGGCGACAAGCTGTGTGGTCGAGGTTGAGAGCGCGGTGATATTCCTGCCGCTGAGTGCGGCCACTTCGGACCACGTGCCGCCCTGCTCGACAAACAGCCCTGAGGATGTGCCGGCATAAAGTTTCCCTGCGAACACTGCCAGCACTTTCGGGATGGTGCCTATGCCGCCGACGGTCTGAAGGGTCCATGCTTCCGGAGGAAGAAGATTCGGTTGGGAGAGCGAAGCGAAAGCAATCCGGTGGAGGGATTGTCCGTCGGTGATGCATGCCCACAGAAACCCGCCGTGGAGGAGTGCGGAAGTGACGGCGACGCGTGTTCCCGCGGGAATCGTCCCGAACCGTGAGTATGTGTCGCCGAATTCAAAACGCCCGGCGTGGAAGAGGCTCAAACCGAACTCTGTGCAGAAGAGAGAAGTGTCTCCTGCAATGCTGATAGCATTGACACGTTTGTTGGTCTGGTTCGAGGCGGCAATGTCCAGGATCAACCTGACCGTCCCCGTTGCCGGCGTGTACACGTGCACTGTGCCGTTGGCGCTCCCTGACCACACATTGCCCTGTTGATCGACATTGACTGCGGTAAGGTCGATCGTGCGCAGCCCTTCGGCGTTTGTCAGGAGGAGATAGTGATCGGGAGAGGACGTCCAACGGAAGAGTCCGCCGGAGGTTGCTGCCCAGACGGCGCTGCCGTCGCGGACGATGGACCGGACCTCCTGCATGGAGGTGTAATTCCGCCACGATCCGGTTCCGCTCAGCGCGCACGCCGGTCCGAGGAGAACAACTGCACAGACATACCACCCGCTCTTCATATCGGTGATCCTACGCTCCCGCTCTCTTCTTTTTGTTGTGCAGTTGTTTGCTGACGTGAAGCAATTCCATTGCGCTCAACGCGGCATCCCAGCCCTTGTTTCCGGCTTTGGCTCCTGCGCGTTCGAGCGCCTGTTCCAGAGTCTCCGTTGTAAGCACACCGAAGGTCATCGGGATCCCGGCCTGAAGGGCAACGGAACCGAGGTCGCGCGCCACCCCGGAAGCGATGTACTCAAAATGCGGCGTGTCTCCCCGGATGACACAACCGAGGCAGATAATCGCATCTGCGGAGCCGGAGCGGGCGACCTGGAGGGCCGCCTGCGGGATCTCGAATGCGCCCGGGACATAGATCGCCGTGATTGCGTCTTCTCTGGCTCCGTGGCGCACGAGACAGTCGACCGCGCCGGTCACCAGTTGTTGTGTTACCAGACCGTTGAACCTGCTGACGACGAGGGCAAAGGTGGATCCCTCGGCAGTGATCTGCCCTTCGATGATTCGCATGGATTTGTTCCTCATTTCACAGCCGTCATCACCACCATCCTCCATCAGCACGGCCGGGGCAATGTGGAGGCGCTTCCCAATGGCCTTTGGTGGAGGACATGCTCCCTCGTCCCCATCGCCGACGGTCCGTCATGACGGTTCTTACGGAGCATCAGGCGTATACCACACACGCGGAATGAAGACAGGGAGGCAGTGTGAGTGCCTTCGAACGCCGCGACGTCAACCGCGCTTCACCCCGCATCTCTCCAGGGCGTTCGTGTTGGGAAGAAAGAACGAAGAAAGGCTTACAGATATCTGCTTTTGAATTTCTCGTAGTCGTTGATGATCAGCTTGCCGCGTTCGATCTCGATGTGCCCTTCCCGGATAAACGAGTGGATCATCCGCGAGATGGTCTCGCGCGAGGTCCCCGCCATGTTTGCGAGATCCTGCTGCAAAGGAAGCTCGTCTATTTCCACGCGACCCTTCCGGATCTTTCCGATATCATCAGCAAGCTGCAACACTACATTTGCCACGCGTCCCGCAGCATCTTTCAAAGACAGGCTCTTGATCATCGCGTCCGCTTTGCGCAGACGCATCGTCAGTTCCTTGAGGAGGGCAATCGCCACAGAGGGGAAATCGTGGAGCAACTTCAAGAAGTCCCTCCGATGGATCATGAACAATTCGGCTTTGGTCGTCGCCACAACACTGGCGCTCCGGGCAAGACCATCCAGAATCGCCATTTCTCCGAAAAAATCGCTTTCCCCCAGGATGGAGAGGATTACTTCGCGTCCGTCGTCGTCCATCCGGACGATTTTAACTTTGCCGGAAACTATTACAAAGAGCGCCGCACCGGCCTCCTCTTCCAGGAGGATGATGCTCCCCTTTTTGTATTTCTTACGGACTCCGACTTTGGAGATCGTATCGAGATCCATCGCCTCGAGGTCACTGAGGATCGGGACGTTTTTGAGAAATTCCAGGTCGTCCTTCATGGCGTGGGCCGGCAATTGGTGGCTGTGTCCTGGCGATACGATCGATCGCAACGTCGAAATATAGGGTGAACGTGCGTGAAAGTCAAGGTTTGCAAGAGGTTACGGCCGTCCCTGTTACTCCGAGATAAGAAGGTAGGAGAAAACAGCCAACCCGACCTGTGTGACCGCGAAGGAGATTCCGGCCCAGGTGTCCAGATGCTTCCTTTCAGTCAGCAACGCGGCATTTCCACTCTCGAGGTATGCCGCTTGTCTGTCGTCTGCTGCTATCTTGCAGTATGCGGCCGCAACGCCGGCAATCACAGACAATCCTCCACTGAGATAGAGGCCGAGGCGGCGGGAAGACAACCCGGGACGGGCATCAAAATAGGGGGATTCTTCTACCGGCGGCTTCTGCCAGCCACCCCTGAGCGCAACCTGGAACACGCTGCCGGTTAAGTCCGAGGTATTCATTGCCACTGACTCAAATCCCTCTTTTTTCACTGCCAGATGCAGATCCTGCCGCAGGAGGGATGGATGCGCGAGAAAGGGTGTCCGGCCGGCTAGTGAATCATTCACGTATACATCGGCGCCGGGGGGAAGACTGGTCACCGAAACGTACGTGCGGACGTCATACCGCAGGGTCCTGGTTTCGCCTGGCTCCAGATGCAGAGTGTCCGTGATTATCCCCCCATGCCAGCTTTCCACCCGGGGGTGGCTGATTTTCAGAACGTGCATTCCGGGCCGGAGCGAGTCTGTCAGGAACGGAGTCCGCCCAACATAGACAGAATCCAGGAAGACGAGGGCGCTGTCGACATCCGAGGTAACGGTTACGCCCGCTCTTTGTGCGAACGAGGTTGTGTCAGCAATCGCGGTTGTGTCTGAGAATGTGGTTGTGCCGGAGGCTGTCGGCCCCGCGAACGCAGATTGCCCGAGGATGAGCATGAGCGCGACACACGCCGCAGGGCTTCGTGGGCGGATCATCTCTTTTCCTCCTTGAATGCTTGCACAACGCGGTTGTCCCCGGCAACAAACAGGCGGCCCAGCCCTGCGATCGGCGTCGTCTTCACTCTCCCCCCTGTCGTACCGCGCCACACGATTTCTCCAGTAGCGCGGCGGAGGGCCAGCAGGTCCTTCCTGAGAGTCCCGGTATAGACATATTCGCCGGCCCCGAGGATACCGGAATTGACCGGCGCACGCAGATCCGTCTTCCACTTGACCTCTCCCGTCATGCGATGCAATCCGACGACGAAGCCGGCCGTGGTTCCGACAATCACGAGAGAAGAATCGACAAGGGCAGTGCCGTAGATGGATCCGCCGACGTCACACGACCACTTCTGCACACCGGTTGAAGCTTCGATGGAGAAGAGCTTTCCTGCAAGAGTGCCGACAAACACGCGGCCATCGTGGATTACCGGTGCTGCCTGGATCGGATCGCCGGCGTCAAATCGCCAGTGCTGGCTGCCCGTGGTGGCATCGAGATGGTACAGAAACCCGTCATCCGCGCCAAAGAAAACCGAATGCTCAACCCCGGCAGGCGACGAACGGATCCCTTTCAGGGCCTTGTTGTCAGGGAGCTCGAATTTCCAGACAGGCGTGCCGTCATCCACGGACACGCAATGAACGCTCCCGGTGGTATTCGCGACAAAGATGCGGGAGTCCAGAAGGAGCGGGGAAACATGAATGTCGCCGAGTTCCTGGCGCCACAGGATTCTCCCCTCGATGAAGTCGTATGCGACAAGCGACTCCCGTGATCCGACAAGAGGAACGATAGCGGTATTGCCGGCAAGCACCGGTGCTCCGTGAATGGCCCCGCCGAGGGTTACCCACCCGAACCGCTTGCCGGTACCGCCGTTGAAGGCATACAATTCACCCCGGAGGTTGCCGACAAAGAGGACGCTGTCGACAAGCAAGGGGGCGCCCTCGCCGAACCCCGCCGTCAAGTCCTGTTCCCAATCAAGCACGAGCGGAGGACCGGGGATTGCCGGCACCTCGTTGTTGCGCATCGTATTTGCAGCAAATGTCCGGACAGAGAATTCAGTGTTCCGGGGAGCGTTGGGGAGGCGGAGTCCGCTGCATCCGGTAACCGTCAGGAGGCAGAGCCCCCCCAGGAGGGAGCATGAAATGACGGCAAGCAGAGCCGGTGGGATATGGGTGACTCCTGCCGCTGGCCAGAGCGCCCGGCCTTGCGCACGTTCACAACTGTCTTGTGCTGTGCGGCGGCTCGCAGCTTCTTCAGGGAAATGACGTGTAGGTCGCATCAGAAATCCCATCCGAAGAACACCTGATGAAAGATCCCGTCCTGGAATCTCGAAAAGTTGTCTTCGATGCGTTTGCCGACGTCATAACGGATGACCAGAAATCCGCCAAGGTTCATGCGCAGGCCGCCCCCGGTGCTGCCAAGGGTCTCGACATACGTGCGGTCCCAGGCGCCTCCCGCATCGAAAAACAGTGCACCCCGGATGGAGAAAAAGCTCAGACCGAAAATGGGGAATCGGATGGCGAGTTCATCAATGAACGGGAAGCGTAATTCATGGCTCGTCAACCAGAGCTTTTCCCCTCGAATACTCCATCGTTCGAAACCGCGCAGGTCCCAGCTTCCGCCCATGACAAAACGTCGTGACTCCTTGCCGTGGTTGTAGAAAATCCAGAACCGGGAAGCGAATGCGCTCCGTTGCGAGAGACGTGTGTAGTGCCGGTAGTCCGCGATGATTGAGAAGTAGTTGACGTTCGAATACTGGATGTCCGAAGTGTAGGCAAGCGTCAGGTTGAACCGGCTTCCGTCAAGAGGCCCGCTGGGCCCCCAGAGGGAATTATCGTGTGTCAGAGCGATTGAGTTGGAGAGAAGCAGGGCCTTCCGTTGCTCGATGGCTCCGTCCACCTCGCGGTTGGAGTTGCTCAGACTGATGCCCGTTTCCACGCGCTGGAATTTCGTCAGGGGATAACTGAGGGCAAAATACCCGCCGAACACCCGTTCGTAGTAGAATTCATCTTTTGACGTCAGGTCGTAGCGTCTGCCGGTAAAGCGGTAGATGCCATAAGCGTAGCTCGTCCGCTGGCTCAGGGAAATACGTGAAATTGCGATGTTGAAGCTGGAGAGGAGCTCGTCCTGCGACTGGGCAGTATTATAGAGGAGGAAGTAGTACTGATCGTTTCCCAGGAGGTCGCTCAATGCCACAAATGCGCCCCCTGATGTGCCGAACACGGGATCTGTAGAGATGGCGCTCTGGGCGATGTCCAGGCTGTAGTCACCGCGGTATTTGAGGCGTTCGATCTCAGATTCTCCCGAAATGGCCTGCGCCTCCCACGGCCGGGCTCGGGCATAGAGGTCCATAATCCGGACGGTAGTGGAGGTATCGGACACGCTACGCACGTCCGTGAGGGATTGCAGCCGGAAGCTGAATCGCTCGAACGTGGCGAATACCAGATCTCCGGTGGATGTCCAGGCAGGATCGAACGCCGATGTGACGAAAGAGGTGATGCGTGTCATCGTGCGCGTGCCACCCGGGAACATCTTGTCCGGGTCCGTGACCCAGATGTTATTGGTGCCGTCGACATCCGACGTGAAGGCCACCAAGGCGCCGTCGCGAGACCAGGCGGGGGAGGCGTCGCTCTGCGGGCCGCAGGTGAGATACCTGATGTCGTTGTCGCGAAGATCAAACAGGAAGAGATTGTATCTCCCCTGTGCCCCGTACGGCGTCCGGTCGGAACTGAACGCAATGCGATGGCCGTCCGGCGACCAGGCCGGATCCCGGTCGTCATAGTAGTCGTTGGTCAACGGCTGCAGCGCGCGCGTTTCCGTGTCCAGGAGGTAGAGGTCATTCTGTCCGGCTTTGTTGATCGCGGAAAATGCCACACGCTTGCCGTCAGGAGCCCAGGACGTGGAGCCGATGCTGACCAGATCGCGGAAGCGGAATGTGGTGATAAGCTCATCGGTCAGGACATTGTACACGTGCAGGGCGTCGTTCTCCCCGCTCTTGGTGACAAAGGCGAGTCTCCCCTCGCGTGAAACATCGATGCGGCTTCTGAAGGGGTGGAAGGCCTCGAAGTCGTCTGTTTGTTCCCCCTCCACGACATTCTCCACCTCATCGTCAAGGGTCTCTTTGCCGAGGGTCTTCCGGTAGATGCCGGTATAGCCCGTGCGGTTTCCGATGAAATAGACATCCCGCGTCGAGTCGTGCTCAAAGACCACCGGTTTTGTATTGAATCCCTCCACGGCGACTTTCTTCGTCACTTTGCTGGGCTGGTCTTTGGTTGCAAGCAGGGGATAGTATTGTTTCTTCAGACTGTACAACCACTCCTCGTCGAACTCCTTGAAGGTTTTGCCGATGGTAATCTTCAGGACATCACTGAACGACGGTTCCTTCCAGAAGTTTTCCATCAGGAGGAGGATCTTCTCTTCACCGTAGTGCTTGCCGATGTACGTGAGGATATTCTGTCCTGCCTTGTACATGAGGAAGGAACCGTAAATGCGCGACATATCTTCCAGTCCAACAATGAGGTCGCTCAGCACGGCGTCTCTCATGACCATTTCCGCCTGTGAGTCCCACTCGGTCGACCAGTATTCGGCGAGGCCTTCGACAAACCAGAGCGGCGGATAGCGATCCTGTGTCTTGCGGTGGTCGATCAGGACGCGGCTCATCTTGCTGTGCATGAAAACGTGTACCAGCTCGTGCCGTATCACGTGGCGGAATTGGGACGTGGACCCGTCTGAGGGGATGACCACGCGGCCTTTCAGGAACTCGAAAAATCCTCCGACACCTTCGGGGATAAAACCGCCGATAGTGTTCGTCTGCTGGAAATGCAGGTGGGAGCTGTAGAAGATGAGGGGGATGCGTGTGTTCAGCGAGTGATTGAACCGGATTTCGAGACCGCGGTATGCTTCTTCGGCGAAGTGCGCTCCCCGTTCCGCAAGGTCCTTCATCTCGGGATAGTAGTAGATATCAAAGTGCTCCGTTTTGAGGACGTGCCACTCAAAATCGGTGTACTGCACTTTGTTCCGCCCGAAGTAGAAGAATTGGGCGTGGGCGACCCCTGTGATTGCAACAAGGGCGACGATGAGGAATGTTCTTAAGGCGATCCGCTCCATACCCGGCCCGGCAGATTACGAAACCCCGTGTTTCATTGCATGGTAGAAAGATTTGGGTGAAGTTGCAACCGGACGAGATGTGCCCGGCGAATTACTTTACAGGGCCGCGCCATGTGCGCCCGGGACAAAAGAATTATTGACAATG
>Ga0299912_10005182_pt1 | contig 10699 bp, 9 predicted proteins | sample RVTome_2_FD_207667 | JGI IMG/M metagenome (GOLD analysis project Ga0299912, IMG submission 207667) | Soil microbial communities from uranium-contaminated site in the Upper Colorado River Basin, Wyoming, United States - RVT95D214 (version 2) ... | reverse complement strand
GACCGGTACCACTGCGCGAGGCGGAAGTCGGCCAGATTATGAAACAGATGTCGGCCGAGGCACCGAAGATTAAGGTCAGCTTCAAGGCGGGCCAGAGCGTCAGGGTGACCGATGGCCCCTTTACCGATTTTGTCGGCGTCGTCGATGAAATAAGTCCGGGCAAGGGCAAGGTCAAGGTGCTTCTTTCCCTCTTTGGTCGCGATACTCCGGTGGAACTCGATTTCCTGCAGGTAGAGAAGCTCTAGAGCCAGTGAATTGCCCGGTTAGGAGACAAGAGTGGCCAAGAAAGTCAAAGCAGTCATCAAGCTACAGATTCAGGCAGGGAAGGCCAATCCCGCGCCGCCAGTTGGCTCGGCACTGGGTCAGCACGGTGTAAACATCATGGCCTTCTGCAAAGAATACAACGAAAGGACCACGGCTTTCGCCGGCTCGGTCATTCCCGCCGAGATAACCATCTATGAAGACCGCTCCTTCACCTTTGTCACCAAAACCCCGCCTACCGCTGACCTGCTAAGGAAAGCCCTCAGTATTGAAAAGGGGTCGGGCACAGCCGGTCGGGATAAGGTTGGTAAGCTATCTAAAGAAAAACTACACGAGATTGCCCAGGTTAAGCTCAAGGACCTCAACGCCAATAGTGTCGAGGCGGCGGAAAGAATCGTGGCGGGTACAGCCCGCAGCATGGGGATTGATGTTGAGTAGTCAGGGGGAGAACATATGGCAGAACATGGCAAAAAATACGAAGAAGCAGTTAAAGTCTTAGACCGGACCAAGACCTATTCTCCGCAGGAAGCCATTGAACTGGCCAAGAAGACGGCTCACGCCAAGTTTGACGAGACCGTGGAACTTCACCTGCGATTGGGTCTTGACCCGAAGAACACCGCCCAGCAGGTGAGGGGTGTGGCCCTTCTACCGCACGGCCTGGGCAAGAAGATTCGTGTCCTGGTTTTCGCCCAGGGCGAAGCGGCCAAATCGGCGGAAACCGCAGGCGCCGATTTTGTCGGTGGTGACGACCTGGTCCAGAAAATAGAGGGTGGCTGGCTGGACTTCGATACCGCTATTGCCACGCCGGACATGATGGGGAAAGTCGGTAAGCTGGGCAAGGTCCTGGGTAAGCGGGGACTAATGCCTAACCCCAAGTCAGGCACGGTGGTGCCCGCCGGCGACCTGTCTCGTGTAGTTCAAGACGCCCGCAAGGGCCGCGTAGAATTCAAGTTGGACCGTACCGCCATTGTCCATGTGCCCGTCGGCAAGGTCAGCTTTGAAGACAATAAACTGATGGATAATCTGACCGCCATAGTGGAAGCGGTGGTGAAGGCCAAGCCCAGCAGTGCTAAAGGCCAGTATGTTAAGACCGCCACCCTGACCACAACGATGGGGCCGGGCGTTAAGCTCGACCTTAAGTCCACACTCTCCATGACCGCTGTTTGACACTGATATAACTAAGCTAGTAAAATAGGGCGTTAGATAGGTGAGCGAGACTGCATCGTAGGGTAATAAATAGTTTAAGGAGGATAAATGGCAGGTATCAAATCGTATGGAGCGTACATCCCGTATCGAAGACTGCCCCGAAGCGTGATTAATACCGCTTGGGGGCGTGGTGGCGGACGTGGTGAGAGAGCAGTAGCTGGCCTTGACGAGGACTCTATCAGCATGGCCGTATCGGCCAGCATCGACTGCCTGAAAGGCACGGATCCGAAAACGGTTGACGCTGTGTTCCTGGCGACTACCACCCCTCCCTATATCGAGCGCCTAAACGCGAATATAGTGGCCAACGCCCTTGACTTCCGCCGGGATGCGCGAAACGCCGATTTCGCCAACTGCCTCAGGGCAGGCACCAGTGCCTTACTATCGGCCATGGATGCGGTAAAAGCCGGTTCCCTTAAGAATGTCCTGGTAGCCGTCACCGATATGCGCATGGGGGGCGCTGGTGGAGAAGACGAGCAGATGCTGGGTGATGGTGCGGCGGCGTTTCTGGTAGGGAATGATGGAGTGGCGGTCGAGGTCGAAGGTCATTACAATCTATCGGACGACATGGTGGACTACTGGCGAGCTGAAGGCGATACCTACATCCGCTCCTGGGAGGACCGTTTCGGCCGGGATGCGGGATATACCGTAACCCCGATTGAAGCGGTAAAGGGGCTCTTGAAGAACCTGAAGCTGACCCCCAAGGATATTACCAAAGCCTGTATCTATGGCACCAACACCAGAGCGCAATCCGGTCTGGCCAGAGCCATGGGCCTCGCCCCGGAGCAAATTCAGGACCCCCTCCTGGATAATGTGGGTAATACTGGAACGGCGCTTGTTCCGATGATTCTGGTTTCAGCCCTGGAAAATGCCAAGCCCGGCGATAGGATACTGGTGGTCGACTGGGGCAATGGCTGTGATGCCATGGTGCTCAAGGTAACCGATGGCATAACGAAAGTTGGGGACAGGCGAGGAATCAAGCGTCATCTCAACATCAAGGGGCTGCTCGATAACTACGGTAAGTTCCTGCGCTGGCGTAACATGGTGGCTTTAGCCCCGCTCTCCCGTCCGGCTGGTGGCGCTGTGTCCATGTCGGCGGAGTGGAGAGAACGGAGGTTGGGTCTGCCCCTCTACGGTGTGAAGTGCTTGAAGTGCGGCACCGTCCAGCTTTATATGAGGGGCACCTCGATGCGTGCCCATATCTGTCTCCAATGCCAGGCCAAGGACAGCTTTGAGCCTTACCGGTTCTCCGATAAGAAAGGTAAGGTGGTTAGCTTCAGCCACGACTTCCTCGGTGGTGGCATCGACCCGCCAGCAACACGAACAGTTGTTGACTTTGAAGGAGGCGGTAGAGGCCTGTTTGACATGGTTGACCGTGACCCGGCGGAGTGCAAGGTAGGCATGAATGTCGAGATGACCTTCAGGAAGGTACGGTCGGCACCCGGCTCTAATGTCTACTTCTGGAAGTGTAAGCCGGTTAGGGATTAGAATATAGTTAATCAGTAGAACTGATAATAAAGGAGGTAATAGAGATGGCAGGAAGTATTAAGGATAGGGTTGCCGTTGCTGGTATGGGCTGCAGCAAGTTCGGAGAACGCTGGGATGCCGGTATGGATGACCTGATTGTGGAGGCTGCCTATGAAGCCTTTGAGGATGCCGGCATAGAGTCGAAAGACATCGAGGCAGCTTGGGTGGGAACCTCAACAGGTGCTACCGGAATGACACTGTCTGAGCCTCTTCGGCTCCAGTACATTCCTATTACCAGGGTGGAGAACGCCTGTGCCACCGCCTCGGACGCATTCCGGAATGCTAGCTACGCCGTAGCAGCCGGTATCTACGACATCGTGCTGGCGCTCGGTGTCGACAAGTTCAAGGATAGCGGCATCAGCGGACTAAGTGACGGCGGTATCCCCGGGCCCGGTCATAGCATGATGGCGGGAGCGGCCGGTCCGCCTCCAGCGCAGTTCGCCATGCTGGCGACTACCTATTTCAGCCGCTATGGCCTGAGCTACGAGGAAGGCAAGCACATGATTGGTCGGGTCTCCTGGAAAAGCCATGTGAATGGTGCCCGACACAAGAAGGCCCACTTCCAGAGAGAAGTCAGTATGGACGACATCCTCAACGCCCCGATGATTGCCTGGCCTCTGGGTCTTTATGACTGCTGTGGTGTCAGTGATGGCGCTGCGGCCGCCATCATCACGACCCCGGCGATAGCCAAGAGCTTGCGGAAGGGCAAGGAGCCGCCCATGTTTGTCAAGGCACTGCAGATTGCCATGGCACCCAATGACGGCAATGTTAACACGAAGTTCGACTACACGCATGTTGAAGCTACAGTAAGGGCCGGAGAGTCCGCCTACAAGGAGGCTGGCGTAACTAACCCCCGTGAGCAAATCAGCATGGCCGAGGTCCATGACTGCTTCTCCATCACTGAGGCCGTCACCATGGAGGACCTCAGGTTCAGCCCGAGGGGTAAGGTCCAGAAGGATATTGAAGACGGCTTCTTTGACTTGAGTGGAAAGCTACCGGTGCAGCCAGATGGCGGCCTGAAGTGCTTCGGACACCCCATTGGTGCCAGCGGCATCCGGATGCTCTACGAGATGTACAATCAGCTCCAGGGCCGGGCAGATAGAATGCTCAACAAGGGACAGCCTTCCCGGCAGATAAAGAACCCCAAGCTGGGGCTGACCCATAACCTGGGCGGTGGACCGGCTGGTTGTGCCATTTTCGTCGGCATCGTGGGGCTGGAAGGGGTCTAATCCGGTCAGCTTACATTTTGACCAGAATTAACTATAGTATAGAAACGGCTTAAGAAAACAAGGCATATTTCCAGAAACGCGGCTGGGTGGCCAGGATTCTGGAGGAGGATGGTTACTGGTTAATCGTCACCAAGATTGGCCAGTAAGTGTTTAGTAGCAGCCCAATAAAGGGGTTGGTTAAAGTATGAGCTATAACCAACCCCTTCTCTCTCAGTAGTCGCCGGTGGTTGAGGTACTTCCCGGACTTAAGAAGGAGGATAAATGGCCGGTATTGTATCGTATGGTGCATGGATACCCCGCTTTCGACTTGGCAAGGAGACCAAAGGGTGGGATATGCCCATCGAAAAGCCGGTGGCCAATTTTGATGAAGATAGCATCACCATGGCCGTCGCCGCTGGCATGGACTGCATCAATAAATTCGACCGCAATGCCGTTGATGCTCTATTCTTTGCCACCACCACCTCACCCTATGTGGAGAAGCAGGGAGCGGCCACGGTAGCGGCCGCAGTTGACCTGCGCCGGGACATCATCACCAACGACTTCACCAACTCCCTACGCGCCGGCACCCTGGGACTGAGGTCAGCCCTGGATGCCATCACCGCCGGAACCGCCAGCCAGGTAATGCTGGCCGTGGCTGATTGCCGCATGGGGACACCACGGGGCGAGTTCGACCAGGCCACCGGCGATGGTGGCGCGGCGCTGCTCCTGGGCAATGACGGCGTTATGGCTAATATCCTCGGTAGCTACTCCATCAGCGAAGAAACCCAGGATGTCTGGCGGGCTTACGGTGACAATGTCATCCGCACCTGGGAGGACCGGTTTGTCTACGAGACCGGCTACCTCAAGATTATGCCCGAAGCCATTGCGGGACTCATTAAGAAAATGAAAATCACTCCCAAAGATATTACCAGGGCAGTCCTATACGGTCCCAATCCCCGAAGACACAGTGAGATGGTCAGGATGCTGGGGCTGGACGCCAAGGCTCAGGTCCAGGACCCCCTGTTTGGCCGGATGAACAACACCGGTGCCGCTTATGTTATCATGCAGCTCATCGCCGCCCTGGAGACGGCCAAGCCGGGCGACAAGATTCTTATGGCGAGCTATGGCGATGGCGCTGATGCCTATCTGCTGGAAGTAACCAGCGAAATCACGAAGCTTGCTCCCCGACGGGGCATTAAGCGCCTGCTAGATGCCAAGCGTATACTACCTGACCACGCTATCTATATGCACTGGCGCGAGGCGAGCAGCCGAATTGATGGGGCGCCACCATCTGTTTCCGCCCGCTGGAGAGAGCGCGAAGAGATTGACCGCCTGCATGGTAGCAAGTGCAAGGCTTGCGGGTTGGTCCAGTATCCGCCGCAACGAGTCTGCACGAGGTGTCATGCCAAAGACCAGTGGGAGACCGTCAGGCTATCGGACAAGAAGGGCAAGATATTCACCTTCTCCCTGGACTATGTGGCACCCTCAGTGGACCTTCCGCTGGCTATCACCATCATCAATTTTGATGGCGGTGGCCGTGGTATGTTCATGGCGACCGACCGTGAGCTTAGTGAAATCAAATGTGAAGCACCAGTGGAAATGAGCTTCCGCAAGCTACGCTCCTCTGGCGGTGTTCATAACTACTACTGGAAACCAATACCGGTCAGGGCTTAAAATAGAATAACAGGGCTCGGTATCTGATGATAACACTCAAGAGAAGGAGGGGCCGCAGTGGAGAGTATTAAGGATAGGGTGGCCATTGTCGGTATGGGTTGCTGCAAATTTGGTGAGCGCTGGGATGCTGGCCCGGAAGACCTGCTGGTTGAATCCTGCTATGAAGCCTTTGAGGATGCCGGCATTGAGCCCAAGGATATCCAGGCCGCCTGGTTTGGGACAACGCAGCTGTCTACCGGCCAGCCTCTGGCCCAAGCTATAAAGCTGGAATACATCCCGATAACCAGGGTTGAGAACGCTTGTGCCACGGCCACAGATGCCCTGATGAATGCCTGCTTTGCCGTCGCGGCCGGTGTCTATGACATCGTCCTGGTGGCTGGCGTGGAGAAATTGAAGGACTCGGGCGTGGGCTACCTGACCGGCGGGGCCGGACAACCTTCATCCCAGATTGCGGCGGCGGCACCTCCACCGGTGCAGTTTGCTCTGGCCGCCAACCGCTACTTCCATCAGTACGGGCTAAGCTATGAAGAGGGCAAGCGGATTCTGGCCATGATTGATGTCAAGAACCATCATAATGGCTCGCTCAATCCCAAAGCTCACTTCCAGAGAGAAATAACCATCGAGCAGGCGATGAACGCCCCGATGATGGCTTTTCCACTCGGCCTGTACGACTGCTGTGGCGTCAGCGATGGCTCGGCCGCCGCCATCTTGACCCGTCCCGATATCGCCAAGAGCATGAGAAACGACTTTATCCTGGTTAAGGGGCTGGGACTGTCCGTCGGCGGTATGCAGGGCATGCTCCGCGAGTACTACGATTTCGTTCACTTTGACGAATCGGTAACCGCAGGCAAGATGGCCTACGAGCAGGCTGGCATCAAGAACCCGCGCGAGGAAGTCGACCTGGCTGAGGTTCACGACTGCTTCAGTATCACCGAGCTCATTATCTACGAGGATATGGGCTGGAGCGCCCGGGGCAAAGCTAAGGAGGATGTTGAGTCTGGCTTCTTCACCCTAGAGGGTGGCCTGGCCGTTAACCCCGATGGTGGTCTGAAATCCTTCGGCCATCCCATCGGTGCCAGTGGCATACGAATGCTCTACGAGGTTTACAAGCAACTCCAGGGTAAGGCCGGGCCTCGCCAGTTGAAGAAGGCGGATATCGGCTTAACCCAAAACCTGGGTGGCCGCCCCGGCTCATTCAGCTGCGGCGTCTCTATCTGGGGTCGCAAGAGCTAGAACGGAGGTAAATAGATTAGCATGTCCTGAGACAGCGGGTGCCGGTTACGGCTTAAATTACTGTGCCTGCCGAGGATAGACTGCAACTAGGCTGATAAGGCTAAATCAAGAACGATTTGGCCCAGTCTAAACAGGAGTCCTTGTGCCATGACACGAAGGCTCCTTTTTTAATGGCTGTCCGGCAGGAGTGAGGAGAGTGAAAATATGCCCACGGAAAAGAAGACAAAAACAGTTGAGGAGCTACGAGAGACCTTTGCCCAGAGCAATATTGTCATTCTGACGGACTATCGGGGGCTGACTACCCCGGAGATGACCAGGCTGCGCCGCAAACTGCGGGAGGCCGGTACCGAGTACAGAGTGGTCAAGAACACCCTCGCCCGATTAGCCGCCACTAAAGCTGGCAAAGAGGCGCTGGTGAAGTCCCTGACCGGCCCCATCGCTATTGCCTTCGGTCATGGCGATACCATCGCGCCGGTGAGGGCACTGACCGGCTACATCAGCGATACGAAGGGTAATCTCACCATCAAAGGTGGCTTACTGGGTACTCAGTGGATTACCGCGGAAGAAGTGATTACCCTGGCCACATTACCACCCAGAGAAATTCTGGTGGCCCGAGCCCTGGGCCAGATGAATAGCCCACTGGCCCGATTGCTTGGCTCGCTCACCGCCCCGATGCGGGGCGTTGTTGGGGTGTTACAGGCTAGAATCAAACAACTGGAGGGAAACTAAGACATGGCAGAAAAGATGACTCTTGAGGAAATCATCGCAGTAATCAAGGGCATGACAGTTCTGGAACTGTCACAACTGGTCAAAGCCCTGGAGACCGAGTTTGGTGTTACCGCCGCCGCGCCTATGATGGCCGTTGCGGCCGCACCGGCTGGTGGTGCGGCTCAGGCGGCACCAGCCGTGGAAGAGAAGACTGAGTTCAATGTCATTCTCAAGGCCGCTGGCGCCAACAAGATTAATGTCATTAAGGCCGTCCGGGAACTGACCACGCTGGGACTCAAGGAGTCCAAGGACCTGGTGGAGGGTGCTCCCAGGCCCGTCAAGGAGAAGGTCAACAAAGACGAGGCAATGGCCGCCAAGAGTAAGCTGGAAGAGGCTGGCGCTACAGTCGAGGTTACTTAATCGTAGCCCGTATTACCCAGGCAACAGATCGTTGAATAAAGGGATTAAAAGGGGCTTCGCCCCTTTTGAAAAATCACCTTCCCTCTCCCCTTTGTAAGGGGAGGGGGATAATAGGGTGAGGGGTTGTTAAACAATCTCAGGCAACCCAGTTGACAATACCCTGAAGAGCGCATATAGTTATCATCAATAAGCAGCCTCCAGTATTAGAGGTTGGGAATGCCTTGGTTTGATTGGTATATCCTAGTCGGGTTGGGAGGCTTGTTTGTCCTGCTGGGTGTGCTCGGCATTCTCTGGGGCCGGCACGAAGAAAAAAGCTACTATGACGCTATCGCCACCCGCCCCGATGTCCGGGAATTCATGGAGCATCAGCCCTGGCGTCCGGAACCCCATGCCCTCAAAGTCGGCGGACGGATAGCCATAGCGGTTGGTCTCCTGCTCTTGCTTATAGGTGGCGCTTACTGGCTATGGTGATAGGATTTCTCAGCCGCCCCTTCCTCCTGTTATGTCCATCTGTTTGTGGTGTAACTCAAAAAATACTTGACTCCGCATTGCCCGTGTTAATCCTCTTGACAACACTTGACAAAACACCAGAGATAGGCTATAAGGATACTGCGCACCAAGTTGAAAGGATGGATACCAAACCGAGCTGAAATGGATTAGCCAGCTGTATTATCAAAATAAGTCAAGGAGGCGAAAGGATGAAAGGAAAAGTCTTGTGGTTACTAGTCACCTGTCTCATGGTGACGGCAATGGTACTGGTTTCCTGCGGTGAGCAGGCCACGACCACACCACCAACCACCGCACCGCCGACCACCACACAACCGGCTACCACTACACCACCCGCTACCACGCCAAAGCCCACCGGAGAGCCCCAGTACGGCGGGACACTCACCCTTCTTCATGTGGTGTCCACCATTGATTTCATTAGCTGGGATGCGGCGTCGCTCGACTGGCGCAATGACCTCAATCTTGGACCCTATCAGGAGAACCTCTTAATGGGTGACCTGTCCAAGGGACCGAGAGGCACCAAAGAGTGGGACTTCCGCGAGAGTCAATATTTCCCTAATTCAGTAGTGAAAGGTTGCCTGGCTGAAAGCTGGGAAATTGGTAACGACCTCAAGAGCCTGACCTTCCATATACGCAAGGGAGTAATGTGGCAGGGTAGGACCGGTGTCATGAGTCCCCGAGAACTGGTAGCGGCTGATGTCGCTTATACCTTCAACCGCCTGTTTGCCGCCACCGCGGCCCCGCAGTTCTACTATTTCTGCGATAAGGCCGTGGCCACGGACAAGTACACGGTAGTCATCTACCTGAAAGAATACAGCGACATCTGGTGGCAGTACATCGGCTACGGCTGGTATTGCCAGATATACCCCCAGGAACTGGTCACGGCTGGTATCACCAACTGGCGGAACGCCGTCGGCACCGGACCCTGGATACTCAAGGACTATGTCAGCGGCTCTTCCGTAACCTACGAAAGGAACCCCAACTACTGGGATAAAGAGACCATTGGTGGCAAAACGTATGACATCCCCTTTGCCGACAGGATGATTTGGCCTATCGTCCCTGATGAGTCTACCCGGATGGCGGCGCTCCAGACAGGTAAGGTCGACCTTGCTCAGTCAGTTGGCTGGAGATACAAGGATACTCTGGCGAGGACTAACCCTGACATGACAGTGTATGATTGGTTGGCCGGCGGCAATACGGCCATCGCTCTGAAGGTGGATAAGAAGCCCTTTGACGATATCAGGGTGCGCCATGCACTGAGCATGGCGATAGACCGGGAGTCCTTCATCAAGGCACAACTGGGTGGCACGGGAGAAATCGTTAGCTCCTACCTCCCGGCACGCTGGAAGGACCTCTTTACACCGCTGGACCAGCTACCTGCCGGCGCCAAAGAGGTCTTTACATATGACCCGACAAAAGCCAAACAGCTTCTGAAGGATGCCGGCTATCCTGACGGCTTTAAAGCTGAAATGGTAACCCTGACTACTTCCGCCACAGTTGACCTCTGCTCCATGATTGTCGACTACTGGAAGAAGATTGGCGTTGATGTTACACTCAGGACGCTTGACTATGCTGTCTATCTGGGCGTCCAGTACGGTAAGACCTATCAAGACATGTTCTATTACAGCACGGGGGTCCGTTACCCCGCCCTCCTGCTACGGGAAATGGCCACGCCAGGTCAGTACTGGAACCCGACGAATTTTAACGACCCCTACTACACCGCCCTGGCAATGAAGGCCGTCGGGACAGCCGACCCGGTGGCGCAAAAACCGATGCTGAAAGAGCTAAATGTCTATCTTATTGATAAGTGCCCCTATGTCCCCATACCCGTTGGTTATGGTTACTCCTTTGCCCACCCCTGGGTAAAGAACTGGTATGGTGAACACGGTACCGGGTGCTACGGATACGGTCCTGTATTTGCCAGAATCTGGATTGACCGCGACCTGAGGGAGCAGAAG
>Ga0299912_10005180_pt1 | contig 10700 bp, 9 predicted proteins | sample RVTome_2_FD_207667 | JGI IMG/M metagenome (GOLD analysis project Ga0299912, IMG submission 207667) | Soil microbial communities from uranium-contaminated site in the Upper Colorado River Basin, Wyoming, United States - RVT95D214 (version 2) ... | reverse complement strand
GGCGGCGATCCCATCACTTATGATACGCCCCTGATTTCGGGCGGAATCGTGGACTCGTTCTCCCTGGTCTCCCTCAAACGGTTTTTAGAAAATCGCTATAAAATTGCGATCCCCGACGACCAGGCTACACCCGAGGCCTTCGACAGCGTCGATAAGATCGCGATCCTGGTCGGGAAATTCACGAAAACCCAGTAGGATCACGGGGGATGGGAAACCCGGCGGCACGATCTTGCCCTGATCGTGTTCCCGGGGCGCCCGGCCCGTTTTCCAAGGAGGATTCCCATGGCATTCAACGACAAAACGCGGGAAATGTATCAAACCCAGCTCCAGGGAATGAAAGAGGCGGGCCTCTTCAAGCAAGAGCGCTATATCCATTCGCCCCAGTCGGCGGATATCGAGGTCGAATTTCCCGAGGGCTCATCGCTCCGGAAAGTCATCAACATCTGCGCCAACAATTATCTCGGGCTCTCGAGCCACCCGGATGTCATCAAGGCCGCCCATGAAGGCCTGGAAAAACGCGGCTACGGCATGTCCTCGGTCCGCTTCATCTGCGGCACCCAGGACATCCATCATGAGCTCGAAAAAATCACGTCGACGTTTCTCGGCACGGAAGACACGCTTCTCTTTCCGTCCTGCATGGACGCCAACGCCGGCGTCTTCGAAGCCGTCCTGACTAAGGACGATGTCATGATCTCGGACCGGCTCGTCCACGCTTCGCTCGTCGACGGCATTCGCCTCTGCAGCGCGATGACCGACACCTTCAAACATTCCGACATGGGCCACCTCGAATCCAAGCTCCAGCTCCACGCCGACAAGCGGCTCAAGCTCGTCATCACCGACGGGGTTTTTTCGATGGACGGCGACACGGCCAAGCTCGAGGAGATGGTCGCTCTCTGCGAGAAATACGAGGCCATGCTTCTTGTCGACGATTCCCATGCGACCGGTTTTATTGGAAAGACCGGCCGCGGGACCCATGAGAAATACGGCGTCATGGGCAAAATCGACATCATCACCACGACATTCGGCAAAGCCCTCGGCGGGGCGACCGGAGGCTGCGTCTCCGGCCGGAGAGAGCTCGTCGGAATGTGCCGCCAGAAAGCCCGGCCCTATCTTTTCTCGAACACCATCGCCCCGGTCGTGGTCGCGGGCATCCTCAAGGTCTTTGACATCCTGATGGCTTCGACCGAGCGGCGGGACAAGCTCGAGAAAAACGCCGCCTATTGGCGCAAAGGCCTGACCGAAGCCGGGTTCATCCTCAAGGACGGCGACACGCCGATCGTTCCGGTCATGCTCTTCAATGCCAAGCTCTCCCAGGATTTCTCCCGGGCGCTCTACGACGAGGGCGTCTACTCCATCGGTTTTTTCTTTCCCGTGGTTCCGCAGGGACAGGCCCGCATCCGGACGCAGATATCCGCCGGCCACGATCTCTCCCATCTCGACAAAGCGCTCGATGCGTTCGCGAAAGTCGGCAAGAAATTCAACATCCTGGGAAAGACGAAGCAAGAGATCGTGGAGATGTACGGAAATTAATCAGGCCGATAACGAATCCGACACCGGCGTCCGGGACGACGACAGCCTCACCTTAAGGAATGAGGTTTTCATGAAAGAAACGCCGACTCCGGAACCTTTATCCTCACGGTTCGCCGCCGGCTTCCGGATGTCTTCCCAGCCTCGCCATCGCCAGCGCCCCGAATAAAGGGCCGATCGCGAGACAGCAAAACGCGCCCGGCCATCCGATTTTTTGGGAAAGCCAGGCGATGCCTTGGATCGAGACGGCGCTGACGGCGAATCCGATTCCGTTTTGGATGGTCAGGGCCGTCCCCGTATATTCGGGCGAGCACACCTCGACCGCCAAAGCCGAGAATTGAGGCGAATCCGAGACGACGAAAACACCCCAGAGGAGCAAAGCCGGAATGAGAATGAGGGGCGGCGCGGCGAACAAGAATCCGGAAAGGACGCAAAAGAGAAAGCTGACGACAAGTGAGACCAGGGCCACATTCCGTTCCCCCGTATACCTCGATGCCCAGCCTCCGAGCAGACATCCGAAAACTCCGATCCCGATGATGAGGAAAGCGAGAAGTGGAACCGGAAGCGGAGACTTCCCGCCTTGTCGGCTGAAGCTCGCCGCGGCGAAGGACGCCGCGAGCGACCAGAACGCGTAGAGCTCCCACATGTGACCGAAATAGCCAAAAGCCTGGAGCCTGAACTTCCGAAAACGGAAGACGCGAAAAGCGGCCCGGACATCGAAGCGCGGAGACTCCTGCAGATAGGGCCCGTCTCCGATTCCCAGCTTGATAAGGAGGCCTCCCCCGGCGGCCAGAAGCGAAGCGACGAGGAGCAACATCCGCCATGGGATATGGGCGCCGGCGGCAAAAAGAGCGTAAGGAATCGCCGTTCCCAACGTCAGTGACCCGACCAGAATTCCCAACCGCCAGCCGAGATCCCTCCGATACCGCTGGGCGACGAGCTTCATCCCGACAGGATAGATTCCGGCCAGGGAGATGCCGGTCAAAAAACGGAAGACAAGGGCGGGGGCGAAACTCGCCGAGACAAGGGCGAACCCGGAGTTAAAGAGGGCGCCGCCCAGCGCGGACAGGAAAAAGACATTTCGCGTCTTGAAAACATCGGCGATGTTCAAGACGGCATAGAGAAATGTCCCGAGGATAAATCCGAGCTGGACGGAAGTCGTCAGCCACGCGGCTTGGACGTCGCTGAGCGACCAGGCGTCTTTGAGGACGGGCGCGGCCGCGGTTCCCGAAAACCAGGTCGAGGACGCGAGGAGCACCGCTCCGGAAATCAGAAACAGGGCCCGATCGGATTCGGCCCGATGGTCAGCGCTTGTGAGGTGAATCGCCGTCCTGGTCATTGCCGTTTGCGTGCCCAGATATTAGAATGAAATCCGGCGCAAATCAAACAATGCCGAATATCACGGAGGTCCGGGCCAAGAGCATCCTCAACGCATCCAAGATATTCGACTACTGCGTCAACTGTTATACGGGTTGCGAACTCAACTGCCGCTACTGTTACGCCCGGCTGTTCATGAGGCGCTATTCGGGACATGCGGAGCCATGGGGCGCTTTCGTCGATGTCAAGGTCAACGCCCCCGAACTCCTCGAAAAACAAGTCAAGAAAGCGAAAAAAGGCGTCGTCTGGCTGTCCTCGGTTTGCGACGCCTACCAGCCCCTCGAATCCAAATACGGGCTGACCCGCCGCTGCCTCGAGATCCTCGCCCAGGCCGGATTTCCGGCGAACGTCCAGACCAAGTCGGTCCTTGTCCTGCGCGACATCGACGTCCTTAAAAAGTTCGGCGATATCCAGGTCGGGTTCACGATAGCCACGGAGGACGGGGGGATGGCGAAGCTTTTCGAGCCCGGCGCTTCGCCGGTCGAGGAACGGATCAACGCCCTGGGCGTTTTAAAGTCGCACGGGATCCGGACGTTCGCCTTTATCGGCCCGCTCCTTCCGGGGAATCCCGAAAATCTCGTCGCCGCCCTCGAGGGCAAGGCCGACGAAATCCTGATCGACCGGATGAATTATCTCGATACGATCAAAGCGTTTTATCTCAGCCACAACCTAGGCTTCGCCATGACCGATTCGTTCTTCGCCGGCCAGACGCGGCGGCTCGTCTTAGAGCTGAAAAAGCGGCGGATGCGATTCAGGGTGACTTTTGAGAAGAAGGATTTCTTGATAGCTTCGGAAATCCCCGCTCGCGTATTGAGATAGTTCAACAGATCTTCAGCCCGGAAGCGCGACCGGCCGACCGTTCGCTCACCGCCTGGGGAAATCCTTTTTTCGGCGCGCCCGCGTTTCTCATGTTCGCGGCAATTATGATACATTATTAACGGATTCCAAAAAAAGGAACGGCTATGGACATCTGGGATATTTTCCTCAGGCTTTTTATGGCCATCGCTCTCGGCGGGATTATCGGCATCGAACGGGAAACAAGCCACAAGCCGGCGGGCTTCCGGACGAACATCCTGATCTGTATTTCCTCGGCGATGATGATGATTCTCGCCCGTCTGATATCCGGAGGAAATGAAGCCGGCGGCGACAGCATGCGTCTCGCGGCCGGAGTCATCACCGGCGTCGGATTCCTCGGCGCGGGAACGATCATTCAGTCCCGGGGAACCATCCACGGATTGACGACGGCCTCGACCATCTGGGCCGTGGCCGGATTGGGGCTGGTCATCGGGGCGGGCTACTATGTCTTCGCAGCTCTTTTTACCGGATTGGTCGTCCTCACCCTCGTCCTTTTTCGAAAAATCGAACGCGTCCTCCTTGAAAAAGCGGAGAAAAAACACGGCAGCAGGGTCTGAACAGCCAAAGCCGACGCGAAATAACAAACAGAACTGACATGAAATATTTTGCCGATTCGAGGAGACGCCCCATCCGGACGATCCTCGTGATTCTATCCGCCGCGCTCATCCCCGGATCACGGCAAAGACGCGATTTTTTCCGAGTTCTGCCCCATCATCCGCGGCAACGAGTGGGATGATGACTAAGCGACGGCGGCCGTTCTCGATTTTGATTTTCGCCTCTCCTTTTCTCATCCTCCTCCTCTCTCTCTATTTCGGTCCGTGGCACATTCCTCCGCTCGATGTCTTCAAGGCCCTGCTTTCCCCGGTTTTCCCTTCTCTCAGAGAGGGCCTCCCGGAAGGATATCTCGCCGCGGTCTTCAGCATCCGTTTGCCCCGTCTGCTCCTGGCCTTCGTCGCCGGCGCCGCCCTTTCCGTCTCCGGCGCTTCCCTGCAGGCGCTCTTCAAGAATCCGCTGGTCAACGAATACATCCTCGGGACTTCGTCCGGAGCCGCTTTCGGGGCGGCCCTGTCGATGGTCTTCTTCGGCAAGCATATCCCGCCGCAAATCTCGGCCTTCGTCTTCGCCATCCTGGCCGTGACGACCGTCCTCTTTTTCGCCAGGAAATCGGAATCTCCGATCGTCACCCTCCTCCTCACGGGTGTGATCGTCTCCGCTTTCTTCTCCGCCCTTCTTGCCCTGACCGAATTTTTCGCCAGCCCTTACGCTCTTCAGGGTTTGTTCTACTGGCTCATGGGCAACCTCTCGAAACCGGGTTGGGGCGACCTCGCCGTTTCCGTCCCATTGATGTCCATCGGGATTGTCGGGCTCATCCTCATGCGCTGGCGGATGAACGTCCTCTCCTTGAGCGACGAAGAGGCGAAATCGCTCGGCGTCAATCTCCGCCGGGAAAAACTCCTGATCGTCCTCCTGACGACGCTGATCACTTCGGCCGCCACAGCCGTCGCCGGGATCATCGGCTGGATCGGCCTCGTTGTTCCCCACCTCGTCCGGATGGCCGGCGGGGCCGACAACCGCAAGGTCATTCCCCTCTCGGCGGCGCTGGGCGCAAGCTTCTTGATCCTGGCCGACGACCTGGCCCGGAGCCTGGCTTCCTTCGAAGTCCCGGTCGGGATTTTCACCAGCTTGATCGGAATACCCTTTTTCATATTTCTCCTGAGAAAATCCAAGAGGGTCTGGCAATGAGCGTCCGGGTTCGGGATCTGACCTTCGGCTATCGCGACTTTTCGCTCCATGTCCCTGACCTCGATTTCGCCGGCGCCCAATTGACCGCGATCGTCGGACCCAACGGCGCGGGAAAGACGACCTTTCTCAAATGCCTGAGCGGCATTCTTCCCGCGGCGAAAGGCTCGGTCTTTATCGATGGCCGGGATATCGCCCTGATGTCCGAGCGGGACCTGGCGAAGCGGCTCGCCTATGTTCCCCAGGAGCACGCCTCGGCCTTCAATTATACCGTCGGGGAATTCGTCCTCATGGGCCGGGCAGCCCACATCCCACTTTTCTCCGTCCCGACCGAGGCCGATCTTCGCTTCGCTCGCGAAGCCCTGGGCTACGTCGGTCTCGGCCAATACGCCGAACGGCCGGTCTACCAACTCAGCAGCGGCGAGCGAAGGCTGGCCTTGATCGCCCGAGCCTTGACTCAAATGTCGGATATTCTGATTCTCGACGAACCGACCACTTTTCTCGATCCGAGGCATGAGGCCGAGCTCCTCGAGCTCGCTAAAAAGTTGGCGCGAGAAAGAAAAAAGACCATTCTCCTGACCCTTCACAACCTCAATACCGCGGTCCGCTATGGCGACGCCCTGGTCGTCATGAAACAAGGGCGCGTCGTCGCCTCGGGCCGGCCCGATGATGTCTTGACCGAGAGCTTGCTCGAGAACGTCTATGATATTAAAATGGAGATCATCCGCCAGTCGGGCCGGACCTTTATCGTGGCCTGATGAGCCGGTCTGACCGGCCGACGGCTGCATTTTAGAATGACGAGGGGAATGGTCGGGTCGTGAAGATCCAATATCTCAACGGCAGCCGCCTTTATCACGCGTTCCTCGCCGGCGGAGAGGCGGTGATCCGGGACTTGGCCTACCTGAATAAAATCAACGTTTTTCCCGTTCCCGACGCGGATACGGGGACCAACCTGGCGACGACCATGCGGGCCATCGCCGCCCGGGAGAAGATCCGGGGATACGCCGTCGTCCATGTCTTGAATCCCGAGCGGGCCGAGATCTACACTCGCAAGCTGATCGAAATCCTGGGCATGGCGCCGGAATTCATTCAGGACATCGCGCCCGTTATTGGAGCGCATGCCGGAATCGGCGCGGCGGCCGTCGCTTTGGTCAGCGAGGTGAGACCGAGATCATAAAGAATTCGGGCTCCGGATTCTTTAATTCTTCAGTTCCGAAGTGCAGGCCGGGCAGCGGACGGCCTTGATCGAAATCGACGAGAAACAGTAGGGGCATTCCTTGGTCGTCGGAACGGCGGGCAGCGGGGCGGGTTGAGCCCGAAGCTTGTTGACCCAACGGACCATGATGAAAATCGCCAGCGCCACGATCAGGAATTCGATGATCGTGTTCAGAAAAATCCCATAGTTGACCGTGGCCGCGCCGGCCTCCTTGGCCTGCTTCAAGCTCTCGAAGGTTTTCCCCGAAAGATTGAGATACATGTTCGAGAAATCGACCTTCCCGAGGAGGAGGCCGATCGGCGGCATAATGATATCGTTGATCAGCGAAGTCACGAATTTGCCAAACGCGGCGCCCATGATGAATCCAATAGCCAGGTCCGTGACATTCCCTCGTTGGATGAACGCCTTGAAGTCCTTGAACATCTCTCCTCCTTTCCAGATCTCTCGTTTTATTTGCGAATCCGGGCCGCCCATCCCCCGCCGGGAGCGAGCTCGATCCGGATCTTATCGCCCGCGGTCATGGTTTTCTTTTCCTTCTTGAAATCCGATGCGAACCGAGCGGCATTGGCGCCGTCGCGGTAGATATCGGCCGTCCACGCCCCCGATCCCAGAAATTTCGTCTCGATCTCAAGCGTCCGGGGCGTCCCGTCCGTCATCGCTCCCAGATACCAGTCCTCCCCGTTCTTCCGGGCAACGACAAGATAATCGCCGATCCGCGCGTCCAGGACGATGGTTTCATCCCACGTCGTCGGCACCGCGGACAGAAACTCCATCGCCTCCGGCTCTTTCATATAGGCCGAGGGTGCATCGCAGAGCATCTGGAGCGGGCTTTCATAAGCAACGTACATCGCTAGTTGATGACAGCGCGTCCCCTGGCTCATCGGGACATTGAAGATCGGCCTGAACTGCTTTTCCTGGGCGTTGCGCATGGCCCCCGGGGTGAAATCCATGGGCCCGGCCAGCATCCTGATGAAGGGGATCAGGAGGTCGTGTTCGGGGGTGATGGACGAGCTCCACTTGCTGTATTCGAGACCCATGACCCCTTCGGTCGTCAGGACGTTGGGATAGGCGCGGCGCATCCCGGTCGGCTTGTGGGCTCCGTGGAAATCGACGATCAGGTGCCGTTTGGCCGCGGCTTCGGCCGTTTGCCAATAAAAATTCACCATCTTCTGGTCGTCGCGGTCCATGAAATCGACTTTAATCCCCTTGACGCCCCACAGCGCAAACATATCCAGGGCGGATTCGAGCTGACGGTCCAAGGTCAACCAGACGCACCACAAAATAAGACCGACATCCTTATCTTTGGCCCGGGCCAGAAGCGTCGCCATATCGATCTCCGGATTGACTTGAAAAAGATCGGCCGGAGACGACCAGCCTTCGTCCAGAATCACGTATTCGAGTCCGAATTTCGCGGCGAAGTCGATATAAGACAGATATGTCTCGGTGTTCAGACCGGACTTGAAGTCAACCCCGGAAATATTGTTGGCGTTCCACCAGTCCCAGGCGACCTTCCCCGGCTTGATCCAGGCCGTATCCTTGAGAGCGACGGGGCGGGCGAGGCGGTAGACGATGTCGCTTTCGATGAGATTCCCGTCTTTCTCGGCGATGACGATCACCCGCCAGGGATAGGCCCGACGGCCCGCTGTCTCGGCGATATAATCCGCCTCCTTGGCCACCACGACCGTCCGGTCCCGGGTCTGTTTCTCTTCGAGCGGAAAGGGAGCGAATTTTCCGGCCAACGCCGGCCGGCCTCTCTCGATTCCCGCGAGAAACATCCCGGGGTAATCGAACAGGTCGGATTCCGTTATCGCGATTTTCATTCCGCTCCGGGAGTTGACGACAACGGGCGCAAAACCGAATTGGCCTGGCCCGATATCGCCCAAGGGGACGGAGGCGTAGCCGGCCTCAAACGGCGTTTGGAAGCTCTTGATGAACGGGAAGAAGACGGTCTCATTTTCGGGGAAACAGAAGGTTGCTTCCTCGCCGACGATTTGAATCTTCCCTTTCATCGCCGTCAGAAAGCGGTAAGCGACGCCGTCGTCATAGGCTCTCCAGATGATCCCGTAGTCGCCCCTGAAATTGAGAGAGAGCTCATTGAACCGGTCCGTGACGATCGCCCTCTTCTCTCTGACCGCGGGCATGCTTTTTTCGCACAGGCTCCGCGTCCCGGAGTTTAAAATCTTCGGATTTTGTCCGAGGACGAGGTTGCCGCCCAAGGTCATCGACACCGGCGAGGGGCTGATCACTTCCCGGCCGGTCCATGACACCGAGTACCGAATCCGGTCCGTCACCGCGATCTTGACCTGGATCTTTTGACCGGGCGAAACAAGGACATAATCCTTTCCCCGGGCAAAAATTCCGGTCAAAAAAAACGAGAGCAAGAAGACCGGAGCGGCCGTTCGAAGGAGGGGACGGGCCATGACTATTCTCCTTGGCATTCCACCGTGATTTCGCGCGTTTCCATCATAATGAATAAATTCTTGGGGCACAAGCCGCCGTGGGGCGAAACCCCGGCCGGGTCGACAAAATCCGGAGCGTTTGATATAAAAAGGAACGCGGAGATGGACGGCGATCCGGAGGAGGAGCTGCGATGAAGAAATTCATTCTGCTGACGGCGATGAGCGGGCTGTTGCTGGCAAGCGCGCCGGCCGATATGAGCAGCCTCTCTCATCTTTTTCTTCCGGGCCACGTGGTCTTGGACTCCGACGGCGACGGCCTGCCCGATAAGATCGCCCTGACGATCGTCATCCCCGATAATCCCAGCGCCGGCGAACTCGCCATCGCGGCCGATATCGCCGCCCGGGCGAACTTCGAAAGCCTTTCCCAGGACTTCTCGCTCGTCCGGCGCGAATCCGAGGTTCCCAATATCGAGCGCGCCCTGAATCCGGTCCTCGTCGGGACAAATGTCAAATGGCTCCGGGAAGCTATCAAGGACAGAGATATCGTCGTCCCCGACCTCGAATCCGGCCAGGGTTATGTCGGCGTCTTCGCCACAAAGACTCAGACTGGCATTTTCCTCGTCGCCGGCTCTGAAGAAGCTCTTCTTCAAACCGGCCGGGCGTATTTTCTCCGCTGGCCGTATTTCTGGGATATTTGGGGCCGCGATGAAGGGGCGACCTACGAGAAACTCGAACAAGAGATCGTCCGATACCTGGCCTCCGAAAGCGTCAATCTCCAAAAAACCGTCTTCCGCTCCGTTCTCTATGAATTCCCGCCCTTGACAAAAGGTCCGGGCGCACTCCGAAAATTGTTCTTTAACGCCGGTGAGATCAAGGACTTGGCCGTCGACATATTCCTCGCCGACGAGGACGATCAGGCTCGGACGTTCAAAGCCCTCGACGCTCTCAGTGCCGCCCACGCCCTGGGCGACAAAACCGATATTCTTTCCTACCCCGGATGCGCTCAATTGTCATTTCGGCTGCGCTACGGAAAAAAGAGCCTGCAGACCGTCATTCCCCGCATGGGATATCCGAAAAGAATGCTCACCCCGTCGTTCAAGGATTCGACGCGCGGCGACGGTGCGGGAAAGGACTTCGACATTCTCGCTTTTCTCTCGGTTAAAGGGGCTTACGGGGATATGGACCGGGACGGCATCTGCGATTCCCTCGATTCAAAAATCATCGTCCCGTCCAACGGAGGAATCCGGGGCGCGGTCCAACTGGCATCGAAGCTCGTCTTGAATACGGCGGGCGCCAGCTTCCCGATTGTCTACACGGATAAAGAAATCGAAAACGCGAAAACCCTGCTCGCCCCGGTCCTTGTCGGGGCGAACTCTCTCGTCCAGGACCTCCAGAGAGTCGGGAAATTGAAAGTCCCGCGGCTCGAGAGCGCTTGGGGCATCGTCGAAGCCGTCCCCAAAGCCTTCAACAAATCGAGCGCCCTCGCGTTTCTGGCCGCGGACAACATCGGACTCGAAAAAACCCTGACCTATTTCAGCCGGATATTTCCGTACTTCGACGAGTATCAGGACGGCCGGCCGCAGGTC
>Ga0299912_10005178_pt1 | contig 10703 bp, 14 predicted proteins | sample RVTome_2_FD_207667 | JGI IMG/M metagenome (GOLD analysis project Ga0299912, IMG submission 207667) | Soil microbial communities from uranium-contaminated site in the Upper Colorado River Basin, Wyoming, United States - RVT95D214 (version 2) ... | reverse complement strand
GGCGCTCGACTCGTGTATGCCCTGCGCTACCTGACGATTTACGCCGAGGACCCGCTCAGCCTCTTCTCCCTGAACCCCAGCACTCTGGCGCCCACCGAGGGCATCCTCATCGGCTTGATCGTCGTCCTTGTGGTGGGTCAACGCCGACATCTGCCATTCTGGCCGGCCCTGGACGCTCTCACCCTAAGCCTGGCGGCTTTCTCAGCCTTCCTTGGGCTGGCACACCTTTCCAGCGGCGATGCCTTTGGTGCCCCCACATCTGTACCCTGGGCGGTCGCGCTGTGGGGAGAGTCGCGCCACCCTACGCAGGTGTACGAGATTGTCCTGGCGGGCTTGGTGTTTCTCGGCGTGTGGCGGCTCCGGCGCGTGTCGGCTTTTCCGGGTTTCCTTTTCCTGGCCTGGCTTGCCCTGGCCGCTGGAAGCCGGCTGTTGCTGGAGGCCTTTCGTGGCGATAGCGTCATCATCTACGGAGAGCTGCGCGCGGGCCAACTGGCGAGCCTGGCGGTCCTGGCAGTTGCCATGGCAGGCCTTCACCTCCGGGCGAGGCGAGCACTACCGGAGGGAGAAACAGCCGGTCAGGTGAAGAACACGATGTAAGCCACAAGGGCGCCCAGCGCCAGAATGAGAAGCAGCACGGCCAGACCGACCGGGTTGCTGGCCATTATCATCATTCCCCCCATCATGCCGCCGGTCATCGAACCTCCGGAAAAGAGCACATCGACCAGCAGCCACAGCAGCACAACGCCCACGATAATCAGCAGGATCGTTCCGGGTTCCATACTCCCTCATTCACACATGGAGATCGGGGCAGGCCGCGCCGCTGGGTGCCTTCGCGTGGAGCGCGGACGTTCGCGGTACATGCGAACCCGCTCCGGCCCGCCATCCGTGTGAGCTCGGATAAGACGGACCAGAATGAACAGCAGATGGGATGCCAATCCCAGCCAACACAGCCAATACCATGCCTCGGCCCACCAGACTCGGGCACTTTCGTGAGTTTGAGACCGGATTCTCCAGGATAAAAGCTCCGCGTGCCTCGCCCCGGTGCGTCTCAAGCGGGTCGCCGTCAGCCCGGTTGGGCGATGATGAGCTTGAACATGCCGGCCATGGCCAGGTCTTCGACCGACCCGATCTTCAGCCCGGCGGCGCGGATATTACGCAGCGTACGCCGGTTGAGGCTCGCGCCGGTCAGGCGCACCGACAAGGGGGTGAGCAGGTCGGTGAGCGCGCCCAGGACCGGGTTTTCTGGCCGCATGTGCTCCAGGAGCAGGATTTGCCCACCTGGCCGGACGACGCGGCTCAGCTCGCGCAGGCCCAGAACCGGATCGGGCACGGAGCAGAAGACGCAGGTGGCGACGGCTGTTTCGAAGGTGCCGTCCGGGAACTGCAGCGCCTGGACGTCGGCGACTCGCAGGTCGGCGACAAGCCCCAGTTCGGCGGCGCGCTCCCGGGCGCGCTCCAGCATGCGGGGCGACAGGTCCGTCGCCGTAACCTCCCCATGGGCGGGCCAGAAGGGCATGTTCAGGCCCGTGCCCACCCCAACTTCCAGCACTCGCGGCCCGTTTACCATGCCCCACAGCCGTTTGCGCCATGGGCGCTGCATTCCTTCCAGCATTCCCTGGCGGCGGTCATAGCAGGACGCCTGGCGATCGTAGCGCGCCCGCACCAAGGCCGTGGCTTGCTTGTCGACCCTGCTTACGACCGAAGGCTGTTGAGCCTCTCTTGTGAGTGTCGTGTCCATTGTTTGTTCTGCTCCTGCCTCATGTGGCCAGCGCCACCAGACCAACTTAACGCCAGCGCGTCCGGATCAATCACGTTCCAGTACCAGCGCAGCAAAGGGCCTGACATGTCAGGGCAATGAACAAGGCTGGCAGTGCCTTCAATCCATTCCATCGGCAGACCGGGGAGGGACTTCTGCACCGGGAGCAGATGGCGATACGGAGGGCCAGACAGTCGATGTGTCGTTCTCGGTTCACCGGCCCTAGCCTAGCGCACCTCGGGCCGGGAAGAAAAGCGCCTAAGAGCGCGCGAGGGCGTACGCAGACCGGCGCATGGGCAACGAGCAGGTACGTCTTCCCGAATGGCCCATGGCACTGTCGCAAGACCGCCAACAGAACGTCGCGCGATTGACGTGGGAGCAGAAGAGACTGGAAAGAAGCGCTTAAGGCGGACCCAAGGGGTTCGAACTGACCCTGCATCGGCCGGCAGGAAGGTGTAGGGCCGGCTTGGAGCCACCCGAGGGGATTGCGGCACGCACGCTCGAGGCGTTCTACGGCAACGACCGCAGGAACTCAGCCAGGTCGGCGAGATCTTCGTCGTCCAGATTCCAGCGTGGCATATTCAGGCTGAGCGCAGTTCCATCCGGGTGTTGGCCCTCGACGACCGCTAGACGGAAGGCCTCGAGGTCATAACCTGCCATCGGCCCACCATGCCCGCCCTCGGGCTGGGGCTCTTCGCTGGGAGGCTCGCCCATTTCTGCGGCCAGGGTCGACCAGCGGATGTCCGGGGCGTCCATGAGCAGCATGTGCATCACGTGGACGCCGCCGCGCCCATCGGCCCCATGACAGGAAGCGCAGGCCAGGCCCGACCCTCCCGTCATCATGCCTCCGCCCGCCGGACCGCCCCGGTAGTCGATGCGCCCGGTGCGCTCACTGACGGCGCTGAAGTAGATTCGCTCGCCGTTGCTCTCGGATGTCCCTTCGTCGGATCTGGCGGTCGACCGCCTGACAAGCCAGGGAAGCATGCCGCACGCCCCGAGCACCACGGCGGTCAGCGGTCCCAGAAGGGTCGGAATCCAATGACGGCGGCTCCTCTCGAGGTTGGCCGTTTCTCGTGAGATGCCACCAGGTTTCAGTCGCCGCGGGCTGCTCGTCGCAAGTCCTCCACCCGGAAGTTGTAGACCGGGCGTTCCCGCACGGTCCCGCAGCCGTAGGTGAGGCCGATGGCCCTGGCCATGTCCACATCCCCTTGCTCGTCGAGAAGGGCCTCTTCGACATGCACCGCCGCCACCAGGCCGATGAAGAGGGTGTGGGAGTCAAGGTCGATCGACCGTTCGACTGTGCATTCGATGTTGACCGGGCAGTCGGCGAGGAGAGGCGTTCTCACCTTGGCCGCCCGCGCCAGGGTCAGTCCGGCAAGAGCGACCTTGTCTTCCTCGCGACCGCTCACCACACCAAGATAGTCGGATAGTGCCGACTGCTCGGGCGTGGGGATGTTCACAACGAACTCCCCCGAGCGCAGGATGAGGCTGTGCGAGTGGCGCGCGGATCGCACGGATATCGCCAAGCGCGGCGGTTCGGCGGAGCACGAGGCCACCCGATTGCAGGTCATGACGTTCGGCGTCTCCCCTCCGGTCGTGATGAGGACAACCGCAACCGGATAGAGGGTGGTGTTGGGTTCTAGGATGCGCTTAGGCACTTGAGACCATACTCACTCTACTGCGCGGGCTCCACATAGAAGGTGAACCGGACATCGGCCTGGGAGGTGCTCTTGCCTACTTCGAGGCGCAGCCACCATGTCCCCACCTGCGGAAACTGCGCCTGCCCCATGAACATACCGCTGCCGTCGTCCATCGGCTGCGCCTCGGAGGCGGCGACCGGCTCATCACTCGCCTCCGTCCCGTACTCGAATCGGGCCCAGTCCACGTCCACCGGGCGTCGTCGGTCGTCCACCAGGGTGAAGCTCAGCCCCACCGTTCCCGTGGGCAAGGGGGGATTGGGATCGGTTGAGAAGCGGACCGTCACCAGGCCGTAGGGCTCGAGGTCGGCCACGGCCTCACGGGTTGGGGCATTGGCGAGCGTTGCCCGCATCGCAGAGAAGATCAGGGCCAGGGTGAGGCCGGCGAAGAGGATGTAGACGAGCCATAGCCAACTGACCTTTCGCCTGGTCTTCGCGGTAGTGGGCACCATGTCTGCGGTCAACCTCCACCCGGAACGGAGTCGGACATTGTTGGGTCGGTATGGACAAGGATACGCAACGTAGGGGCGGATCGGGAGAGCGGTTTGGCGCGTTTGTCGACCGGGCTCGGATTGCGGGGATCGCCGCGGACATCCTAGGCGACGCCCGCTTTCGGGTTCTTGGCGGCTCGGCGCTCCGCGCTGACTACACTCGACGACCTGTCGACCGCGCGCTCCACGCGTGCGCCGCGGAATCCGCCTCGCTGTTCAATTCGCCCTGGACGGTCTCAACGTCGGGAGGTTTCTGCCTAGTGGTGATGCTGATGGTCCGTCGGATGGCCATACTTGTGCGGGTCGGCGTCGAATCTGCTGACGCAATCCTCCGAGCAGAAGTAGAGAGTCCGGCCGTCGTGCTCACGTTTGGCGAAAGCCTTTTCGGCTTCGATCTCCATTCCACAGACCGGATCTTTGACCTTCATAGACTTCCTCCTGACTCAAACCCGCCGGGCGGGCTCGAATGATTGTGGGATCCTCGACCGACCGGATCCCAGGTCAACCTGACTACCAGGCGGTTGCTGCCCACCGGCCATCAACCGGCCGCCGCACGTCTCAATCCTACCCCACATTCAACATGGCTTTTTCAGCAGGAACCACTGTATTCCATCCAAGCCGTTGGTGGATCTGACGCTGGAATTCCCGGCTGGCGGGGGGCTCCCCGTGGACGAGGTAGACCTCACGTGGTGGTTGGGCGAACCCTCCGAGCCACCGGATCAGCTCGTCCTGATCGACATGGCAGGAGAGAGCATCGACCCGCGCGACGTGGGCGCGCACTGCAACTTCCTCGCCGTGGATCCGCAGACTCTTGGCCCCCTCCAGGAGGGCGCGGCCGCGCGTCCCCGCTGCCTGGTATCCGACGAAGAGCACGGTATTCCGCTCATCCGGCAGGCGCCACTTCAGGTGATGCAGAATCCGCCCTCCGGTGAGCATTCCACTGGCCGAGAGGATCACCGCCGGCCCGGGCATCTGGTTCAATGCCTTCGAATCCGCCGTGTCGCGCACGAAGTGTGTCTCGCGACAGCGCAGGGGGCAGGCGTCGTGATCCATGAGCAGATTGACATCGAGGTTGTGATCGTCACCGAACTGGCAGTAGATGTGGCTGGCGTCAACGGCCATGGGGCTGTCGATGTAGACGGGAAGATCCGGCGCCAGGCCTCGGTCCTGGAGCTTGCGGATGTGGTAGAGCACTTGCTGCGTCCGGCCCACGGCAAAGGCGGGAATGAGCAGAACGCCCCTCGCTTCGGCAACGTCGCTCAGCACGCGGATCAGGGCCTCATCGATGGATTCACTGGCGTGGCGGCGATCTCCGTAGGTGGACTCGATGACCACGATGTCGCCCCGTTCGACGGCCTCAGGGGGCTTCATCACCTCGCTGTTGTAGCGACCGAGGTCGCCGGAGAAGACCAGTCGGCGGCGCGAGGACTCTGCCCCGAGGTTGCATTCGAGACTGGCCGAACCGAGCATGTGGCCGGCGGGCCTCCAGGTGACCTCCAGGCCGTCGAGCGAGAGCGCCTGGTGGAATTCCACATGCCGGAGGAGGCCCAGAGCCCGATCGGCGTCGTCCGCCGTGTAGAGGGGGAGAGCCGGGCGGTGACGGCTGTACCCCCGCTTGTTGGCGTAGGCCGCGTCGTGTTCTTGGAGGCGGGCCGCATCGGGCAAGACCAGCTCCAGCAGGGCGCATGTCGCCTTGGTGGCGAAGACCGGCCCCTGAAACCCCTGCGCCGCCAGGCGTGGCAGGTAGCCGACGTGATCGATGTGGGCATGGGTCAGGAGGATCGCATCCAGCGTGTCGGGGTTGAACGGCAGCGGCTCCCAGTTCTTGGCCTCCATCTTGCGCCCACCCTGAAAGAGGCCGCAATCGACCAGGTAGCGGCGGCCGTTCGTCTCCAGCGCGAATCGTGATCCGGTTACGGTCCCCGCCGCGCCCAGGAACGTAAGTCGGGCGGTCACTGGGTCTCCCCGGTGCCGCCGGGCGCAAGCCCTTCCTGACTTCGTGGGCCTGGAGCTCGTCGGCTTTGGCGTCCGAGGTGCGGGACGAACCGGGGAACCTGCTGCATGTAGTTGCGATACTCGGGGAGGCGCTGGATGAGGTCTCTCTCCTCGATCCTGGCCTGGATCAACAGCCAGGCTGTGCCCACTGCGGCGGCCGAGATGAATGTGGCCGTAGGGTGAAGGACGGCCAGCCCGAGGATAAGGGCGATGGACCCCGCGTAGATGGGATGCCGAACGTAGGCATACAAGCCGCGACGAACCAGGGCGTCCCGTAGCGTCGGCCGGCCTGCCGGTGTGCCAATATGAACATGTCCGACGACAAAGACGAGCGCGCCCGCGACCACAAGGGCCCATCCCGCCACGGCGAGGGGCGGATTGGGGGCGAAGAGCCAAGGAGACGGGGATTGCCAGGCCCAGATTGCGCCTGCGAATACCAAGGGCAGACCCAAGACGTTGCGGAGCACAAACGTCAGGGCCCGGCCGCCAGCTTCCCCGAGGCGGCGCGCATAAACCGTGGTCAACGCGCTCGCCCCGACGAGGAGAGAGCCTGCAAGGAGGGGGACAAGAACCAGTAAGTTGACCGAAGAGAGAGACATGGAAGCCTCCATCCATCTGAGGCCGCACCCCAACGGCTAGTGCGTACGCTGAGCGGCAACCTGACGCCGGCCGTTGCCCCTGCCACCTGGATCACGATGGCCAGGCCGATCCTACTCTCGGTTTCTTGGCCACGGCCACGTAGAGCATCCCCGCCCAATAGGGCCTCACCTGCACATCAGGGAAAGCGCGCTGGATGGCCTCAAGAGACCGATGAGACCCATCCACTGTGCAGACCCGCATGAACCGGTGCGCCAGGCGGGCTGTCCAGCCGGACCAAGACTGTGTGTCCATGCTCCGCATCTCCAGCGCCACGAAACGTCCCCCGGGGACAAGGACCCGCATGACCTCGGCGACCGCACGCTCGTACTCCGGGATGATGTTCAACGCGAAGGCACAGAAAGCCTTATCGAACGAGGCAGCGGGGAAGGGCAGGTCGGCGGCGTCGGCCTCGCGGACTTCGACGTTCTTCCATCCGTTCCGGGAGGCACTTTCCCGCGCGACCTCCAACATGGCCGGGGTGAGGTCCACGCCGACGAGCTGACCGAGATCCCCGACCAGCTGGCGCAGATGAGGGAAATTCAAACCGGTGCCGCAGGCGATCTCGATCACCCGGTCGCCGGGCTGCACGCCGAGAGCCAACCGGGCTTCGCGTCGCTTGAGCGTGCGCCAGGCATGGGTGGCGTCGTATCGCGGCGCCCAATCCGTGAACACCTTTCGAATCTCCCCGGTGGTGAACATAGGGCTCGCTTTGCGACTCGCCGTCTTTCCGGCGGCTGCTTGGATACGAATGCCGTGTTCGGTGTCCGTCGTCATATTCGCCTCCGGTTGATCTGCTCGTCGGCCTGGCCCGCTATTCGCACCCGCGCCGGCGGGTATTCAGTGAGGGCCGGGTAACCGATCACGGATTGGGCCGTCCTGCGATGAGGTTGTAGATCGGCACGAACAGCACCGCCGTCAGGAATCCGCCGGCGAAGCTCTCTGCCAGGCCAACAAAGAACCCACCCCACGTGCCGAAGGTGTAGCTGGGCAGCATGAGCTCCCAGGCGTTCTGCATCACCCACCAGTCCGGCAGCAGCGCTCCAGCCAGGTTGTCCAGGGCGAAGACGACGGCGGCGAAGGTCGCCAGGGTCCAGGCGATGGGGAAAAAGGGCAAACGCTTCATCGGGCACCTCCGGTTTCATCCCGTCGCGCGGTCACCTTGGATTCGCTTTCAGATATCAGACTACGCGCCCGTTGGGCGAGGCTCAAGAGCCAAGGAGCGTAACGGGCGGTGAGCGAAGTGGCGCGGTGCCGGCGAGGTGAGCACGTGCCGATTGGGCGGGTTGTCGTAACAGGCCGATCGCGTCCTGGCCGAGCGGGTGTTGCAGAGAACGACCCGCCACACCGGGAACAGAATTGCGCCGGTGACCATCACGAGCGATGCCGGGAGATGGTGCCGTAGGGCCGGTTCGTGGAGGAGCAGGGCGGCCCACCGGGCGGAGAAGACGAAGCTAGGACGGACCTGCGGTGTGGTTGCCACAATCATCAAGGACAGAAGGTGGAATGCGAGAGCAAGGACGGACCATGCGGCCGTCGGGTTCGAGCTCAGAAAGCAGTCGCGGTGGAGGGGTGGATCTCCCGATGCGAGCAATGCACCAGGCTGGGCGAGGTGAGGCTAAATCGCCACGCTCTCGAATCGGGACCGACTCGCGACTTCTGTCGATGGCCCGGAAGGGCGAGGCGCCTCTACATCCCTTCGCCCGTGAGCGAAGGGGCCTGCACTGGCGTCTATCCTGGCGCGATCAATCCCGGGCGGCGCATCGGCTTACGGGTGGCTGAGGAGATTCTCTGGCCCTGCGCTCGTATGGGAGATCGCGGGGCGGATGCGATGGGCCGACGCCGCGAGGGCAGGATCCTGGGCGGTGCACAGGCGGCAACAAAGCCGCGCCTCCCTACGCCTCGACGCCGAGAAGCTCCGCCATGCGTTTGCGATTGAAACCCACCACGACCTCCCCGTCGATGAGGGTGACGGGTGTGGAGTAGATCTCCATTCCCGCCAGCTCGTCGATCGCCGTCAGGTCCTGGGTCACGTCGCGTTCCGTGAACGGGATGCCCTTTTGAGAAAGCCACGCTTTCTCGGCGTTGCAGAACATTCAACCTGGCTGGGTGTAAAGAACTACGCGTCTCTCAATCATCGGATACACCTCGCTCCACGCTCTGCCCACCATATCTGGCCGGATGCCATTCTGCCGCAATCGACGTTTGTGCGGGCGACTATGTCGGGGGTCGCCGCCCGGAAGGGTCGTTGCTCCCCACGCCCTTGCCCCGGCCCCGCGCCAGGAGCCAGGTCAAACCAGAGCTCGGCGCTGCCATCGAGATCCAGAAGACGGGAAGGAATGGGTTGGGATTTGAGCGATAGGTCCTCCTGTAGGTCGGACCCTCGCTAATGGCCACGTAGCTTTCCGAGGCCAGTTCCCACACGGCCTCGTGAGCGACCAACAACGCCACCAGCCAGCCGATCCAGCTTCCCGGCGATCTCCGCTTGCCTAGTCCCCGACCGAGAAGGACGGCGGCGTGAAGAAGCGCCAAAGGAAGCGTTTGGAAATGGCCATATTCGTGCAGGTAGCTCAGCCGCAACCGCTCGCTCCGGGGCAGCCCGGCGCGAATGAAAGTGTTGACGACCGGCGGGTGATTGAGCGTGACCTTCCCCACCCGTACGAGATGCCACAGCTCGTTCTCGACGACGATCTCGCCATCCAGCCCGTACCACGATCTCACATGTCGGGTATCGCCAGGCTCCTGAGGCGATGAGGGATCAAACGTCCGCATAGAGGTCGGCCCGGGTGAAAGGCAGCTCGCATCTGCCGGCACTGGGCTTGGCCAGCAGCGTCTGGTTGACATTGATGCTGCCGCTCTCGAAGCCGTACACGGAGGCCGACATGAAGAGGCGCCAGGTGCGGTAAGTCGTTTCGTCACTCACCTGGATCGCCTCGGCCCGCTTCGCCTCCAGCCGCTGCACCCAGTGCCGTAGGGTGGGGGCGTAGTGCTCTCGCAAGTTCTCGACGTCTCGAACCTCGAACCCCGCCGCCTCGGCCATGAGGTTGGCGTGGCTGAGCAGGACGAGCTCGCCATCGGGGAAGACGTAGCGCTGGGAGAACGTGCCTGCGCCGAGGAGCGCTGCTGCACAAGCCTTTCCCATGGGGAGGGCTGCGCGCGGCCGTCCCTCGGTGACAGGCGCGAGATCCCGTGGTTGAGTAAGAGCCCACCCGGCCTCAAGAGCCGGTACGCTTGGCTGAAGTACCCCGGCAGGTGGCTCTGCCCGACGTGCTCGAACATGCCGACGCTGACGATCTTGTCGAACGGTTCCTCGCTCAGGTCTCGGTAGTCCCTGAGTTCCACGCGGACGCCGTCGCTGAGCCCAAGCCGGGCGATCCAGTCCTGAGCATACGCCACCTGCTTCCTGCTCAGACTTACCCCCAGCGAGTGGACTCCGAAGCGCCTCGCGGCATAGATCGCCAGCCCGCCCCAACCGCATCCGATATCGAGCAGCCTCTCGCCGGGTTTCAGGCGCAGCTTGCGGCAGATGTGCCCCATCTTGTGCTCCTGCGCAGCGTCGAGGTCCTCCTTTCCGGAGGGAAAGTAAGCGCAGGAGTGCTGCAGGTTGCGGTCGAGCCACAGGGAGTAGGACTCGTTGCCCAGGTCATAGTGATACTGAATCGCGGCCAGGTCGCTTTGGCGGGAGTGCAGGCGGCCGCGCAGGTGGGCGGGGCCGCGCGCCGCGGGTTGCGCAGGCCCGGTTCTTGGCAACGCCAGGAGGAGGCGGGCGAGGCTGGCCGTCGCTCCCGGCGATATGTCTCGGGGGGCAATGTGCTCCGCGAGCCGGTAGACCGAGAAGATGTCGCCTTCGATATCGAAGTCGCCGTGGACGTAGGCCCTGCCAAGGCGAGGTCGATCGGCGGAGTGAACATCCGCCGTAACGCCCCGGGATGCTTGAGGACCAGAGAGAACCGTGGCGGCCCCTCCGCAGGAAGCTCGGTGCCATCCCACAACACGATGGAATAGGGCCGTGGAGCCGGGAACAGGCGTTGGATGAAGGAGACGGCCGTCCGGACAGTCGGGTCTGCACCAGAGAGAACAAGGGCTTGTGACATGAAAACCTCCTCACACACCATCCCATCGCTGGCC
>Ga0299912_10005177_pt1 | contig 10705 bp, 10 predicted proteins | sample RVTome_2_FD_207667 | JGI IMG/M metagenome (GOLD analysis project Ga0299912, IMG submission 207667) | Soil microbial communities from uranium-contaminated site in the Upper Colorado River Basin, Wyoming, United States - RVT95D214 (version 2) ... | reverse complement strand
TCGCCGCTGTTTAATGACCCTTACTATAAGACCATAGGTGTGGGAACGAAGATTTTCCTGGGCGGCGGGATAGGTTATGTGGCCTGGCATGGTACCCAGCATAACCCCACTGCTCTCCGGGGAGACAATGGCGTGCCGCGGCGGGGGGCAGGGACACTGACTGTGATTGGAGATTTGAAGCAGATGAAGCCGGAGTGGTTAGTCGGGACAAACATGCTCGGTTACGGCTGCACATTAACTGTGGGCATAGGTGTCCCGATACCCATACTTTCCGAGGAGATTCTCCGTTATACAATGATAAGCGATGCTGACATCCTGGCTCCCATCGTGGACTATTCTGAGGCTTATCCCCAAAGAGAGCCTGATATTTTGGGAGAAATTAGCTACGCTGAACTCAAGAGTGGTCACATAAAAGTTCAGGGGAAAAATGTGCCCACAGCTTCCTTGTCTAGCTATCCTAAAGCGGTGGAAATTGCCAGTATCTTGAAAAAGTGGATAGAAAAGGGTGAGTTTTTGCTTACCGAGCCCGTGGCTCCGCTGCCTGGAGTGGAGTCAGGCATAACCTTTAAGTCACTCAAGGAAAGACCGATATCTTAAACAATGACAAATGACAAAGCGCAAATGGCAAAAAGGAGTGGTTTAGGCATTTAGGCATTTGGACTTTATTTGTAATTTGGATTTTGATATTTGGATTTATTTACAGTTTAGGATTTTATAGAAATGAATGTCTCCCGAAGAATAGTGCTTCACTTCCCGCCCAATATGACGGGGCAGCCAGTCGTTTGCCGCCTGGTTAAGGATTTTGGCCTCACCTTTAATATCATTAAAGCTTCAATATCACCAGGACAAGAAGGATTGCTGGTCATGGAGCTAAGCGGTGAGCAGAAAAACTACGATAAAGGCATCAAATACCTCACTGAGACTGGGCTACAAATTCAGTCCCTAAGCCAGGATGTTGTCCGTGATGAATCCAAGTGCACTCATTGCGGAGCTTGTATCACCGTTTGCCCCGCCGAGGCTTTCTCTCTGGAGCCAAGAACGAGGAAAGTGCTCTTTGACCATAATAAGTGTGTTCTCTGCGGACTATGTGTCAAGGCTTGTCCTCCTCGAGCGATGATATTGTATTTCTGATCACGAGATTGTTTCGTCCCGATAAATCGGGACTCGCAATGACAGAAGGGGCAGGCTCCGTGAAGAGGAAGAATCCATGCATGAGCCACGTTTCTACCGCCACTGGATTAAGGACAGCGATTTGGTTTCTTTTGAGGTAGCGGTAAAACAAACAGACCTATACATCCGCTCCCGGCGTAATCTGAAGGATAAAGCCCTTAATTCCGTGCTGAAGCACCGTGGCTCTCTAGAGGCATATATTGAGCGTCATCCTCTTTTCCTGACCACATTGGACCCTTACCAGACTGAAGCTGAAGCCCCGGCCATCGTCAAAGAAATGGCCAGAGTATCTCAGCTAACAGGTGTTGGTCCTATGGCAGCGGTAGCTGGCGCCATTGCTGAAGCGGTAGGCAGGGATTTACTCGCTTTCTCGCCAGAGGTAATTGTGGAAAATGGTGGCGATATTTTTCTGAAAACATCTGAGAAGAGGCTGGTGGGCATCTACGCCGGGCAATCCTCTTTTACCCAGAAAATTGCCCTGGAGATTATGCCCGGAGAAACACCACTGGGCATTTGTACGTCTTCAGGGACCGTAGGACATTCTTTAAGCCTGGGCAGTGCTGATGCCGTTATTGCCCTTTCACCCTCGGCAGCTTTAGCTGATGCCGCAGCCACAGCCCTAGGCAATATGGTCAAGGCCGCAGATGATATTCCTGAGGCAATTGGGAAAGCCCAAAGTATCGAGGGACTAGGTGGTGCAGTTATTATTGTGGGCAACAAGATGGGTGTCTGGGGCAGGGTGAGAATTGTGCCCTTGGAGTAGTCCTTTCTTTTTTGCCCCGAGCAGTGATAAAGTTTTAAGCGATGAGAAACTTACCCAACCTCCGTGTGCAATTAGCCCCCCGTCATCCTGAGGGACTGATTTTGTCTAACCCTGTGATGATAGCTGCGGGCATAGCTGGCTATGGCATGGAGTATGCTGAAATTGCTGATATACAAAAGTTGGGCGCCATTATCTGTAAAGGGACGACCCTTATGCCCAAAAAGGGCAATGCTCAACCACGACTGGTGGAAACCGCTCGTGGTCTGCTTAATTCGGTGGGTTTGGAAAATATTGGTGTTGACGCCCTGGTCAGAGAAAAAGCGCCTGTATGGGCAGGGTGGCGGGTTCCGGTTATTGTTAATGTTGCCGGGGAAACAATAGACGAATATGTGGCTGTGACCAGTAAGTTAGAAGGCGTGCCCGGGATCAGCGGCATTGAGCTAAATATCAGCTGCCCCAATGTTTCCGCAGGTGGGATGGAATTTGGTGTCGACCCCGAGCTTGCCGCGCGGGTAACTTCAGCGGTTAAAGCTGCCACCACCTTACCTGTTATCGTTAAGTTGAGCCCCAATGTAACCGATATTAAGGGAATCGCTTTAGCCGTGGAAAAAGCTGGAGCTGATGCCATATCCCTGATTAACACACTGAAGGGCATGGCAATTGACATAGACCAGAGAAAGCCTTGCCTGGGGAATATTGAAGGTGGGCTTTCTGGTCCTGTTATCAAGCCTGTGGCTCTTTATATGGTATTCGAGGCAGCGAAGGCGGTCAGTATTCCAGTGATAGGATGTGGCGGCATTGCTTGCGCTGAGGATGCCCTGGAGTTTATTATGGCTGGAGCTACGGCCATACAGATTGGCACAGCCTGCCTGACTAGTCCTGACATCTGTCTTACTATACTGGAGGGAATAGAGCATTTTATGCTGGACAAGGGGGTGGAGAATCTCACTGACCTTATTGGCGTTGCTCAGGATAAGTCCTGATAGGCCTGCTATTTGGCGGTTATTTCCTTCTGGATGAAGCGGATGATGTCCTCTGTGGAAGTGCCCGGGCCAAAAACAGCTTTTACGCCCATTTGTTGTAAGGTGGGAATATCCTTCTCGGGTATTATGCCACCAGCGATAACCAGGACATCCTCTCTTCCTTTTTTTCTTAATCCTTCTATGATTGATGGAAAGAGCTCTAAATGAGCTCCCGACAGGATGCTCAACCCCACAACATCTACATCCTCCTGGATAGCGGCCTTGACAATCATCTCGGGAGTTTGTCGGATACCAGTATAGATTACCTCCATGCCGGCATCTCGCAAAGCTCTAGCTACTACTTTAGCACCTCGGTCATGTCCATCTAAACCAGGCTTGGCTAGCAGAACACGGATTATACTTTTGTTCATAATCTGCTCCATCTCTAGATTTTCTGACAAAGCTCAACAAGCACCCCTCTAAGCGATTTGGGGTGAATGAAAGCCACCATGCCCTCTAAGCCAGGGCGAGCCTTCTTATCAATTAATTCTACCCCCTCTTTAGAGAGGCGGCTAAGTTCCTTATCTACATCGTCAACTTCAAATGTTATATGGTGAAGACCCTCCCCTCTTTTCTCCAGGGCTTTAGCCATATTACTGCCGGGAAGTGGTTCTAAAAGTTCCAGATTGGCGCCCTGGGCTAAGGAAAGGATGGCTGCCTTTACGCCTCGCTCCGGGAGGGTTTCAATCTTGTCAACCTCAGCGCCGAAACAATCCTTATAAAGCTTTATCGCTTCATCGAGATTGCTGACTAAAATACCGATGTGGTCAACTTTTTTGGCCATTTCACCTCCTTTAAAGCTAGTACCATAAATCTTGAAGGCTGCTCCTCAAAAGACCAGGAATTCCTTTTGGGTAGAAAAAATCTTGCGCAGTACATCACATATCTCCCCCACGGTTGCGTAAGTTTCCACACATTCAAGAAAGGCGGGCATAGTATTATCCTTGCTTCGGGCGGCATCTTCCAATCGCTTAAGCGCCTTTTGGACATTGCTGTTGTTTCTGTCTTTCCTGACCTGCGCAGTCCTCTTTCTCTGTCTTTTTTCCACTGCAGGCTTGACTCGAAGCAGCCCCACTATTTTAGGATAGGGAGAGACGAATTTATTTACTCCTACCACGGTACGTTTACCATTTTCAATTTCTTTTTGGTAGCGGTAAGAGGAGTCCTGAATTTCTCTCTGCTGATATCCTTGCTCTATGGCAGCTACGGCACCACCACGGCTATCAATTTTGTCGATATACTCCCCGGCTTCCTTTTCTAGGCTGTCGGTTAGATGCTCTATGTAGTAAGAGCCACCAAGTGGATCGACGACATCAGCAATGTCATTCTCGTAGCCCAATATTTGCTGAGTCCGCACAGCTATGGTCACTGCTTTTTCAGAAGGTGGAGCATAAGCTTCGTCGAAAGAGTTAGTGTGCAGTGATTGAGTACCTCCTAAGGTCGCAGCCAGGGCTTCTAAGGCTGTCCGCACAATATTATTATGCGGCTGCTGTGCACTGAGGCTGCATCCAGCAGTTTGAGTGTGGAAGCGAAGCATCCAGGAACGGGAATCTTTAGCCCCGAACCTCTCTCTCATAATCTTCGCCCAGAGGCGTCGTGCCGCCCTAAATTTGGCAATCTCTTCAAAAAAGTTGATATGGCTATTGAAGAAGAATGATAGCCTGGGAGCGAATGTATCTACATCAAGCCCGGCATCAATAGCTGCCTGAACATAAGCAATACCGTTAGCCAGGGTGAAGCCAATTTCTTGGGCCGCTGTGGAACCAGCTTCTCGTATATGGTAACCACTGATACTGATGGTATTCCAGCGAGGGACCTGCTTGGCGCAATAGGCAAATATATCGGTGGCCAACCTCATGGAAGGACGGGGCGGGAAGATGTGAGTGCCCCGGGCGATGTATTCCTTGAGTATGTCATTTTGTGTAGTGCCGTTTAATTCAGCGGGCTCAACTCCTTGTTTCTTACCCAGGGCAATATACATGGCCAGGAGAATCGGGGCAGTGGCATTTATGGTCATGGATGTGCTTACCTTATCCAGAGGTATATCCTGGAAAAGAATCTCCATATCCCGAAGACTGTCTATGGCAACACCGACCTTGCCCACCTCGCCTCTAGCTAAGGGATGGTCAGAGTCATAACCAAGTTGTGTGGGCAGGTCGAAAGCTATGCTCAGGCCAGTCTGTCCTTGCTCTAAGAGATAGCGGTACCTCTTGTTAGTTTCCTCAGCAGTACCAAAGCCAGCGTACTGGCGTATTGTCCATATTCTACCCCGATACATATTTGCCTGGACACCCCGGGTAAAGGGATATTCTCCGGGGTAGCCTAAATCTCGAACGTAGTCAAAATCTGGCAAGTCCTCTGGTGTGTAAACAGTGTCAATCTCCACGCCAGAGCTGGTTTCAAACTTCTCCTGGCGCTCAGCGGCACGCTTTAAAGCCGGAGCCAATGTAGTTTCACGCCATTCTTGCTTAGTTTTATTGGCCATAGCTACCCCCTGAGTTAAGAAAATTTGCCCACTGGAGTCTCTCGTGTCCAGGTGTTATTTTTGTCATTCTGAGCCCTTCCTATAGCTCAGCCCTTTTTTTGTCATTGCGAGCACCTGAAAGGTGCGTGGCAATCCTCTGCCCCACTGAGATTGCTTCGGCACTGTCGTGCCTCGCAATGACAGAATGATGTGTCATTCTGAGTCCTTCGCATAGCTCAGGACGGTGTCTAGAGATTCTTCTTCGTCCAACTTCATCTGGACTGCCAGAACAACATTACCAAGCGCTCTCGCTATGTGCTATTGACACAGATTGTGTCATACTATTTACTTTTCTCTGACCCACTAGCCTTGCCCAAAAGGGGCACTAGATCCATGGGCAAGGGGAACACGATGATGTTGCTTCTCTCTGTGGCAATGACTGACAGTGTCTGCAAATAGCGGAGCTGTAGAGCTGAAGGCTGACTGGAAATAACTTTGGCAGCCTGTGCCAATTTTTCTGCCGCCTGATATTCACCCTCGGCATGAACCACCTTGGCTCTCCTCTCTCGCTCAGCCTCAGCTTGGGCCGCCATAGCCCTCTGCATTGTTTGTGGCAGTTGCACCTCCTTAACCTCCACCATGCTCACTTTTATACCCCAGGGATCGGTGCCTTCGTCTACTATCGTCTTTATCTTTTCATTGAGCCTGTCCCGCTGGGCTAATAACTCATCCAGCGTAGATTGTCCGACAACATTTCGCAAAGTAGTCTGAGCAAGCAGCGAGGTTGCCTTGATATAGTCGAGCACCTTGAGAATAGCATCTGCGGGATTGACCACCCGGAAGTAAACTACGGCGTCAACCCTGACAGTAACATTATCCACGGTGATGCACTCTTGCTGGGGGACGTCCATGGTGACTATCCGAAGGTCAATTTTCCGCACATTCTCAATGAAAGGTATAATCAAGACCAAACCTGGCCCTCTCAGACCCACGAATCTGCCCAGTCGGAAAACGCCCACTCTTTCATACTCTCGAACGACTTTGATAGCTGCCGATAGAAGTATTATTACTACTACTGCGATAAGAAGATAAATAAATAAGTTCATTGTTTCTCCTTTTCTTTAGATTTTTTGGTCACCCATAGTGTCAATCCTTCGGTTTTGGTTATTATCACCTCCTCTCCGGGTTCTATTGTACTACCTTCAGCTATGGCTGTCCATAACTCTCCCTCAGCCAGAACCGTGCCCTTGGGCTTGAGGGTCGTTCGCACCACAGCTTCCTTCCCTATCATCTCCTCTACACCAGCCGAAAGTTTTCGCCTCTGGCCTTTTACGATGGCGTAAATAACGAAAATGATAAAAGCGACGGCGAAGACTATGGCTACGATAATTGGACCTGTTATTTCCACGGTACTACCTTTCTATTCTTTTGATTTCTTTGCCACCCATAATTTCAATCCTTCCACTCTGGATATTATCACCTCTTCACCAGGGGCTACTCTGCCGCCTTCCGATGCCGCCGTCCATAATTCTCCCTGTGTTAAAACTGTGCCCGTAGGGTCGAGGGGTGTTTTGGCTATGGCTATTTCCCCAATCATTCCCTCAGCCCCGGTAGCCTTGCGTCGCCTTTGCCCGCGGACAATGGCGCCGATGACAAAGACAGCGAAAGCGGTGATGCCTGCCGTAACCCCGGCAATTAGCCCCTTATTTACCTCTATCCCGGGGCTGTGACTGAACAATATCAGCGAGCCCATGACCAGCGAGGTTATTCCTCCGGCAGTCAATAGCCCAAAACTAGCGGTGAAGTACTCGGCGATAAAAAGTCCCACGGCAAGTAAAATAAGTGCTATGCCTCCCCAGTAAGCATTAAGCACGCCCAGAGAGTAAAATGCCAGCAATAAGCTGATGCTGCCAGCCACCCCGGGAAAGACCATCCCCGGATTGGAAATCTCAGTAATTAACCCTATGGTAGCCAGGGTAAGGAGGATGTAGGCAATGTTGGGGTCGCTGATAGCGTGCAGGAGTTTCTCAATGTCATTCATTTCGTTTCTAGTTGGAAAATAGTCCGTAGTATCAATGATGACTTCCTCACCACTGGCTAAAGTAACTTTCCAGCCATTGATTTGGGAAATGAGGCTTTCCAGATTCTCAGCTCGCAGGTCGATAAGGTTATATTCCAAGGCATCAACATCGGTAAATGATTTGCTTTCTGTAACTGCTAGCTCGGCTTGTTCCATATTGCGGCCACGCTCTTCAGCTATAGTCTTCATCCACTTAGCCGAGAACTCGACTATTTTTTTCATTTGGTCTTCTGGTATTTCCTCTCCTCCAGCAGCTACAGGATGGGCAGCGCCGATAGTCGTGCCCGGCGTCATCGCCGCTATATGAGCAGATAGAGTAATGAAGGTTCCCGCTGAGGCAGCCCAGGCGCCTTTAGGGGAGACGTAAACCACGATGGGTATGGCAGCATTCATAATCCTCTGGACTATCTTCTCGGTTGAATCAAGAAGACCACCGGGTGTGTTTAGCTCAATTATGCAGACAGTAGCGCCATCCTTCTCAGCCTGGCTGATACCTCGATCAATATAATCAGCTATCACGGGCACAATGGTGCCATCCACGGTCAGGACTTCCACAGTAGTAGGGCTGGCGGCAGCGATCAGGCTGCCTCCTAAACCTGCAGCTATGGGAATCACAAGCCAGGCAAGGAAGAAAACCTTAAGCCCAGTTCTCAGCATCTCGCATTATCCTCAGGTTAATTATAAACTAAGCAATTAAAAGCAACAAAATTTTTCAGGTTCATCATTGAAGCTGGACACAGCCTAGTGTAGAATAGGCTAAGGATGAAAAACCAAAAATGTAAGGGAATGCAAGACTTGCTCCCCGGGGATATGTTGCGCTTTCACCGTATTGAAGATACCTTCCGGACTTGTTGCCGTAACTGGGGCTACCAGGAGGTGAGGACGCCGACCTTGGAATACCTCTATTTGTTTACAGCTACGGGAACACTCACTCCGAGCATGTTAAGCAAGGTATATTCCTTTCTCGATTGGGATGGCTGGAGTGGTGAACGGGTCGTCTTAAGACCAGATGGCACTATTCCTGTAGCTAGGCTCTATATCGACAATCTAAGTGGACAAGAATTAGTCAGGCTTTTCTATGTGACTAACATCTTCGCTTTCGAGGGAACCGGGAAAGAAAACAGGGAGCGATGGCAATGTGGTGCTGAATTTTTCGGTGGTACCAAATTGGCTCCGGATGTGGAGATAATTCTGCTGGCTGAAGAGGTTATCCGCAGACTTGGCATCAGAAATGTCAGGCTGCAACTGTCCCATGCCGGCTTGATGAAGGCGTTGCTTAAAGAATTTAAGCTCAGCCCCGCTGAGGAAGCTAAGATGACGGACCGCATTTTGGAAGGAAATTGGCAAGCATTGACCAAGGCAAAATCCACTAGCCCCGAAATCAACAGGCTCATGGCTGCGTTATTAGGACTCAAGGGGAAATCGAGCAGCTTTCTACACAATGTAAGAGCTTCATTTCCCAAGGCTTCGCGGGACTTCAAGTCCAGCCTGGAGGACCTCCTAAGCATTACCACATTACTGGATAACCTGGGTTGCAGCTATGAAATCGATGTCGCAGCGATACATGGTTTTGAGTATTATACTGGAATCTGTTTTCAATTCCTGGCTGCTGGGGAAAAAATAGGTGGCGGAGGAAGATATGATAGCCTTGTGCCCCTTATGAATGGACAGGACATCCCCGCCTGCGGATTTGCCCTATATATGGACCCTATAATGAAATTACTGCCGCTGGGAAAGGGGAGAAAGGGCAAATCTGGAATCCTGGTTAAAGGTAAGGAATTGGCTCCGGAAATAATAAAGATGTGCTTTGCTGTGGCGGAATCGCTTCGTGACGCCGGATACTCGGCAGAGCTTGACTTCACAGGTCGGGAAGAATCTAATTATAGGTGGGTCATCCTGGTTTCGGGAAAGGAGCCCTCTCCGTTTGTACTCAAGGATTGCAAGCAAAGGCGACGGCGAGAGGTAGCTTCTATGGCAGAGATTTTTAAAGTGGTAAATGAGGGATGAAGGACTACCAAGCCGGCTACATCAAACTCGCCCTCCCTAAAGGCAGGTTTCTATCGCCTACGGCTAGCTTGCTTGCTGAGGTAGATCTGGGATTTGAGAGTTATAGCAATGGAGCAAAGCAATATCGCCTGCGCTCGGCAAGATTTCCCACTCTTGCCGCTAAAATACTTCAGGAGAAAGATATCCCCATACAGGTGGCTGTGGGGAATTACGACCTGGGTATTTGTGGGTTGGATTGGATTGAAGAATTCCTGGTGAAATATCCCGCAGGAGCTCTGGTAAAAATATCGAGTCTAAATTATGGCGAAGGCAGTATACACGTGGTTGCCAGTGCTGAAGCGGGGATAACCAGTCTCGATGAGTTATCAGCCCGGAGAAATGATTGTCGTATAGTAAGTGAGTATCCTAATCTGGCTGAGGCTTTTGCCTTGAATCTCAGAATGAGAAGGTTCAGGATTTTCCCGGTGTGGGGGGCTGTTGAAGCTTATCCTCCAGAAAATGCTGACGTGGCAGTGCTCTGGGGAAGGAGTAGAGCACATATAGCAACTCAAGGCTTGATTCCCCTCGAAAAGTTACTCCCTGTCACTGCCTTTCTAATAGCAAATCGAGAAAGCCTGGAGAACAAGGATTTAAGCCAGATATTGATGTGTTTTGACTCCAAACTTACCGCTGAGCCGCAGACACCAATAGAAAATGAGCTTAATATCTGTAAGGAACTGAAGATTCCTCGTCCCTCGTGGCCGGCAAAGGAAGTCAACTTGGCTTTGCCTGATGGGCACCAGCAAGCACCTGCGGCGCAGTTTTTGAAGCAAGCTGAGCTTAATCTTCAGGGGTATTCTGAAGAGGTAGTGAGCCGCCGCCCCTCCGCTGATTTAGATTGGCTGGGCATTAAAGTAATCAGGCCTCAGGACATGCCTCTGCAAGTGGCTAATGGCAATTTTGACTTAGCCATAACCGGTGAAGATTGGCTGCGGGAACACCTCTGTCGCTTCCCTTCAAGCCCGGTGAAGAAATTGTTTGCTCTCGGCTTTGGCACCGTCAAAATTGTCGCTGCCGTGAGCCAGGAAATGCCCGTGAATAACATTGATGAATTGAGGTCACTTGTTCAGAGCCGCCCCGATGTAGTTGGGGCTCCTCTAAAAGTGGCCTCGGAGTACATAAATATTGCCGACAAGTATCTTCGGGATAATCACGTTAAC
>Ga0299912_10005176_pt1 | contig 10706 bp, 20 predicted proteins | sample RVTome_2_FD_207667 | JGI IMG/M metagenome (GOLD analysis project Ga0299912, IMG submission 207667) | Soil microbial communities from uranium-contaminated site in the Upper Colorado River Basin, Wyoming, United States - RVT95D214 (version 2) ... | reverse complement strand
TTGATTACACCGATAGCAATGGAGAAGGAGTTGCGGTTTGCCATACGGGAGGGTGGGCGGACCGTTGGCGCTGGCGTCATCAGCGATATCATCGAGTAAGCCCCGTTAGAAAGGATGGGGTTTTAATAACCCCCCCCTCAATAATTAATAGACGTATTCTTTCGATACCTCTGCCATAAACGACAGGGGTTTCTAACGGGGTAAGAGGGAAGGGTATCAAAATGACAACCCAAAAGATCAGGGTCTGCCTGAAATCTTATGATCATAAACTTCTCGATAAGTCGACTGCGGAGATCGTCGATACCGTTCGACGAACAGGTGCGAATGTGGTGGGTCCCATCCCTCTTCCAACGAAGATCAACAAGTATTGCGTGCTGAGGTCTCCCCATGTCGACAAGAAATCGAGAGAACAGTTTGAAATTCGGACCCACAAGCGCCTTCTCGATATCTTAGAGCCGACTCAACAGACCGTTGACGCACTGATGAAGCTCGATCTCGCAGCAGGGATCGACGTAGAGATCAAGCTGTAACTACCTGCCTACCCCTTTTGAAGGGGGAAAGAAGGATTTGGGCGAAAGTCAATGAAAAGGACGCTGGGAATCATCGGAAAAAAAATAGGCATGACTCAAATTTTTCTCGAGGACGGTTCAGTCGTCCCAGTGACCGTGGTCGAAGTCGGCCCTTGCCCAGTGATCCAGAAGAAGACGAAGGAAAGGGACGGTTATAACGCCATCCAACTGGGTTTCCTTCCGAAGAACGAGCGGCGGGTCAACAAACCCATGTCCGGCCATTTCAAGAAGGCAGGGGCTGCCCCTACTTATCATTTGAAGGAGTTCCGTGTGGAGGACGTGGAGAAATATGAATTGGGCCAGGTAGTCACTCTCGATCTCTTTAAGCCAGGAGATATCGTCGATGTGACTGGGCTCAGTAAGGGAAAAGGTTTTACTGGAGTCATCAAACGCCACGGATTTCACGGTTCCCCTGGATCTCATGGAACACACGAATATTTCCGTCATGGAGGTTCTGTGGGTTCAGCAGCATTTCCTCACCATACCTTTAAAGGAATGAAGATGCCAGGGCACCATGGGAATCAGAAGGTGACCCTTCAAAATATCAAAGTTGTGGATGTTAAAGAAGATCAGAATCTCATCCTTCTCAAGGGAGGAATTCCCGGAAGCCCTCGTGGGCGGGTATTGATTTGCAGTGCCACCAAGAGGAAAGGTTCTGCTGTCTCATCGGCTTAAGGAAGAGGACTGGATGACGACATTAGCCGTCTATGACATTGGAAATCAGAAAGTGAGCGATAGGGAACTGGATGACCGGGTCTTTGGTGCAGAGGTCAAATCTGACCTCTTCTATGATGTCGTCCGAATGCAGTTGGCCTCAAAAAGGCAAGGATCTGCCACCACCAAAAATCGAGCCCTTGTCCGAGGAGGAGGGGCAAAACCCTGGAGACAAAAAGGGACGGGGAGGGCCCGGGCAGGGTCTCGACGGTCTCCTCTCTGGAGAGGTGGGGGAACTATCTTCGGCCCCATGCCGAGGGACTACTCTTTTAGTCTTCCCAAAAAGCAGAAGAGGGCAGCACTGAGGGCAGCTCTCAGTTTGAAACGTCAGGAGGGGAAACTGATTCTCTTAGACCGTTTTCCACTGGAAGGGTTTAAAACCCGCCAGGTTCTTGAAGTCCTGAGAAGGTTTCAAGTCAAAGATGCCCTTATCGTTACAGATGAAAAGAACCCTTTCTTAGAGCGATCATCTCGGAATATCCCTAAGATTCAGGTCCTCCGTTATGAAGGTCTGAATGTCTATGATATCTTGAATCATGAACACATGATTTTACTCAGTCCGGTAGTCGAAAAGATCCAAGAGGTGCTCACACCATGAAGGAAGCACAGAAGATCATTCGAAGGCCTTTAATTACCGAAAAAAGCACCCGACAGAAAGAGATGGATCACCAATATGCTTTCGAGGTTCACCGAGATGCCAATAAGATTGAGATTCAGTCGGCTGTCGAACGCCTCTTTAAGGTGAAGGTTGTTCAGGTACGGACCTGCAATGTTTTGGGCAAGATGAAACGATTGGGAAGAAGGTCTGGAAAGAGGCCTGACTGGAAGAAGGCCATCGTCACCTTGAGAGAAGGGGATCGGATCGATTTCTTCGAAGGAGCCTAATTAAAAGAGTAAAGTTCAAATTTCAAAATCCAAATGTCAAATGAATACTGCAGTTCGAAATCGAAAAGGTTTAACTTTGGAATTTAGAATAGATTTGACATTCGAGCTTTGACATTTGGAATTCTATTTAGGGGTTAAATGATGGGTATCAAAAAATTTAGGCCGACCTCTCCTGCGAGAAGATTTCAGGAAGTATCGACATTCGAGGAGATTACTTCTTTTAAGCCGGAGAAGAGCCTTCTTCTCCCGCTAAAGAAGACCGGAGGAAGAAACTGTTACGGAAGAATCACTGCATGGCACAGAGGAGGGGGCCATAAAAGGATGTATCGACTCGTTGACTTCAAGCGGGATAAAAGGGATATCCCGGGCAGGGTGGCCTCCATTGAATATGACCCTAACCGATCTGCCCGGATCGCCTTACTTCACTACACGGATGGTGAAAAACACTATATCCTTGCTCCAGATAAACTGAGAGTGGGAGATGAAGTGATCGCGAGCCCGACAGCTGACATTAAGCCTGGGAATGCCCTACCCCTCCGAAACATCCCAACGGGGACACTGATTCACAATATCGAGTTGAAGATGGGAAAGGGTGGCCAGATCGTGCGTAGCGCAGGTGCCTATGGACAACTGATGGCGAAGGAGGGAAAATATGCCCATATCAAACTCCCTTCGGGTGAAGTTCGCCTGGTCCTCCAGGATTGTTATGCCACTATCGGTCAGGTGAGCCACTTGGAGCATGAAAATATCTCGCTAGGAAAAGCAGGAAGAAATCGGCGGCTGGGTTGGAGGCCCACTGTTCGTGGAGTGGCCATGAATCCTATCGACCATCCTCTGGGCGGAGGCGAAGGAAAGAGTTCGGGAGGAAGACATCCCTGTACACCATGGGGGATACCGGAGAAGAAGACTCGAAAGAATAAAATGACCGACAAATATATTCTGAAGAGGAGAGATTGATGGCCCGTTCGATCAAGAAAGGGCCCTTTGTGGACCCCCATTTATTAGAAAAGGTGGAAGAACTACGAAGGACAAAGGAAGGGAAAGTGGTCAAGACTTGGTCCAGGCGATCCACCGTCGTTCCTGAAATGGTAGGGTTGACCTTCGCGGTTCACAACGGGAAAAAATTTATCCCGGTCTTCGTCACAGAGGAAATGGTCGGGCATAAGCTCGGGGAATTCTCTCCGACTCGAACCTTCCATGGCCATGCCGGAGACCGAAAGACGAAGATCAAAGGGAAGGCAGCATAATTTACCCCGTTAGAAAGGGCGGAGCTTTGCCCTGCCCTTTCTAACGGGGTTAAGGGTGACTGAAAAATGGAAGTTAGGGCGAGATTGAGATTTGTTCGGATTGGACCCAGAAAGGCTCAATTGGTGGCTGATCTGATCCGAGGCAAAAGGTCAGAAGAAGCCTTAAATATCTTGACCTTTACAAAAAAGGCAGCGGCCAAGATCGTCATCAAACTCTTAAAATCGGCCATTGCAAATGCTACCCAAAAGAAGATGGATGTCGATCGGCTCTATGTGAAGCAGATAATGGTGGATCAAGGGCCGATGATGAAACGGTTTCAGCCCAGGGCCTTGGGACGGGCAACCATGATCCGAAAGAGAACAAGCCATATCAACATCGTTTTAGACGAAAGATAAAAAAGGAGGAATCTTGGGACAGAAAGTACATCCGATCGGGTTTCGATTGGGACTCATCAAGACTTGGGACTCCCGATGGTATGCGGAGAAGGATTATCCTCATCTCCTCATCGAAGATATTCGGATTCGTAACCATTTGAAGAAGAAGCTTTACCATGCCGGAGTCTCCAAGATTGAGATTGAGCGGGCCGCTAGTAAGGCCAAGAAGGCGAAAGTTACGATTTACACCGCTCGTCCCGGAATCATCATCGGGAAAAAGGGAGCGGAGGTGGAGAACCTAAAAAAGGAACTCCAAGAGATGACCCAGAAGGAGATCTTCATTAATATCCAGGAGGTCAAGAGGGCGGAGATCGATGCCCAATTGGTTGCTGAGAATGTGGGGCTCCAACTGGAGAGACGAGTGGGATTCCGAAGGGCCATGAAGAAGGCAGTCAGTTCCGCCCTCAAGCTGGGGGCGAAGGGAATCAAGATTTCTTGTGCCGGGAGGCTGGGAGGGGCAGAGATGGCCCGCAGGGAATGGTATCGGGAAGGCCGGGTTCCTCTCCACACGCTGCGGGCAGATATCGATTTTGGCCTGGCCGAGGCAAAGACCACTTATGGAATCATCGGTGTGAAGGTATGGATTTTCAAAGGGGAGGTCTTTCCAACCAAAGAGGGAGAAGAAAGAGCAACCTAAGGCAGGTTGAGGTCAAGGTTTAGGTTTAGGGTTTAGCCAATTTTTCCTCAACCTTAACCTCAGCCTTAGCCTTTAAGGTGACTAATTATGTTGATGCCAAAGAAAACGAAATATCGGAAGCAACAGACGGGGAAGATGAGAGGTGTGGCCTCTCGTGGGAATATGCTCAACTTCGGCGATTTCGGCCTCCAAGCCGCAGAGTGTGGCTGGTTGAAAAGCCGCCAGATCGAGGCAGCACGAATTGCCATGACCCGATTCATCAAACGGACCGGCCGCATCTGGATCCGCATTTTTCCGGATAAACCGATTACCAAAAAACCTGCAGAGACCCGGATGGGAAAAGGAAAGGGGCCGCCCGAAGATTGGGTGGCGGTCATCCGGCCCGGCCGAATTCTCTATGAGATGGAAGGAGTTCCTGAAGAAAGGGCGAGGGAGGCCTTCCTTTTGGCTTCTCATAAACTGCCTATCCGTACGAAGTTCATCATGCGGGGGGGCCATCTATGAAAGCGAAGGATTTTCGCCTCTTCAGTGAAGGTGAACTGCTTGAGAAGGCGAGGGAGCTGAATGAGGAGATCTTCAATCTTCGGTTTCAGCATGCCACAGGGCAATTGGAGAATGTGATGCGGATTCCTCAGGTCAAACGAGACATCGCCCGGGTGAAGACGATCCTCAAGGAGAAGGCTCGGGACAGAGGGAAGTAATGCCAATGGGAGAAAGAGGGAAACGGAAGACGTTAATGGGTATTGTCTCAAGCGATAAGATGGACAAGACTGTGATCGTCATGGTCAACCGTCTGGTCCTCCACCCGGTTTATAAAAAGTATGTCCGGAAAAGGACAAAGGTGAAGGCCCACGATGAAAAGAAAGAATGCCACCTTGGAGATAAGGTCCTTCTGATCGAAACCCGCCCGCTGAGCAAAGAGAAAAGATGGCGTGTCAAGGAGATCCTTGAACGTGCCGCATAAACGGAAGGTAGAGAGTGGAAAGTGGAAGGTGGAGCATAGCACGAGCTATACTACCTACCACTCTCCTCATTCCGAGTAGGGACAGCGGCGTAGGAGTTAATGATGATCCAGATGCGTAGTATCCTTGAAGTCGCTGATAATTCAGGAGCTAAAAAAATAGGATGCATCAAGGTCCTCGGCGGCACGCGTCGGAAGTATGCGACCCTAGGCGATGTCATCGTCGTTTCAGTCAAAGATGCCCTGCCGAATTCAAAGATCAGGAAAGGGGATGTGGTTCGTGCGGTCATCGTACGGACGAGGAAAGAGGTGAAACGCCCTGACGGTTCATACATTAAATTCGATGACAACTCTGCAGTTCTCATCAACCCACAAGGAGAACCTATTGGAACGCGAATTTTTGGCCCTGTCGCAAGGGAGTTGAGGGCCAAACGTTTTATGAAGATCATCTCTTTAGCTCCAGAGGTGCTTTGAATGCCTCTCGAACCTGCCTACCCTGCCTAAGGCAAGCGGGCGATTGGAAGAATGGAATTTGAAATGAGCGTCCAGAAATTTCATATTAAAAAAAATGACCTGGTAATAGTGATGAACGGGAAGGAGAAAGGCAAGAGTGGCCGGATCCTGAAGGTCCTTCCGGAGAAGGAGAAGGTGATTATCGAAAAGATCAATTTCATTAAACGCCATTCTCGGCCTCACGGTCAGCAAAGACGAGGGGGGATTTTAGAAAAGGAGGCGCCCCTCCATATCTCCAATATCATGCTCCTCTGTGAAAAATGTAATAAACCCGTTCGGATCGGGCACCGTCTCGTGGAGGGGGATAAGAAGGCCCGGTTCTGTCGGAAATGTGGGGAAATCTTTGATAAGTAGGTGATGCAATGGCGAAAATGAAAGAAATCTACCAGGAGAAGGTTGTCCCTGCATTGATGAAACGATTCAACTACCGGAACAAGATGGAGGTCCCAAAACTGGAGAAAATTGTCATCAATATGGGATTAGGGGAGGCTATCCAGAATATAAAAATTCTCGATTCCGCTGTCCAAGAGCTGGGCCAGATCACGGGGCAGAAGCCGATCATCACGAAGGCCAAGAAATCGATTGCCCAGTTCAAATTGAGGACAGGAATGCCGATTGGGTGCATGGTTACCCTTCGAAAAGAGAGGATGTATGAGTTCTTCAATCGCCTGGTCAATGTGGCCCTACCAAGGGTGAGGGACTTCAAGGGCCTTTCTGGAAAGTCCTTCGATGGGAGGGGGAACTATGCTCTGGGAATTCGGGAACAACTGATCTTTCCGGAGATTCGTTATGATAAGATTGACAAGGTGAAGGGGATGAACATCGTCATTGTGACTACTGCCAAGACCGATGAGGAAGGAAAGGAGTTGCTGAGGTTACTAGGAATGCCCTTCAGGAGTTAAAATAGATTTTGGGTAAGGGTTATGAAGCCAGTTTGGTAACAAGTCAAAAGGCCAGGGTTAGAAGAACGAGACCAAAGACGTAACACTTTACCTTAACGTTGCATTGAAAAGGCAGTTGGGTATGCTTCCCAACCTTTACCAAGCGGGTCTTTTACATGTTTTATAGGTAATGTACGACGTCACCTAAGGTGACATCTGGTATACGCTTGGAAAAACGGTAGCAAAATGCTTAAAGGTACCGCTGTAAAGGTTTCCCAGCATACCCAACCGCCTTTTGGGAACGTTTTTATGCAACTGTCAGGTTTACCCAAACAGGCATCCTTGCCTTAACCCTTTAACTATTTTTGGGGAGGAGGAAATTGGCAAAACTGTCGTTGATGATTAAGGCCCGAAGGCCTCAAAAATTTAAGGTCCGTGAGTACCATCGATGTCCCCTTTGTGGAAGGCCAAGGGCGTATTATCGAAAATTTAATATGTGCCGACTCTGTTTCAGAAAGTATGCCTCCCGGGGTGAAATCCCAGGGGTGATTAAATCGAGCTGGTAAACCCCGTTAGAAATAAGTCTCTTTAAGCGAATGCCGCTACTCTCTTGGGAGGAGCAGATTTCTAACGGGTCAGGAATTTGAACCTGGCCTTTCTATGAGGGGTTGAAGTTCTATTTATATTTTCCCTGCCATGAATGGCGGGGTTTTCTAATGGGGTAAAAAGGGCGGAGGCTGCGTATGTCCATGACCGATCCATTAGCCGATATGTTCACGCGAATTCGGAACGGATGTAAAGCGAATTTCGAGAAGGTGGATATTCCCTCCTCAAAACTGAAACGAGAGGTCGCGAAGATTTTGAAAGAGGAAGGGTTTATCAAAAATTTTAAGGTGGTCACCGAGGATCACCAGAACGAAGTGATCAGGATCTTCCTCAAATATGATCAGAATCGAAAGGGAATTATTCATATTAAGCGGATCAGCAAACCAGGACGACGAGTCTACGTGGGAAGCGACCGTATCCCCTCGGTCATGAGTGGGCTGGGAATCTCGATCCTATCCACCCCAAAGGGAATCCTGGCGGATAAATCTGCCCGCAAGGCCAATGTGGGGGGAGAGGTTTTGTGCCAGGTCTGGTAAGCGCTCAGTGAAAAGCAATGTCAAATGTCAAAGCTCAAAGTTCAAAGTTCAAATATTTTTTAGACTTCATTTGAAATTTGGATTTTGACATTTGAAATTTTTGTTTCTGAGGTAGATATGTCTCGTATTGGAAGGATGCCGATCGTATTACCAAAAGACGTGAAGGTCTCCTATGATCTCTCGAAAGTAGAGGTGACCGGACCAAAAGGCTTCCTCACACACAAGCTGCCTCCGGGGATTTTGGTCTCGGTGGATGATGGGAAGCTATTCATTCGTTGTGAGGATGACGCGCGTACCTCTAAGGCCCTTCAAGGGTTAATTCGCAGCCTTGTCGCCAATATGGTCTCCGGAGTCACCCAAGGGTTCACGAAGCGGCTTGAAATCAACGGAATTGGTTTTCGAGCAGATCTTCAAGGGAAGGATCTCAAACTCACCTTAGGATTCTCTCATCCGATTCTCTACCCGATTCCTAAAGGGATCCAGGTCGAGGTCGAAAAACAGACCCAGATCATCATCAAGGGGATTGACAAACAGCAGGTGGGAACTGTTGCCGCCAAGCTTCGTTCCATCAAACCCCCCGAGCCTTATAAAGGGAAGGGCATACGCTATCTCGGGGAGCGGATTCGGAAAAAGGTTGGAAAGACCAAAGCATAAAAACACGAGGTTAAGGTTGAGGTTTAGGTTAAGAAAGGAACCAAAGCCCAATCGTGCTTTAAATGTTAGACCAAAATTCTCAGACTTAAACATGGGAGAATTTAAAGAGCCTAGGGAGTAATGCCATTGAAGAATAGAAAGGAATCGGCTCGACTAAAGAGGAAGAAGAGGGTGAGAAGCCATATGGCGGGTACAACTGAGCGGCCACGCCTCAATATCTTCCGAAGCGTGAAGCATATCTACGCCCAAGCCATTGTGGATGCGACAGGGAGGACTCTCGTCAGTGCCTCTACATTGAGCCCGGAGCTTCGAGGGAGTTTGGACCGTTCAGGGAATGTGGAGGCGGCAAAGAAAGTGGGGGAACTCCTTGCTAAAAAATGCCTTGAAAAGGGAATTCAAAAAGTGGTTTTTGATCGAAATGGATATCTTTATCACGGCAGAGTCAGAGCATTGGCCGAGGCCGCCAGAACGGGCGGTTTGATCTTTTAGTGCGGAAGCACATCTAGGAGGTATAAACATTGCCAAAGATTGATCCGAGTACATTGGAATTGACCGACCGGGTAGTCCATATCAACCGGGTAGCCAAAGTGGTAAAAGGAGGTAGACGATTCAGCTTTAGCGCCTTGGTGGTTGTCGGGGATGGGAAAGGCCATGTGGGAAGCGGGTTGGGAAAAGCAAATGAAGTCCCTGAAGCCATCCGAAAGGGGATTGAGCATGCGAAACGAAACTTAATCAGTATTCCCATTATCAACAAAACGATCCCTTATGAAGTGGTGGGAAGATTTGGGGCGGCGAGGGTGTTATTGAAGCCCGCTTCCGAGGGAACGGGCGTTATCGCTGGTGCTTCAGTCAGAGCCGTTGCTGAGTCGGCGGGGATTCAAAACATCCTCACAAAGTCTCTGGGATCGAACAATCCTTACAACCTTATCAAAGCCACCATTCAGGCCATCAGCCAACTGAAGGTTCCTGAAGAGGTTTTGGAAAAAAGGCGTGAGAAAGCAGCGGAGAACTAAAAGGATCGATTACATGGAGAAGACGATTATAGTCACATGGAGGAGGAGTGTGATCGGACGGCCCAACGACCAAAAGAAGACCATCCTGGGTCTTGGATTCAAGCGACTCAATCAAACCCTCACCTTGCCGGATCGGCCTGAGATTCGAGCGATGATCCATCATGTGAGTCATTTGTTAAAAGTTATTGAAGGATCTGAAAGGGAAAACGGATGAGACTCGAAGAACTGAAGCCACCGAAGGGGGCGAGAAGGGAGAGGAAAAGGGTCGGAAGAGGGATTGGGTCTGGACATGGCAAAACGGCCTGTCGAGGAGCCAAAGGTCAGAATGCTCGTTCGGGTGGAGGGACCAAGGCTGGTTTTGAGGGAGGCCAGATGCCCCTCCAGCGGCGCCTTCCCAAAAGGGGGTTCCGCAATCCATTTAGGAAGCGTTTTACCATTATCCATGTTGGAGACCTCAATCGTTTCGCGAAGGACACCCTGGTGGAACCCGACCTCCTGTTCCAATCTGGCTTTCTGAAGAAAGAGGATGAGGTAAAACTCCTCTCCGATGGGGAACTCCAACACCCTTTGACCATACGTGTCCATCAGGTGAGCAAGGCTGCACTTAAGAAGGTGGAGGCTGCGTCAGGGAAAGTGGAGGTCATCGGCTCATGATTTCAGGGGCCCAGAACATTTTTAAGATCCCTGAACTGAAACGTAGGATTCTGATCACCTTTCTCTTTTTAGCTATCTACCGGATCGGTGTCCATATTCCTACTCCCGGGATCAATGGGGATGCCCTGGCCTCTTTCTTTGCCCAGGCCAAAGGGACACTCTTCGACATTATCGGTATGTTCTCAGGGGGAGGAATGGAAAGGCTCTCGGTCTTCGCCCTGGGCATCATGCCCTATATCAGCGCATCGATCATCCTTCAGCTTCTCACCGTGGTCATTCCCTATCTCGCACAGCTCCAGAAGGAGGGAGAGATCGGCCGAAAAAAGATCGTCCAGTACACACGTTATGGAACCGTTGTCCTCAGCATGGTCCAAGGATTTGGGATCGCTACAGGCCTAGAG
>Ga0299912_10005175_pt1 | contig 10707 bp, 11 predicted proteins | sample RVTome_2_FD_207667 | JGI IMG/M metagenome (GOLD analysis project Ga0299912, IMG submission 207667) | Soil microbial communities from uranium-contaminated site in the Upper Colorado River Basin, Wyoming, United States - RVT95D214 (version 2) ... | reverse complement strand
ACGTTGATTGAGTTGGTGTCGACTTTTGCGTCCATGACGGCAGTCTCCGCTGGGGTTGCGGGGCGCCGATGGGAAAAAGCGGAAATGTTGGGGCTGGCCCGTTCCGTCCCTCCGCCGGCACAACCCGGATCAGGTTCAAAGGGTACGTCTCAGGCCGGGTATCACGTGATACCAAGGCCGCCCCTCGGATGGATGGGAATCTGGGGTATGGGGGGGCAAAGGTCAAGCTTTGGTTTCATGGGGCGTAAAAAAGCCCCCAAGCACGGGGCCTGGGGGCTTGGGACTATTTTATATGGGTGACGGCAGCCTTCAGGGGCAGGGAACCTCGACGCCGTGGCCCGCCGGATCCGCGCCACAGCCCGCAAGCGCATTGCCGCCGGTATTGAGTTCGATCAAATCCAGATAGTTGGTCGAATGCTCGCGTACGCCGTCCCCAGGCGGTTGGGAAAATTGCTGGAACACGGTGGTGGCGAACGACGCCATGTTCGCCTGATTGAAAGGCGTTGCGTACCCGCTGCAGACCTGCAGATAGGATTGCGCGCTCATGGGGTAATGATCCGCCCACTTGTCCCCGATGTTGTCGAGAATGGCATTGTAGAGGTCTTCGTTCTCGGTGTTGGAGCGGACCACGTCGATGCGGTACTCGGCATTTGCCAGGGCGGGATTACCATTACCGGTTAGCGCGCAGGCGGTGACGCCGCCAGAAAGCTTGTGGATGTTGCCGCCGTATTCGTCGTTCACCGCTTTCAATAGGCTGTCTGGGCCTTGAGCGGAGCCGCACACGGCGAAGAAGAGCTCCACAGGTAGGTTGGTGTGCGCGGCTTCGAAATGGGTGGCGAAATCGTTGAAGGTAAATCTGCCGACATAGTCCGCACCGCCGTGCGCAGCGATGTAGATCGTGTCGTAGTTGTTGAAGGTCCGTCCGGCGTTGGTGATTTCGCGTACGCTACCGTCGGCCTGCATATAGAACAGCGCCTGCGATCCGTGTTTGGCGACAGCCCACTGGTGGTCGAAGACTGCTGCGGGATCTTCGCACACGTCGGGCAGAACCAAGGTGGCGCTGACCGCCCAGGCCGTCGTAGCGTTGGCGGACGCGACCAGCGCCAGCGCCAGCGCGCCCAGCGCCGTTTTCAGCTTGCGGGCGGGAAATGGAATTGAATGGGGCATAATCGTCACTCCTTTGCGTTTGCATCATTGTCTGACGCAAACCGGAGGCGGTTTGTGATGGCGAAAGGGGATTTAGACGAAGGTCAGGCCGCGCGTTCCAGTACGGCGACAAAAAACCCATCCGTGCCGTGTTGCGCCGGGGTGAGGCGCAGATAGGGGCTTTCGCCGGGCATGTCCGGGCAGGGTTCTCCGCCGAAGGTTTCGGCCCAAACGGTCTGGATGGGCATCACCTTAAATTGAGGGTGGGTTTTCAAAAACGCGTCCAAGCGGTCTTCGTTTTCTTCTCGCAGCAGCGAACAGGTGGCGTAAATCAGGCGTCCGCCTGCCTTCACCAGCGCAGAAGCGCCAGCGAGCACGTTATCTTGCGCCGCCATCAATTCGCTCAAGCGGTCCTCGGTGAGGCGCTTTTTTTGTTCGGGGTGCCGTCGCCAAGTGCCCGATCCGGTGCAGGGCGCGTCGACCAGCACGCGGTCGAATTGGCCTGCGTTGGTTTCCGCCCAGAGGTCATTGGAAGCCAGCACATGGCGCTCGACCAGATCGTTCAGGCGCGCGCGGTGCAGGCGGCGATCCATGCGGTTCAGCCGTGTTTCGTCGATGTCGCACGCCACCAATCGCCCTGCCGAATGGCCGCCTTGCAGGCCCATGCGGTCGGCGATGGCCAGCGTCTTGCCGCCCGCGCCCGCGCAGTAATCCACCACGCTCATGCTCGGTTTTGCGCCGACCAACAGGCTCAACAGTTGCGAGCCTTCGTCTTGCACTTCCACCAGGCCTTTTTTGAACGCGGGCGTGCGCGCGATGTCGGTGTGTGCTTCGATGCGCAGGCCCAGCGGCGACAGCGGCGTGTATTTGGCCTTCACGCCCGATTTGTTCAACGCCTGCTGCGCCTGGGCGCGGGTGACGCGCGCCAGCGCCACGCGCAAATCCATCGGTGCAGGCTCGTTGAGCGCCGCCATTTCACGCAAAAATGCAGCGCCAAATAGCGGCTCGATCTTTGCCGCCAGCCATTCAGGGATTTCGGCGCGGGCAAAGGCGGGCATGTCGGGATCGTTCAGCGCCTTGCCCTTAAGGCGTTCGGCGATGGCCTGTTCGGCCTCATTCAAGGGCTTGGGGCCGTGCGGCGAGCCGTCGAAGTGTTCAGCCGGGTCCGCGCCTTCCAGCACCAGATCGGCCAGCACCCGTTCGCGGGCCGTGGCTTGCTGGGAACCATCAAAGCCCAAATGCCAATCTAAGCGGTTGATGCGGCGCAGCACGCCATAGACGCGTTCGCGGATGTCGCGGCGGTCCTTGGAGCCGACGAAGCGCCGCGCCTGGAACCACGCGCGCACGATGTCGTCGGCGGCGCGTTTTTCTTCGGTGATCTTCGCCAGAAGATAGATTGCGGCTTCGGTCCGTGCGGCGGGCAGCACGGTTTAGCTCTCGCTTCTATAATTGGGCGCTTCGCGGGTGATGGTCACGTCGTGCACATGGCTTTCACGCAAGCCTGCCGAGGTGATGCGGCGGAACTTGGCGCGCGCCTGCATGTCGGCGATGGTGCGCGCTCCGGTGTAGCCCATCGATGCGCGCAAGCCGCCCACCAACTGATGCACCACCGGGCCGACCGGACCCTTGTACGGCACGCGGCCTTCGATGCCTTCTGGCACCAGTTTTAGGTTGTCCACGTCTGCCTGGAAATAGCGATCCGCCGAACCCTTGGCCATGGCGCCGATTGAGCCCATGCCGCGGTACGATTTGTAAGAGCGCCCCTGGAACAAGAACACTTCGCCGGGACTTTCGTCGGTGCCGGCAAATAGCGATCCCATCATTACCGCGCTGGCGCCTGCCGCGATGGCTTTGGCCACGTCGCCGGAATACTTGATGCCGCCGTCGGCGACCAGCGGGGTGTTGGTTTTTTTGCATGCGACCGCCGTTTCCATGATGGCGGAAAGCTGCGGCACGCCGACGCCCGCGACCATGCGCGTGGTGCAGATGGTGCCCGGCCCGATGCCGACTTTGACCACATCCGCGCCCGCTTTGATCAAGGCTTCGGCAGCCTCTGGCGTGGCGATGTTGCCCGCCATGACTTGCACGTCTTTGGATGCGGTCTTGATCGCGCGCACGGCGTCCGCCACGCCCTTGGAATGGCCATGCGCGGTATCGATGACCAGCAAGTCCACGCCCGCTTCGATCAGCGCTTCGGCGCGCAGAATGCCCGCCGCGCCCACGCTGGTGGCGGCGGCGACGCGCAGACGGCCGTGGCCGTCTTTGCAGGCGCCTGGGTGTTCTTGTTCTTTTTCGATGTCGTTGACCGTAATCAGGCCGATGCAGCGTTGTTGATCATCCACCACGATCAGCTTTTCAATGCGGTGTTGGTGCAATAGGCGCATGGCTTCGGCGCGCTCGACCCCGACTTTAACGGTGACCAGCTCTTTGGTCATCAGTTCGCCCACTTTTTGCGAAGGATCTTGGGCAAAGCGCACATCGCGGTTGGTGATGATGCCCAGCACCTTGTTGGTACCGTCTTCAACCACGGGAATGCCGGAAAAACCGAACTGTTCTTTCAGCGCCATGACTTCGGCCAGCGTCGCGTCGGGCGAGATGGTGACCGGGTCGGCGACCATGCCGGCCTCGAACTTTTTGACCTTGCGCACTTCGAGCGCTTGTTCTTCGGCGCTCAAATTTTTGTGAATGACGCCCATGCCGCCCAACTGGGCGAGCGTGATGGCCATTTGGCTTTCGGTGACCGTATCCATGGCCGCCGAGAGCAGCGGAATGCTCAAATCGATGGTCTGGGTGAGGCGGGTACGGGTATCGACTTGTGCGGGCAGAACGTCGGATTCTGCCGGGGTCAGCAGCACATCGTCAAAGGTTAGGGCTTCTAGAATTGGCATGCCACCTCCAGGGTTCGAGTTGGCGCGCCATCATACAGATTCAATGCGGAATGCCAAGCCAGATTCCACATCAAATCCCTCAAAACAAGTGTATAATGTACGCGGCCGATAGTCGGCTCCGTGCGCTGCCAAAAATAGACTATTTTTTCAATCGGTTAGAGAGGGGTGTCGGTCATGAAGGCGCGTAAAACGTGGGTACTCGTAGCAGACGGTGCGCGGGCGCGCATTTTGGAAAGCAATGGATCGGGAGGCGGGTTGTCGTCCGCGTTGAGTTTCGACTTCGCCGCGTCTCATGCGCCCAGCCGTGATTTCGGTTCGGATAAGCCGGGTCGGGGACAAGGGGCAGGAGGCGTGGCGCAGCACACCAAGCCGCCCAAGGTGGACTGGCATACTTTTGAAAAGCACCTGTTCGCCAAAGAGCTGGCAAAGGCACTGGAAGAGGCGTTGCGCGAGTGCGCGTTCGACGATTTGGTGCTGGTGGCCCCACCCAAGGCATTGGGTGAGTTGCGGCAGGCGCTCTCAGCCGACGTCATAAGCCGGGTGAAGAGTGAAATCGGCAAGGATCTCACGCACTTAAGTATGCCGGAGTTGGGCCGTTATTTGGCAGATGCCAAGCCTTAGTTGTTTTGCTGTACCGCAGTTGCGTTTTGCTCCCCTTGTCCAGGCCAGGAAGGGGAGCTATATCTGTAGCAGCGTCAAAACACCTCAAACAATGGTTAATCGGAAGTGCCTCATGAAACGTCTCATGAAATGTTTATCGCAGTTTTTGATCTTGTTTTTTGTCGCCGCTCCGGCATGGGCCGCCAGCACTCCTCCGGCCCCAGTTCCTGAGGTCAGCATTAAGGATTTGGCCTCCGGCAATGGCGAGGAGGCGGTGCCCTATTCGACGGTCCAGGTTCATTACACGGGCTGGACGGTGGACGGTAAAAAGTTCGATTCCAGCCTAGATCGCGGCACGCCGTTCGATTTTACGTTAAGCGCGGGTCAGGTGATTCCCGGTTGGGACGACGGGGTCGAGGGTATGCGCGTGGGCGGCAAACGTGAATTGGTGATTCCGCCTGAATTGGCTTATGGCGAACGAGGCGTACCCGGCGTCATTCCCGCCAATGCTATTTTAAAGTTCGAGGTCGAACTTTTAGGCGTCACCCCCCCGGCTTTCGCCAACATTGACAATGCCCAATTGAAAGAATTGTTGGCGCGGGGCGTACCCATCGTCGATTTGCGCCGCGAAGATGAGTGGCAAAAGACCGGCGTGGTGGAAGGATCGAAACTGATCACCGCCATCGACGCCAAGGGTAAATTCCTGCCCCCGTTTGTCGAAGGCTTCAAAGCTGTGGCCGGACCGGATGACGAAGTGATTTTAATCTGCCGCACCGGCAACCGCACCGCCGCTGTGTCCAATTATCTGTCGCGCGCCGAAGGCTACAAAAAAATCTATAACGTGCGACATGGCATCACCCGGTGGATCAAAGAAGATGGTCCTGTCGTTAAGCCGTAAATCGCATCCCATTCACCATATGCGCTAACCCATCGGAAGAGACTCATGAAACTTGCCCTGAAACGCTTGTTCCAATTTTTCGTCGTTTTTCTTTTGGCGGCCCCCGCGTGGGCGATGCCCGAACCCGAAGTGCAGATTAAGGATGTGGTCGTCGGCTCCGGCGACTTGGTCGAACTGGGGATGCGCGTGAAGGTTCACTATACGGGCTGGCTGATGGATGGAACGCCGTTCGACAGCAGCCGCGACATCGATACCCCGTTTGAATTTTCCGTTGGCGCGCATGAAGTCATTCGCGGTTGGGACATCGGGGTGCAGGGCATGCGCGTGGGCGGCAAGCGTGAATTGATTATTCCGTCCGAATTGGCCTATGGCAAACAAGGATATCCCGATGCGATCCCGCCCAATTCGACGTTGAAGTTTGAAATCGAGCTGCTGGAAATCAATACCAACGTCGTCAACTTCGTCGATAGCAAAGAATTGGCGGAACTGGTTGCGCGTGGCGTGCCGGTAATCGATTTGCGCCGCCCCGCCGAATGGCAAGAAACCGGCATCATCGCAGGCTCAAAGCTGATCACCGCCTTTTTGGAAACGTCGGCTTTTTCTCCGACCTTTTTGAAAACCCTGAAGGAAACCGTGAACAAGACGGATGAATTCGTGATGATCGACAAGGACGGCCGTCGCAGTTCCTATCTTTCCGAGGTGCTGACCGACCGCAAGGGTTATACCCACATCTACAATGCGAAGGACGGCATCGAAGGCTGGATCAAGGAAGGTTATCCGGTCGTTAAACCGTAAGGAACAGAACGATGAGCGGATGGGGCTGCCCGCATGAGCTTAAAGGGCGCTGCAAACGGGTGGCGCTGAAAGCGGTCATCGGCGAAGACATCGACGACGAAGGCAACACCATGCCCAAATGCGATCCGGGCATGAAGGGTTGCGTATTGTATGGGCGGTTTCGTTTTTCCAATGACGCCAAGAATAAACCGGCGAAAAAGTCGCCGGGCAGTTTTGAGGATTAGTCTTTCACATTCATGCGTTGCTCGTGCATCTTTTTTTGTCATCACCGGGCTTGTCCCTCGGCTGTCCGGTTTAATTTTTGATGTATACCGTTGCGGGTTGTTCTAACAATTACATCAAACAAAAGGGGTCATGCGCGGACCACCGGGTCCAGCTTTGCTGGCCCGGCGGTAAACTTCACGATCCGCGCATCCATGTCTTAAAACCGCGATTTGAAGTCATGGACCCCCGGATCAAGTCCGGGGGTGACGATTCTGAGTTGTTTTTTTGAAGTTGTCACGCAACTGAAATCGTTAAACCGGACAGCCGCGGATCAAGTCCGCGCATGACGGTTCAGAGGTGTTGTAATAGGTAGCTTATTTTAGCGTGCGGGCGGCATAGCGTGATTTTACCCGCGCCCTTTAAAGCCGATGGCGACGACGTACATTTCGGCAGAGTCCGCGCGCGATGCGGCGGGTTTGGCGTGTTTGACGGTCTTGAAGTATTTTTTCAAGTTGTTGAGCAGTGCGATCTCGGTGCCGCCTTGCAGCACCTTGGCCAAAAAGACGCCGTCCTCGGCCAGCACTTCGGTGGCGAAATGCAGCGCCGCTTCGCACAGCCCCATGATGCGCAGGTGATCGGTGGCGGTGTGCCCGGTGGAGGGCGCGGCCATGTCGCTCATGACGATGTCGGCTTCGCCGCCCAGCGCTTCTTTCAACAATGCGGGCGCGTCTTCTTCCATGAAGTCTTTGAGCAATACGGTGACGTCGGGCAGCCCCTCCATTTCTTGAATGTCGATGGCGACCACCTTGCCGTGGCCGCCGTGTTTGCCCTTGAGCACGATCTCGGCGGCGTGCTGCGACCAACCGCCCGGCGCCGCGCCCAAATCCACCACCCGCGCGCCGGATTTTAAAAAGTGGAACTTTTCGTCCAGCTCGATCAGTTTGAACGCCGCGCGCGAACGCAGTCCGCGGCGCTGCGCTTCTTGCACATACGGATCGTTGAGCTGCCGTTCCAGCCAAAGTTTGGACGAGATCTTGCGCCCCTTGGCGGTCTTCACCTTGGTGTGTTTCATGCGCCCGGCGAGCGTGCTGTCGGTGATTTTATCGCGGCGGCTTTTGAACCCGGGGGGCGGTTTGGTCATTTGCCCCCCCCATTGCGATTGATGCCGGGGCGCGTGATGGTGATGCCGTCTTGGGCCATCAGGCCCATCAAGATGCCCTCGCGGATGCCGCGGTCGGCGACGATCAACGAGCCCACCGGCCAGCGGCGGCATACCGCATCCAGCACCGCGCAGCCCGCCATGATCAGATCGGAACGCCGAGGTCCGATGCACGGATGTTGCAGGCGCTCGTCGGCGCTCAAAGTGCCTAAATAATGGACGACCTCGCCGATGTGATCGAAGCGCAGGCTCAAGCCGTCGACCTGCGCGCGGTCATAACGGCCCAAGCGCATGTGGATCGCGCCCAAGGTGGTCACCGTACCCGAGGTGCCGAGCATTTGCACTTGCCCCTCGTTTACGGCTTTGGATATGCCGTTGCGCGCATCGAAGTCGCTTAAGCTGCGTTCGATCAGGTGCACGATTTCTTCAAAGGATTCCCCCTTGCTGGTGCGTCCGCCGAAATCTTCGGTCAGCGTCACCACGCCGTGCGGCAGCGAGATCACATCGATCGCCTTAGGCCCGCCCGCGTGGGTGGCGTCGATCCACACCACTTCGGTGGAGCCGCCGCCGATGTCGAACACCAAGGCATAGGGCAAGGCGCGATCGAGCAACGGCGCGCAGCCCGCTAGCGTCAGCTCGGCTTCTTCTTGGGGGCAGATGGTTTCCAGATCGATGTCGGTTTCTTCGCGTGCGCGGATCATAAAGGCGGTGGCGTTTTCGGCGCGGCGGCACGCTTCGGTGGCGACGGAGCGGATGCGTTTGACCCCTGAGGCCTTGATTTTGGCGCTGCACACCTTGAGCGCGCCAATGGTGCGCAAAATGGCGTCTTCGCCGAGCAAGCCTTCGGCGGCGACGCCTTCGCCCAAGCGCACGATGCGCGAAAAGCTGTCGATGACGCGAAAATCGTCGCCATAGGGCCTCGCCACCAGCAAACGGCAGTTGTTGGTGCCTAAATCGATGGCGGCGTATGCGCCGGGCGGCTCCGTGAACAGAGCGCTTTTGGAATGGGGGTGAATGTGCGTGGGCTGGGCCATTTTCAATCCTTGTTACGAGCAAGGTCTCGCTTGGCTCTACCTTAGACTGGCCTTAAGATTTTGCATAGCCCGTGTGTTGAGGAGGGCTTTTGAGGCTTTTTGCAGGATTTTGGCGGCGGTTTGTCACAACTTGCGGCAAAATCGGGTCTTGCCCTTAAGCCTCCAGCCGCATATATATGCCCGGTTCGCGCCACGGCGCGCCATACAGATCATGGACCACCGGCATTCCTGGTGGGGAATCGTTCAATGGTAGGACAGCGGTCTCTGACACCGTCAATCCTGGTTCGAGTCCAGGTTCCCCAGCCAAAACAAACAGGTCGCCCATTGGGCGGCCTTTTTGTTTTGTTTGGGCATTCCTTGGGCGAAGAACCAGCGTTCGGCGGCATGGCCGGGCGCGCGTGCGCCGCACGGTGCGCCCGGTGGATGACGCGACGGGGCGGCAACGCCGACCCGGCAATCCAGGTTCCCCAGATCATAACAGTCGGTAATATCAGTTTACTTCTGGCTTTTATATTTGGGGCAGACCCAGATAACTCGATTTTGGCGCATTGTATCACTCTTATGCTACTGTTGAGATACTCTGGTAAGAGGGTAACGGCCTACGGGGAGAGAGAATGAGATATTTACTTATGGCGTGTGTTGCTACTACGTTGGCGATGCTTGTTTCGTTTAAGGTCGTTGCCGCAGACATCGCAGTGTGCGGTGCTAGCAAGGGATACGGCTATTACCCTAAAATTGGATTGGCCGCCTCTGATGCTAGCGCTGGGGAATGGAGCGAGGACGGCATTTCTAATGGTCGTTTGACCGCAACACGGGCTAACGACAACTCGTACGATATTATTATATTGGATAGCTCTGATAGCATGTTCTCTGCTCGTGCGGATGGAGCAGCGGTTGAGCTATTTGGAAAAACAGATAAAACACTGACACTTCTAGTCATTTATCCAAAACTCATCGAAACGTATACATTTCTCCGAAATGTCGATGGCCAAGCTGAGGTCATGTGGACCCAGAACAAGCATGGCACGCTTATCCCAAAAGTTAGTGCATTTCAGGCACCGTGCAGTTTCCTTGAATTTTGAATGAAGGGCTAACGATGATTGATGTTCTTAAAGGTGAGTTTTTCTGGGGCATTGTGATAGGCCTTCTTGTGTCATTTTTCGGTGGGGTAGTGCTCGCTAAATTCACCATCCTGCTGACGCAAAGGCATCAGAAGAAAACGGTGCGAGAGTTCTGTATCGACGTGATCACAAACTTACAAGAGATCATTAAGGAATTGGATGATACGCGGGACAGGGCTAAGGCGATTCATCATGATTTCTTGGGTCTAATTGAGGTCGAAATCACAGTGTATGGCCGCAATCGCGAACATATAATCCTGCTGGACAAAAGTGTACGTGATGCCGTGCGCAAATTCATGAACGATTGCGCCATTCAAAGAGCGCAAGTCGTAAATAAACTCGATCAGTTCTATCGTCTTGATGCTCTTGCAAATCAAATTCAGGCTGAAGGCCGTGGGCCAGAAGCTGAGCGAATGCGTCAAGGAGCGCTCATTCCACTTGACGAAGCGAACAAAGCAACTGACAAGCTCATCAGGATTGCCGAGGGTGCCAAAGACTTGCTTGTTTCAATTCAGGGAAGCAAGTGACACTTCTTCTGAAATCTACGAATGAAATTTGGGGACGATATGAATTAATCGTGTCTTTAACACGATCGGTTGTCTCCATAGTCTCGGCGGCCTTTATTTATCTGTGGAACCATCATTCATTGCACACCGTATATGCGCGTGACTTGAAATATACCAAAATTGGTATATTTTAGTTGAGGGTTTGTGAATCATGCCGACTGATCATGAGCCGTTTCGGCATTGCAAGTTGGCTCATTTTTGGGGGTAGTTGAGTAAAGTGACAAACCAAAATGAAACCCCGGTCAGCGAGGGTTTTCTCAATGTCTTTGAAGCGCTCGGCTTTGAGGGTTCTGAGG
>Ga0299912_10005174_pt1 | contig 10707 bp, 4 predicted proteins | sample RVTome_2_FD_207667 | JGI IMG/M metagenome (GOLD analysis project Ga0299912, IMG submission 207667) | Soil microbial communities from uranium-contaminated site in the Upper Colorado River Basin, Wyoming, United States - RVT95D214 (version 2) ... | reverse complement strand
TGGGGCGACTGGTTGACGCCACCATCCAGTCTGCGTGGAACTTTGGGCGCGCCGACCCGCTCTTGACGATCTATGACGCGCAAGGCAACCTCCAGCCCCTTTCGGGAGCCGGCGAACCCGGTCAGCTAGCTCGACCGGCGGTCAATCAGACCCTCTGGGCACAGGCTCAATCCGGTCAAGAAGTATCGGGCTATACCCAAATCGAGGGCAGGCAGTATCGGATCACATACGCGCCACTAAAGGCCGGCGGCAAAATAGTGGCAGTGTACAGCGTGGCGCTCTTGAGCGCGGCGGCCGCAGTGCGCGATCAATTGGTAATGGTTTCCCTGCTGACGGTGGGTCTCTTTGCCGTGTTGGCCGGGTTGCTCACGCTGTTCGTAGGGCAAAGGTTTGTCGTTCGTCCCATCAGTGCCCTGGTGACCAGTGTGGAACGAATAACCGCTGGACACCTGGACACGGTCGTGCTCGAAACTGCCTATCAAGATGAGATTGGTCGTCTGACCCATGCTTTCAACAGCATGACCACCAGACTGCGGCAAACGCTGAACAACCTGGAAAAGGGCTCGGCTGACCTGGCGCGACGGACAACGCAGTTGGAAACAGCAGCGGAAGTTGCGCGGGACGCAGCGGCAATCCACGATGTGGAGCGACTGCTGGACCAGACCGCGCGCTTGATCTCGAACCGGTTCGGCTTTTACCACACCGGCCTCTTTCTCCTCGACGAGGCGAGCCAGTTTGCTGTTCTCCGCGCCGCTTCCTCTGAAGGCGGTCGCCGGATGTTGAAGCGAGGCCATCAACTGGCCGTCGGCAAGGTCGGCATCGTCGGTCACGCCGCCGCGACGGGCGAGACGCACGTCTCACTGAGCGTGGGGGCCGATGCCGTGTTTTTCAATAACCCCGACCTGCCCGACACTCGTTCGGAAATGGCCCTGCCGTTGGTCGTCCGAGGCACGGTCATCGGCGTGCTGGATGTCCAGTCCACGCAGGAAACTGCCTTTACCCAAGACGACGCGGCCGTCCTGCAAACCATGGCCGACCAGGTGGCAGTAGCTATTGACAATGCGCACTTACTCGCCGAAAGCCAGGCCGCCCTGGAGGCCGCGCGCCGCGCCTATGGCGAACTCAGCCGGCAGGCCTGGGCTGAGCTTTTGCCCTCGCATAAAGAGTGGGGCTATCGCTACATTCGCAAATCAGTGACGCCAACTAGAGGCGACTGGCACGCTGGGATGCTCCAGGCTGTCCAGTCGGGCCAAAGTGTGCAAGACACTGGCACAGGGGAGCCAACAATAGCTGTGCCGCTCAAGGTGCGCGATCAGGTGATTGGCGCGTTGCGCTTTTGCAAGGGCGCAGAGGGCGGCGACTGGTCGCCTGACGAAATCAGTCTGCTTCAGACGCTGACCGAACAGCTCGGCGTGGCGCTCGACAGCGCACGTCTGTATCAGGATATCCAACGTCGTGCCACCCGTGAACAGTTGGCGGCGCGAGTCACCACCCTCATGCGTGAAACGTTGGATGTGGAAACGGTGCTCAAGACTGCCGTGCAAGAGGTACGCCAGGCGCTCAGCTTGCCGGAGGTAGTCATCCGGCTGATTTCTCCGCCCGACGACAACCAGAAGGTCGCAGGCGGCCACCCGCAGAGCAAGGAGGTGTTGTCATGAACCTCTTCTCTACTGAGCAGATCCTTCAACTGGCCGCCTGGTTGCTGGCGCTGATCGCGCTCATCGTGGGCCTCTACGCTCTGCTGCTCAACATCCGGCACACAGCGAATCGCCACGTGGGCGTCTTTCTCTTGATCTCTGCGCTCAACGCCCTTGCCTTAGGCCAGATATATGGCGCAACCGACATGGCTCAGGCCACCTGGCCGACTGCCCTCATGGCCGCCGCAAGCCCCGCTAATGGACCGTGGCTTCTCATCCTCGCCGTCGTTTTGCTCAAACCCGATTGGCCGCGCAGTCGGTGGTACTGGCGGTGGATCTGGCGGTCGCTGTATGGCCTGGCCCTTCTGCCGGCAGTGTTGACCCTGGTGGACCTGGCGTTGGGCACGCGGTTGTGGTATACCGGCCTCCAGGCTCAGACTTATACGGGTGGATTCGTGTCTCTTAGCCAGTATGCTGTCGGCAGTCTATCCCAGCCTATCAAGGTGCTGGACATTTACGCGATGCCGATGATAGCGGTCATCCCCCTGCTGTACATTGCCCTGCGAGACTCACAGGTGACGCCGCTGACTCGCCGATTGGCACGGCTGCTCTTGGGGGTCCAGATTACGATCATCCTTATCCAGTTCGGGCTGCGTAGCCTGCTGTCTGGCGGAATGTCCACGCTCATCACCGCCACGATCTTCGCCCTGGCCTACGCGTATGCCAGTTTCCAGCAAATGATCTCGGAGCGACGCCTGCAGCGGGGCAGACTGCAGACCCGCTTGACAGCTCTCATCCTGGTGATCATGTTTCCCTTGCTGGTAGCCGTAACGACCCTGGTGAACAGGAGCGCCGTCACGTTGATCGAGCAAGATGCCCTTGATCGGCTGCAGGCGACCAACAACTCGCTCAAGACCAATGTTGAACTATGGCTGGACCTGAACACGCGCGTCCTGCGTCAACTCACCACTCAGCCTGGCATCGTCAGCATGGATCCGGCGCAGCAAAAGCCACTCTTGCAAACCATGCAGGCTGCGTTTCCCGATATGTACTTGGTCAGCACCACCGATCTGAAAGGCTTCAGCGTGGCTCGGAGCGACGATGTGGCGCCCAAGGATTACGGCTCACGGCTCTGGTTCAGTGGGGCCAAATCCGGTGCGCCGGTAGCGTACCAAACCGTGATCGGCCAGACGAGTGGCAAGCCGGCGCTGGTGGAAGGCATGCCGATCCGAGACAATTCCGGCAACATTGTCGGCGTAGGGATGTTTGCCAGCGAACTATCCCGCATCGCTGAGCAAGTCAGAGCCAGTCGGGTCGGCAATACGGGTTCTGTCTTTGTGGTAGACGATCAAGATCTCGTCGTGGTACATTCGGATCCGACGTTTCCTACCACCGAGCTGAAATCTCTCGGCTCCTATCCGCCTGTCGTTGCTTTGCGGCACGGCACACGCAAATGGATGCCTTTTACGGATGAAAGCAACACGCAGTGGCGAGCCTACGTGGACATGCTGCCCAACGGCTGGGGCGTCATTGTTCAACAGCCGGAAGCCGAATTGCTCAGCTCGCTGCAGCTGTTCCAAATGATTTCCTGGACGACGTTGACCCTCGGCACCGTTCTGCTGTTGATACTCGTCTGGTTGACCATCCGCCAGACGCTCCGGCCCATCGGCTCGCTGACCGATGCTGTGACCGCCATTGCCAGGGGCGACCTGACCCGCACTGCGCCAGTGGAAAGCCAAGACGAGATCGGTGACCTGGCTCACACTTTTAACACCATGACGGTCCAGTTGCGCGAATTGATCGGCGGTCTGGAGCAGCGCGTGGCCGAGCGCACGCGCGACCTGGAATTGCGCTCAAACTATCTGGAAGCCGCCGCCGAGGTGGGGCGTGCAGCTTCTTCGATCCTGGAGACAGATCGCCTGATTAATCAAGTGGGCGAGTTGATCCGCGACCAGTTCAAGCTGTACTATGTCGGGCTGTTCCTGGTGGACGAATCCGGCAACGAGGCCGTGTTGCGAGCCGGCATGGGCACTGGAAGTGCCCGCGACGCCGGTCGAGCGATGCTGGCGCGCGGCCATCGGTTGCCCATCGGTGGCAGCTCCATGATTGGCTGGAGCATCGCCAATGCTCTACCGCGTGTCGCGTCGGATGCCGGCGCGGATGCAGTGCGTCTGGCGACACCCGAATTGCCCGACACCCGCTCTGAAGCCGCCATCCCGCTGCGTTCGCGAGGCCGCGTGCTGGGCGCACTCACAGTGCAGAGCGACCGGCCCGCCGCATTCGACGAGACCGCCATGGCCGCACTGGAAACCATGGCCGATCAGGTGGCCACCGCGCTCGACAATGCGCGCCTGTTCGCCGAAAGCCAGTCGGCGTTGGAAGCAGTGCGTCGCTCTACCGGCGAGTTGAGCCAGAAGGCCTGGGCCGAGTTACTCCATGCCCGGCCAGACCTGCGCGAAGCGTACCGCAGTGTCGAGGGTGGCGTCACGGATGCCTCAGACATCTGGCATCCAGAGATGGAACAAGCTGTCCAAAAGGGACAGACCATCCGGTCCGATAGAGCTGGTGACGGGGAAAAGCTGACGGTGGCCATCCCGATCAAGGTCCGGGGCAATGTCATTGGCGTGCTCGATACCTACAAACCTGGCGCAGCGGGTGACTGGACGCCGGAGGAGGTGGCGCTGCTGGAAACGTTGACCGAGCAACTGGGCACCGCTCTGGAAAGCGCGCGGCTGTACGAGGACACACAGCGCGGCGCGGCCCGTGAACGACTGTCGGCGCAGATCACGGCTCACATGCGTGAGACGTTAGATGTGGATGCTGTGCTGCAAACCGCCGTGCGCGAGATCAGCGCGGCGCTCGGCTTGGTAGCCCTGGACGTGCGGTTGGGCGCAGAAGCTGAAACAACCCAAGACGGTGTTCCCAGCTTGTCCGAACAGTGAGTCTGGATTTGCATCCGCCATCACCAAAGGTAAAGACCATGAACACAAAGAAACGAGTGATCCCATACAGCGCCTCGCGCGCTGAAGATGTGCAGGTCTGGCGGCAACAGACACTGCGCGGGGTGCTTTACGCCGTGGCCGCCTTTGGGGCCGTCGCGCTCGCGGTTGCCTTGTCCCAGGTACAGGATCCGTGGATGATCCCGATCTATGTTGGAGTCTATGCCGGTTTGCTCGTGATCACATTCTGGCGTCGAGTTCCCTACACGGTTCAGGCCCTCGTCGTGCTGAGCCTGGTCTATGTCATGGGCGTGTTCGGCCTGCTCGAGGATGGCTTGAGTGGAGATGGCCGCGTCTTTTTGCTGACCTTGCCCTTGCTGGCCATTCTCCTTTACGGGCGGCGGGAAGGCATCCTGACGTTGGCTCTCGCCCTTGTGACACTGGCCGTCTTTGGCTGGGCTTTTTCCACCGGTCGCCTGTCCATCAAGGAAACTTTCGACATCTATACCGGCAACTGGCAAGCCTGGTTGAGCGGCACACTCGTCTTTCTCATGCTGGGCGTTCTGATCGTGATCTCCCAGGGGCAGTTGGTACCGGGTCTCATCAGGGCCTTGACCCAAAGCCGAGGACTGGTCCAGGAATTGGAAGAAACGCATGATGCACTGCGTGAACGAGCGGAAGGGCTGGAAGCTACGCGCCGCTTGTTGGAGGAACGAACTCTAGCCTTGCAGGCAACCGCCGAAGTGGCGCGGGAGGCCGTTTCGGTGTTGAACCTGCCCGAACTCTTGGAGCGAATCGTGACCCTGATCGGCGCCCGGTTCAGCTTTCACCACACAGGCATCTATCTGCTGGATTCCACCGGCGAATGGGCCGAGTTGCAAGCCGCATCCAGCGAGGGCGGACGGCAGATGGACACACGCGGGCATCGGCTGCGCGTAGGACCGGAAAGTATCGTGGGCCACGCCATCAGCGAAGGCCGTCACCGCATCGAGCAGACCACAGGCCAGGCCACCCAGCCACTTTCCGCCGCAGAGTTGCCTGGCACTCGCTCACAGATCGCGTTGCCACTGCGAGCGCGCGGCGCCATACTCGGCGCACTGGATGTGCAGAGTCGGGAGTCAGCGACATTCGACGACGAAGAGGTAACCGTGTTGCAGGCGCTGGCCGACCAGGTGGCCATCGCCATCAGCAATGCCAGGCTTTTCCAGCAGGCGCAAGAGAGCCTGGAGGCAGAGCGGCTGGCCTATGGCAAGATGAGTCGCACGACCTGGCAGGAGATGCTTCGCGCTCGCCCTGCGTTGGGACAACGCTATGACCCGCAAGGTATTCTGCCCGCCGATAGACAGTGGCGTGAGGAGATGAAGCAAGCCGCGCAGCAAGGCGTGCCAGTCCTGAGCCAGGATAAGGTATCGGCCAAAGTTGCCACTCCTATCAAGGTGCGTGACCAAGTGGTCGGGATACTCGACGCCCACAAACCTGCCGACGAGCCATGGACAGCCGAAGAAGTGTCGCTGCTGGAAACGTTGACCGAACAGTTCGGCGTGGCGCTGGATAGCGCTCGTCTGTACCAGGATTCCCAGCGCCGAGCGGCCCGCGAGCGGCTTGTGGGCGAGGTCACCGCCCGGATGCGCGAGTCCCTGAATCTGGACGCCGTGCTCAGGACGACCACCGAAGAAATGCATCGCGTGTTCAACCTGGCCGAAGCAGAGATACACATCGGGTTCACTCCCGGCGAGGAACAAACAAATTCGCGCCCAGCCCAACCAGATGCAGCATCCGCTTAGGCTCACCGATCAGAAAGGACAATAATGCCATGAAGACCAGTTTGCGCTATTCGAGTGGCTGCCTCGCCATCCTGTTGCTTGGCGTGGCTCTTGTCTCCGCGTGCTCAAGCGCGCCGGCCAAGCCCGCCACGCCCGCCGTGCAGCGCGTCTCGCTGCAATTGCAGTGGGTCACCCAGGCTCAATTTGCGGGTTACTATGTGGCGTTGGACAAGGGTTACTATCACCAGGAAGGCATTGACCTGACCATCAAACCCGGCGGGCCTGACCTGGCGCCGATTGACCTCGTTGCCTCGGGCGTGAGTGATTTTGGCACGAGCCTGCTGGCCGATCTTGCCACCGCCATCCAAAGCGGCAAGCCCATCATCAGCATTGCTCAAATCCAGCAGGCCAACGGACTGGTACTAGTCGCCAACAAATCCTCGGGGATCAAGCAGCCTCAGGACCTGGTGGGCAAAAAAGTGGGCGTGTGGCTGGGAAGTTGGGAAGCCCAGTTCAATGCGCTGCTCGCCAAAGAGAACATCGCGCCTCAAAGCGTCCAAGTTGTGTCCCAGGGCTTTAGCATGGAACCTTTCCTCAAAGGCGATCTCAACGTCGCTTCGGCCATGATCTATAACGAATACTACATGGTGCTGGAAAGCGGCGTCAAGCCCGAAGACCTGAACGTGATTGACTATGCCACCTACGGGCTGGATTTTCCGGGCGACACGCTGTTCACCAGCCGCAAGACGGCCAAGGATCGCCCCGACCTATGCGTGCGGATGCTGCGCGCCAGTCTGAAGGGCTGGCAATATGCTGTTGACCATCCAGAGGAAACAGCCGACATCGTGCTCAAGTACGACAAGAGTGGCGTGCAGACCCGGCAGCACCAGCTTTCAATGATGAAGGAAATCGCCAAGCTGGTGCAGGTCTCCGGGTGGCCCCTGGGCCAGACCGACCGCGCCGCCGCGCAGCGGACAATCGAGACACTCGTGCGCTACAACATCCTGAAGGGCGCAATCAAGCCGGAAGACGTGTACACTAACGAGTTCTGGGAGCAAGCTCGTCCCAAGTGAGGGAGATATGATAGATCGTTTTCTCCGCCGACTCACCGTAGGCCGGCGCGTGCTTGGCGGCTTTCTGGTGCTGGTCCTGCTGCTGGCTCTGGCCATCCCAGTGATCGTGATTGATCACAGCCTCCTCGCCGGGCGGCTGATGCAAGCCACCGACGTTGAAGCGCGCACGCAGCAGGCGCTTTTGCGCGCTTCGGTGCGCGTCGAGGCGTCGCGGGTCAACCTGTCGCGCTATGTCCAGGACTATCTCCCTAGCTCCGCCTCAGCGCAAGATGACGTGAGCCAGGCCGTCGAGTACCTGGACGAAGCTCGGCCCAATGTCAAGTCGCCCGAGCAACAAGCAACTCTGGCGGCGTTGGCAAAGGACTTGGAAGAATACCGGACGCTCGTGCGCAACGTTGAGACAGCGCGCCGCCGGGGAGACGCGCAAGAGACTACCCAGCTCTTGTTCCAGGCCTACAAGACCGGGGCCGGCATTGACCAGCAGATCGAGCAAGTCGTCAAGATCAGCGAAGATCAAATCACGGCGAGCAACACCACCGCGCAGGCGGAGGCTCAAGCGAGGCTGTGGAGCTTGATCGTGAGTATTGGCATCGTGCTGGCATTGGCTCTGGGGCTGGGCGTCACCGTGTCGCGCAGTATCACACGCCCGGTGAGTGAGCTGCGGAGCGGGGCGGAAGCTTTTTCTCAAGGCCACTTGGAAACCACCTTGCCGATCGCAGGCGCCGACGAGTTGAGTACGCTGGCTCGCGTGTTTAATCAGATGTCTGCCCAGTTGTCGCGTTCGTACCAGGAACTTGAGCAGCGCGTGGCCGAGCGCACCGCTGAGCTCGAGCGCCGCTCAACCTACCTGGAAGCTTCGGCTGAGGTCGGCCGCGCAGCGACCTCTATCCTGGAAACGGGCGAGTTGATTCGCCGCCTCGTTGACCTCATCCGCGAGCGGTTTGGTTTGTATTACGTGGGCTTGTTCGAGGCGGACGCCAAGAGCGATTGGGCAGTGCTGAAAGCTGGCACGGGTGCAGCGGGGCAGGCCATGCTCGCGCGAGGTCACCGGCTTCACATTGGCGGCGACTCGATGATCGGATGGTGCATTGTCAACGCCCAGGCGCGGGTTGCGGCAGAAGCCAGCGCCGATGTAGTCCGCAAGGCGACGCCCGAGCTGCCGGACACACGCTCGGAGGCCGCCTTGCCGCTCCGGTCACGGGGCAAGGTCATTGGCGTATTGACCGTGCAAAGCGACCAGCCAGGCGCGTTTGACGCAACGGCCCTGTCCGTGTTGCAGAGCATGGCCGATCAGGTGGCCGTGGCGATTGACAACGCGCACCTGTTCGCCGAAAACCAGGCGGCCCTCGAAGTGGCGCACCGGGCGTTTGGCGAAATCTCTCGCCAGGCCTGGGCGCAATTCATGCGCTCCCAGTCCGTGGGGTACCTCCACACCGCCCAAGGCACTCGTCGCGCGCAAGACCAATGGCAGCCCGACATGGCGCAGGCGGCTCGGACAGGCCAGTTGGTCCAGGCTCACGGCTCAACCGTCGCCGCGCCGATCCAAATCCGCGACCAAGTGCTGGGAGCACTCCGGCTGCGCAAGCAGGACAACGCGCCAGCATGGACGCCGGAAGAGCTGGCCCTGCTGCAATCGCTAACCGAACAACTGAGCGTGGCGCTGGAAAGCGCGCGGCTCTACCAGGACACGCAGCACCGCGCGGCCCGCGAGCAATTAGCAGCCCAAATCACCGCCCGCATGCGCGAATCATTGGATGTGGATAGGGTATTGCAAATAGCCGCGCGCGAATTCGGCGAGACGTTGGGAGCCAGCGAGGTCAAGATCCGGCTAACGGCCGATGACCACCGTTCGACGCCCCACGATTAGAGACGAAGGGACAGGCAATTATGCTTACCACGATCATACAGTTTTTTGCCGCGCCCATTCTTGAGGACGAAGAAAAGCAACGCGTCGCTAGCTTGCTCAACGTCATCTTGAATGTCATCTTGGGGCTGCTATTGCTCCTGGCGTTCAGCATGACGATCCTGGATGCCGCCGGTTTTTGGGGCAATGCGCTTAGCGCGGCGACCATGGGATCACTGGTCATCTCGATGCTGTTCATGCGTTTCCTGCTGCGTCATGGCAACATCCGGCTCGCCAGCGCATTGCTGTCGTCCGCGCTGATGGCAGCCACCATCGCCTCAACTTCCAGCTTTTACGGCATCAGGAACTCGACCACCAGCACCTTTGTCATGTGCATCATCATCGCCAGCCTGCTTTTAGGCGGACGGGCCGCGCTTATCTTTACGGGTCTCAGCGTGGCGGCTTTGCTCGGGATATGGTCTGCGGAACGCAGCCACCTTTTGGTCTACGAACCCCTGCCGAGCTTGCCGCTGCCTTTTGACGTGATAGCCTATACCGGGACTTTTATCATGGCGGGGCTGCTGCTGCGCTACGCTGTGGTGAACATCACCCGGTCGCTGGAACGCGCCCTCCGCAATGAGCGCGCTCAAGTTAAGGCCAATCGTGAACTCGAAAAGCTGCGTGCATCCCTAGAACAACAGGTTGCCGATCGTACCCGCGACCTGGAACGCCGCACCAACTACCTGGAAGCCTCGGCTGAAGTCAGCCGCGCGGCCTCGTCCATTCTCGATATAGATCAACTGACTCGGCAAGTCGTCGAGCTGATCCGCGAACGGTTTGGCCTGTATTACGTCGGACTGTTCCTGGCGGACCAGGCGAATGTGTGGGCTGTGCTGCGAGCTGGCACCGGGGAGGCTGGTCGCGCCATGCTGGCGCGCGGCCACCGGCTGCCCATCGGCGGCAGCTCTGTGGTAGGTCAGAGCATCGCGAAGGCACAACCGCTTGTCGCACAGGAGACCGATCAAGGCGCAGTGCCGCTGGCGACGGAGGAACTGCCCAACACCCGCTCGGAGGCAGTCCTGCCCCTACACTCGCGCGGTCGAGTGATCGGCGCACTGACCGTGCAAAGCGATCACCTCGGCGTTTTTGACAATACGGCCATGGCCGCGTTGCAGAGCATGGCCGACCAGGTAGCCACCGCACTCGACAATGCGTACCTGTTCGCCGAGAGTCAGGCTGCCCTGGAGGCGGAGCGTCGTGCTTACGGCCAGATCAGCCTGGAAGCGTGGGCTCAAATGCTGCGTGGGGGTCTCACGCCGGGCTATCGCTACATTAACAAGCAGGTGATGCCGATTGGCAACGAAAGCCCAGATTCAATCAAGCCCTCAGACTCCGGGGACCAAATTTCGCTGCCGATCAAAGTGCGTGGACAGGTAATCGGGGTGGTTGAAT
>Ga0299912_10005171_pt1 | contig 10711 bp, 9 predicted proteins | sample RVTome_2_FD_207667 | JGI IMG/M metagenome (GOLD analysis project Ga0299912, IMG submission 207667) | Soil microbial communities from uranium-contaminated site in the Upper Colorado River Basin, Wyoming, United States - RVT95D214 (version 2) ... | reverse complement strand
AAGAGGATAGAGGTCCCTGATTACGGACGCCTGCTGCCGAAAGAAATAGCTCCCTTCACCGGACACGGCGTCTATGACCAAGAGCACGAGCACACTTCTTTTATTCAAGGTTCGGGGCACGGCGGCTCTCATCCGCATTTGGCTCATGAGTTCATCCGCGCAATCGTCGAAGAACGGGAATCTGCCGTTGATGCGAGGACTGCTGCCAACTGGACAATGGCCGGCATCTGCGCCCATGAGTCCGCGACCAAGGACGGCAAAAGAATTGAAGTCCCTCGCGTAGATTAGCCTTCGGTTTGGCTGCGCGCTATTTTCGCCAGGTACACCATTGACACTTGGCGGATAAATAGTGGAATATTATACTCGTGGATGCCCGGCGAGGCACCGGGAGACAATATATGGCAATGTCTTGATAAGGAGAAAAGACCATGAGTAATGGAGTGCTACCAAGTTATTTGAGTATGGCCAAGCCGAATCCGCTGGCCAATCGGGCGCCGTGGTACAAGAATACGGCGCCTACGTATGCCGGCATCTTTTTGTGGTTTGTGTTTTGGAGCCAGATGGCAAGTGGCGGGACTAAAGTGGCCGGTGGAGTGCTGTCCCACGGCCTGGCGGTTGCCTTCTTCGGGCTAATTCTTGCCGCCCTGCTTTGTCACTTCCTCTTCTATTTGGTTCCAGGTCTTCTCGGGCTGAAAACGGGACTGCCGCTTTATGTTGTTGGAAGTTCGACATACGGCACACAAGGGGGCTTTCTCATGCCGGGTTTCCTGATGGGAGTTCTGCAGTTCGGCTGGCTGGGTGTCAATGCGTACTTCGCGTCACTGGCGCTTGCGCCCCTGTTTGGGGGCAGCCCCGCAGCGCAAAAGATTATTGCAGTTCTCTGGGCGGCTCTGGCAGCATTTGTCGGGCTTAAGGGCATTCAATACGTTGCGAAGGTCGCTACATTTCTGCCCCTGATTCCCCTGGTCATTCTGGTCGTCATGGTGGGCAAAACCCTTGGTGGTATTGGAGACTTTGACCCACAGAAGCTCGTTGCAGCGGGGACGGCTGCGGGGGAAGCGAGCAGCCTTAGCGTTTTTGGCGTGATAGCTCTGTGCATAACATATATTGTGGGATTCTTCGCCACCGCAGGGGCTGCAGGTGTCGATTTTGGCATGAACAATAAGGATGAGAAGGACGTTCGGATGGGCGGCCTTTTCGGCATTGCGCTGGCTACGGTCGTTGCCGGAGGAGCATCTATTCTTGTTGCCGCCGGTGCCTTTGGAACTCTCGGCAAATATGCCCTCAACACTGCGGATGCGGGCTTCCTAGGCAGCGTGATGGGATCCGAAGGGGCTGGCAAGACGATGGCATTGTTGCTCGCTGTTGCCGCCTTCCCACCAGCTTGTTTCTCGTCTTTCATCGCAGCGAACAGTTTCAAGACCACTTTGCCGAAGGTAAATCCATTGCTCTCGGTGGGAGTCGGTGCGGCAGTAAGCATTCTGCTTGCGGTGACTGGTTGGGCAGGAAACGCTGGTAACGTGTTTACCGTTATCGGCGCTTCCTTTGGTCCCATCTGTGGTGCGATGATGGTGGATTACTTGCTTTCGGGCCAGAAGTGGGCAGGGCCTCGGGTCGGCTTCAACCTTGCCGGGTGGATATCGTGGGCAGTTGGTTTTATCGTTGGAATGGCCCCGCTAATCAAACTGGCCAACGTGCCAGCCGCACCGCTTGTTGCTTTTCTCGTTGGGGCAGCGCTCTATTACGTTCTGGCAAAAGCCGGTCTCGAACCGCCGGCGGTTCAGATGGCCGCCCGAACAACTTAACGTGCGGGTTTAGCCCCGCAATCCTTCGACCCGGCTCAGGACAGGTTTATCGCGGGGTCAGTCGGCGTACCCTCGTGCTTCGCAGCGAAGCGCCGCTTCGCAGAGTAGCAGGCGACGGCTAAACCGGCGTGCACATCACGGCGGTTGCAACGAATCAGTAGATAACGCAGGGATTCGGCAGAAGCCGAATCCCTGTTGTATTTTTTGTCCGCAAAAGAGCAGAAAAATATACCAATGTGCGGCTTGACAACGTCCTAAAGGCAGGATAGCATTCTCAGGTTGTCCGGTATAGGCGTGCACATTTATCGACAATAGTAATCGTGTCAATCAGGTAGTTAGTTTTTGAGGTTTGAAGCAAATGGTGCCAAGAAGTCTCAGCTCAATAGTGAAGATTTGTGTCCTTGTGTTGTTTGTGATGTCTCTGTGCCTTGTTGTTTCCTGCAAGAAATCCCCGCCGGAAGCTCAAACCACCGCGCAGCAATCGCAGCCCAAGTCGACAAGCTCTGTCCCGAAGACACCCGAAACACCGAAGGTCGATACGGTCAAACCACCTAAGCCACCTGCTGAAACGTCCACTGCGAAAGCTCCCGAAGAGCCAAAGCCCCCAGCCGGCGGTGATACGGGTAGTTCCGCGTTGGCGGCGGTCGATATCAAGCTGCCCAAGCCAATGTTTGTCGGCACGCCGCAGGATACACGAGTGCCCAATCTGGAAAAACCGACAGGTAAGCCCCGTCCGCCTTTCTTAGCCCCGCCGGGCACAAAGAACCTGGCTCTGGGAAAGCCTGTGAAGTCCAGCGATGAAGAGCCTATCATCGGCGAAATAGAGATGATCACTGATGGCGATAAGGAAGCTGCCGACGGCAGTTACGTTGAATTAGGGCCTTTCCTGCAGCATGTGACCATCGACCTGGGTGCTAAGCAAGAGATATACGCGATCGTGGTATGGCACTATCATAAGCAGCCGTGTGTTTATTATGATGTGGTGGTGCAGGTTGCAGATGACGCCGATTTCATCACGAATGTCAAGGCCGTTTTCAACAATGACATTGACAACTCGGCCGGCTTTGGCGTGGGCAAAAATATGCACTACACTGAGACTTCCGAGGGCAAACTTATTGATTGCATGCCCGGCGTGCGGGGCCGGTATGTCCGCCTGTGTAGCAACGGCAATACCAGCAACGATTTGAATCACTATATTGAAGTCGATGTTTACGGCAAACCTGTAGAATGAGCAGGTCGGCGAAATGTTGCGTCCTGATTTTGGGCGCGACAATCCTTGGGGCTGCGCTTCGGCTGCCCAGGCTTGCGCAGCGCCCCATGCACGGTGACGAGGCCATTCATGCCGAGAAGTTTGGCCGGCTGCTGGAACAAGGCACCTACGCATACGACCCCAACGAATATCACGGCCCGGCACTTAATTATCTAAGTTTGCTTCCCGCATGGCTTAGCTCCGCTAAAAAACTGACGCAGGTGACAGAGTTTACCGTGCGCGTGGTGCCCGTTTTCTTCGGCCTGCTGCTGGTGGTTTTGGTTTTGCTCGTGCTTGACGGCCTGGGACGTATCTGTGCAGTCTGCGCGGCAGCGCTGACCGCAGTATCGCCGGCTATGGTTTTCTACAGCCGATACTACATCATGGAAATCCTGCTGGTCTGTTTCAGTTTTGGCGCAATAATCTGTGGCTACCGCTACGTGCGGAGCAGGAACATTTTCTGGGCGGTTCTGACCGGAGTATTTCTTGGCTTGATGCACGCTGCCAAGGAAACTTGCGTTATCGCTTTCGGCTCAATGCTGGCCTCATGTCTCGTGGCTCGTTTCTTGCCGCACGAAAGACGAGGGGCGAGAGATCCCCGCTTTTGCGGGGACAGGCTTGCCCCTGCGGAAGCAGAGGGACGAGGGACGAAAAACATAGAGCCCCGCCATGTCGTTGTGGGCATTGTGGTTGCCGCGGCAGTTTCCGCCCTTTTTTACTCATCATTTTTTGGCAACCCCAAAGGCGTCCTGGATTCTTTTGGCACCTACGCGACCTATTCCAGCCGTGCCGGCCATGATAGTCTGCACATTCATCCGTGGCACTATTATCTGAAAATGCTGCTGTATTTCAGATACGGCGCTGGGCCTGCCTGGAGCGAGGCCTTTATCATAATTTTAGCGGTGGCCGGATTCATAGTTGCCACATCAAGACGCACTTTGCTGGCGGCAAATTCTGGCCTGCTCAGGTTTGTTGCCTTTTACACCTTAATAATGACTGTCACGTACTCGGTCATTCCCTATAAGACTCCGTGGTGCATGTTGGGATTTCTGCACGGCATGATCTTACTGGCAGGCGTTGGTGCTGCTGCCATGATAAAGCTGGCGCCAAACGTTTTGGCGCGGACGGCGGTCATTTTATTACTTGCCGCCAGTGGAGCACACCTGGCCTGGCAGGCATACCTGGCCAACTATGTATATTATGCCGACAGCCGCAATCCTTACGTCTACGCCCATCCGACTACGGAGGTTTTCACCGTTGTGCAGCGCGTGCAAGAGATCGCCAAAGTGCACCCTGACGGCTATGCCCTGCACATTCAGGTTATCTGTCCTGGCGATGACTATTGGCCTTTGCCCTGGTACTTCCGTTTCTTTACGAGTGTCGAATACGGCAACAGCATTGACGCGAATACGCCGGCGGCGCCGGTTATCATTGCGTCGCCCAGCCTGGAGGAGGCGATTGCCAAAAAGCTATATGAGCAGACTCCCTTCCAGCAGCGGCAAATGTATATGTACATATTTGACAAGCCATACTATGTGTGGCTGCGTCCCAAGGTCAAATTGATTGGCCTAGTAAGAAAAGACCTCTGGCAGCTCTGGCAAGTGCGACAGGATTAGTCGATGCAATCAAAGCCAAAAGGTGAAAAATGACAGAGCAGAGGCGGGAACACGAAACTCGATTAGCCCCCGGACCTGTGCCGGGGGCTGCGCCTTGCCCATCCAGCCTTCGCAGCCGCTTCGGCGGAGTAGGCCAGGTGGCAGGGCTAAACTGGGATTCAATCCCCGGCATACACCGCTTTTCGCATCAGGCGATGGCAACAACTTTCGAGATTATCATCCAGCATGACAACGCCCGCTACGCGGAACAGGCGGCCGGGCAGGCCTTCGATGAGCTTGACCGGCTGGAAGGCGAGCTGAGCCGGTTCATCGAGAATAGCGACATCTCCAGGATTAATAATCTGCCTGCCGGGCAGCCTCTTTTGATCGGCCTGCCTGCGTTTGAGTGCCTGAAACTTTCCGCCCGGCTTTACGCCGAAACCAATGGTGCTTTCGATGTCACCATCGGCTCGCTACTAAAATGCTGGCTCAATAAAGACAGGACCCTGCGCAATCCTTCCGAGGGCGAGCTAAATCTTGCCCGGCAGCGGACTGGAATGAACCTTATAAAGCTTAACGAAGCTCACTATACGGTTGAGCTGCCGGCCAGCCCAGTACAAGTTGACCTCGGCGGCATCGGCAAGGGCTACGCGCTCGATGTGATGGCAGAGCTGCTGCGAGACTGGAGCATTGAGACTGCCGTACTTCACGGAGGCTTCAGTACGGTGCTGGCTATGGACGCTCCGGCAGGAACGAAAGGTTGGCCCCTGACCTTGAGTAATCCTCTCGATCGCAGCCAGACCTTGGCTTTCCTCCACTTGCAGAATAGGGCAGTGAGCGGCTCAGGCGTGCAGAAAGGCCAGCATATTATTGATCCTCGTACCGCCCGACTGGCGGAGGGTAAACGGGCGGCCTGGTCCTGTGTCCCACACCAATTGCCTGGCGGCGATAACGCTGGCGTTGGTGCTGGTTCGGAGTACCATCGCGGGCACAATTGGTGCGGGGCAACTGCTGACATTCTGTCGACCGCCTTTATCGTTATGAGCCCCCAGGAAATTGAGCAATACTGTGTACGGCATCCGGAGGTGCTGGCCATGGTTATATTGAAGGGCCAAAAAGAAGGGCAAAAAGACAGAATCTTGCACTTTGGCCAGTGGCCCGCCTTCGGCGGGAAATCCTAAAGCGGAAAAGATTTTTTAGACACGGATTTACGCGGATTCACACTGTTTTATAAGTCTAATTTTTTTGCAGCGTTAATCAGTGTTAATCCGTGTCGAATCTGTCTTTTTAATATGAGCAGCTCCCGAAAAACCGGCCAAGGAACGCGCGTCAGGGATAATCGACTGTCAAGATCGCATGTCCATTCAATAGGGAATTCTTTTATCCTGTGACCTTTCTTTTGCGCCCGCAGAATGATCTCAACATCAAACATAAAACCGTCACTGATACACTGGCTGTACAGATTTCTGGCGACGTCACCTTTGTATAGCTTGAACCCGCATTGCGTGTCACTCAGTTCAGGCGGAATTCGCATAAGTTTTCTGGTTAACCATTTAAGAAGCCGTGAAGAAATCCGTCGGTGCCAAGGTTGGTCCTGCAGAATTTCACTTTCCAGCAGTTTCCGTGAACCGTGGGCTATGTCACAACTTCCATCTTTGAGCATTTCTAAGCCGAGTTGTGCGTTCCCATAAGGCACGCACAAGCCGCTGTCTGCAAACATAACGTATTTGCCGGTTGTTTCGGCTATGCCTGTGCGAACAGCGTAGCCTTTGCCGCGATGCTGCTCGTAGCGGATGACCTTCAGCTTTGCACTTGCGGGGACGTTGACCTTTTGCGCTATTTCGCTGGTTCTGTCGGTGCTGCCGTCATCGACAACTATAATCTCTCCCTGCAAATAATTGCTCCGCAAGAATTCCGCCGCTGCTTTCACGTCTCGAGCGATCTTGGTGCTTTCGTTGTATGCCGGTATGACAATAGATAAATCCATACTTGTTGAGTATTATAAAGCTCCAAAGCCGCCGTGGCAAAGGCGAAAAACAGTGTCACATTGGATCATGTGTAGAGGTAACCCTGCTGATCGGACAGGACAGCCGGATGTTATCTGTGTTGATTGGGATTAATTCTGCACAGTCTATGCTGGGATAGCGCTTCTTCCAGCCACTCTTTTATGGCGGGCTTGTAATCGTAGTCATCCAGGTTGCGCAGATTATTGGGGTCCAAGGGTCCGACGCCGCCAATAATCTTGCCGAACGCGGTGCTCTGGACGGCGTAAATCTTGCCGTTAGTGTGTTGCCAGAACCCTTTTACGGTATCCATAATTCTCCCCTGGAGGTAGGCACAGGCACAGCGCCCCCTCTAATATCATACGATAGCCATCAGTTTTTTCCAAAACTGTGGATTGTGTCGCTGCCCCCGCGCAGGCGGGGGCAAGCCTGTCCCTGCAAAAGCAGGGGCAATTTGCTTGACATTTTAGTCCTGATTGTCTAAGCTATTTTTGGAAGGAGGTGCAAAAAAATGAAATTCCTTCGTAGTCTGGCAACTGGTTTAGTAGTGCTTAGCCTTGCTGGCACCGTGGCCGGCGCAGATTACGCCGACTTTAACAGCGACGGCATCGTGAACCTCAGCGATTTTTCTAATCTCGCCCAGCACTGGCGGCAGGACGAACCGTCAGTTGACATCGCTCCGCCGCCTTTGGGCGACGGCATCGTAAACTTCAAGGACCTGGCGGTTCTGGCACAACACTGGCTGCAGGAACAGATTGTCTATATCCAGTGGCTGGGCCATGCCAGTGTCAAGATTTGGACCGATGACACGGTCATATATGTCGATCCTCGGAATCTGAGCGGCTCGCCCCACGATGCTACGCTGGTGCTGGTCACGCACAGTCACAGTGACCACTATTCGGCCCCCGATATTACCAGGGTCTCAGGCCCTGCAGCCAAACTGATTGCGGCAGCCAGCGTCGTTGCGACTCACGGCAGCGGACAGTCCATCGCGCCGGGCCAGACCATCGAATTGGGCAGTGTCAACGTGATAGGCGTGCCGGCGTATAATATCAGTAAGACCAATCATCCCAAAAGCAACAACTGGGTTGGCTTTATCGTTGAGCTGGCCGGCAAGCGCATCTACCTCGCCGGCGATACCGACCTGATACCGGAGATGCAGACGCTCGGAAAGATCGATGTCGCCTTTTTGCCCATCAGCCCAGCCTACACGATGGGTCCCGACGAGGCCGCCCAGGCCACAATGTACATAATGCCCCAGTTGGCAGTGCCCTACCACTGGGGCACCTCCACCTTAGCCGATGCCCAGCGCTTCGCACGAAAGGCGTACTGCAACGTGAAGATTATGACGACCGGCGAAACTATAAGCTCGCAAGATTGGAAAAAAGAATTTTCGCTGATAGCACACTGGAAGCTGGACGAGACAGCGGGCACCACCGCACACGATAGCGCAGATAGCAAAGACGGCACTCTCAACGGCAATCCTACCTGGCAGCCCACCGGCGGCAAAATAGATGGGGCGCTCCAGTTCGACGGTGCAGACGATTATATCGGCACGCCGTTTGTCGTGAATCCTGCGGATGGGCCGTTCAGCGTTTTTGCCTGGATAAAAGGCGGAGTACCAGGACAGGTTATCATATCGCAGATAGGTGCGGTGAGTTGGCTTGCCGCAGACCCAGCCGAAGGCAAACTGATGACGGAGCTAAAGACTTCCGGTCGTCTTGGCGGCCCGTTATTTTCCGAGACCGTGATTATTGATGGCGAATGGCACCGCGTGGGCCTAGTGTGGAATGGGACCAACAGAATACTTTATGTTGATGATGTCGAGGCAGCCAAAGATGCGCAAGCTGATCTGGCTGGTTCAACAGGTGGTTTCTATATTGGGGCTGGAAGTAATCTTACCGCCGGCAGTTTCTGGTCCGGCCTGATTGACGATGTGCGAATCCACGGGCGGGCGGTGACACCTTAGGGCGGAAGGGATGGTGTAAGATGAAACGGTTTCCTCTCGTCATTGCGAGCGAGGCGCAGCCGAGCCTTTCGGCAGTGTCGTAGTAGATTCTACCCGCAAGTTCAGCCTGCGAGAAGGACCAACAGAGTTCGGATATGCGGCGTCAGGTCTCAGGCCTACGTATTTTTTGCCTCGTTTGCACTTTGACCGTCATTTTGCTCTTTGCAGTCTTATTTTTGATATGTTGTCGCGAGCCCTCAGATGGGTACCTTCCTCGACTCACATCCTCGAATGTATCTCCCATTTGGAAGGCCAAGCAGAATCGCGATGTTCTGCCTTCTCACTGCACGTCGAAAGCCTTTTACTTGCGCATCCGTCCATCTATCATGCAAGTAGTATTCGCCCGCCTTTTGGGGCTTAGGCCCCGGTTTATACCCATCTTCTACCGAATCCAACGGCCTGTAACGACAATCAATGACGCGTACCCTCCATTGCCGGCAGGCATCTAACTTTTTCTTCATCTCCTTATATACCGGCACATAGTTATAGATCATGAAGATGAAAATATCCTCTGATTCATAGCCCGCTGCTTTTAATATCTCAATGGCTTTCCCTACCTTCTCCCGCCCATTATATCCCCCATCCCACGCAATCCGAGGATTTACAAAATGTGCCTCTTTCAATAACTTTGCTCGTTGCGGGGTCAGTAATCTCAGGTCAAAACCACTTTGGCTTTCGCATCTCAAAGGTTGACCGCTTTTTGTCCTATATCCAGCTAATTCACGAAGGATTTTGTCGATATATGGATTCGCAAGCAGGTTATTGTCGTAGAATACCAGTTTACGTTTCTGTATCATCGGGAATACCGAATCAACGGACGTAAATTCCGGCTCGATTCTCCAAGTCCCGCAAAACGTACAGCGCCTCGGGCATCCACGCGATGTATGAATAATCTGATAGTCCAATTCCTCCGGCAAAAGCGAAAAATCAATCGGTATATTCTCCGCAACACTATGAGTGGCTAAAAGAATGCACTGTATTCCCCGCAAATCTTTCCTTGTCCAATGGTTACCGACATATTTTCGATTTTTCGAATATTGTCCACTTAACGGAACAAACTTCATGGGAAACGACCAAATGCGTTGTTAGCCTTGTCTTTCGAAATGTTTGTTCAGTCTTAGAGACTCTTCGAAACCATTTGGATATAAAAATCGAAGTTTGCTTGCGTCAAAAATAGGATTAATCTTATGTATGGTTCTGTGATGATTCGGGCAAGTTATCAGGATATTATCCGCATTATTGTTTAACGAAGAAATAAACGGTTTGATATGATGCGATTCCGCTATATCTGTGCCGTACCGACTACCAAAATTCTCACCGCATATTTGGCATTTATGGTCGTACAGCAATTTCAAATTCTCGCCAATAGCTTTGTCCAGTTTTCGAATCTTAACGATTTGTGGTTTGTGTTCTATCTTGGCGGATGGATCAGTTTTTCTGTAATTCAGTGCATGCTCAAAGTCTTCTTCCTCAATCTTTTGTGAGGAAAGATAACTTCTCATTTCTGAAAAATCTGAGCACGTTATACACTCCATGCACAGTTTGTCTTCGGCATCGCTGGCATACAAAACTAGAAATTCTCTCATTTCTTCTGGCATCTTTATTTGCCTATACCTTTCTCGTTCCAGGAGTTCACGTCGCTTTATTTGTAAATAATCATAACTGCTGCAAAATATAGCTCTCAGTGTTTTACTCAAATCACTTCGGGGAGAATACCTGATTTGAATGATATCCTTATGTGTAGAATACTTCTCATCATCAAAAAGCTGATTAATAAGTTTTGCTTTGTAGCTATCATCCCCAAGCACCAATTCAATTATTTTACTTTCACCTCTTTTTAAGAATCTCTTAATCTGACTTTGAAAATGAATTTGAATCGAAACGGGAATTGAGAATCCTTCGTGGAGGACAGACCAATCCACTTCTTTTTTATAAATGTAAAATTGCTCAGTTATCATGAGTCAACTTGCGAAGCTGATCATTTGTCTTTCTTTAGATCGCTTCCTTATGTCCTTAAAAACGCCATTATAACCGCCAAGATAGTCCCACAA
>Ga0299912_10005170_pt1 | contig 10713 bp, 11 predicted proteins | sample RVTome_2_FD_207667 | JGI IMG/M metagenome (GOLD analysis project Ga0299912, IMG submission 207667) | Soil microbial communities from uranium-contaminated site in the Upper Colorado River Basin, Wyoming, United States - RVT95D214 (version 2) ... | reverse complement strand
GCAGGGCGCGCAGCAGATGCTGCGTCTGCTCGACCGCGCGGACACCCTGTCGCGCGCCCTCGTGACGCCGGACGCGTTCTGGTTCCTGCGCGCCGAGCTGCTGCGCGACTCGCTCGGCGCCCTGCGCCCCGCCGCGCTGGCGTTTGCCGAGATGACCGTACGGTTCCCGCGTTCGCCGTGGACCCCGAAAGCGCTCGTCGCGGCGATCGCCGCCGGCCATCCGGCGCCGGACTCGCTGCGCGTGCTGCTCGAGGAACGCTACGGCGAGAGCCCGTACACCCTCGCGCTGCTCCTGGGCCGCGCCGAGGCCGCCGAGCGTTACGCCGCGCTTGAGGATTCGCTCCAGCGCTCGCTCGGCCTGCGCGCCATCCCGCTGCGCCCCGGTGAGGCCGGCGCGCAGAACGCGGACGACGATGCGGACGCCGAGGAACGCGTGGGCCCGCGGCGGCCCGGCGGCCGGCCGCGGCCGCGACCGTCGCAGGATCAGCAGCGCCCGGCCCAGCCGCCGCCGCGGCCGAGCGAGATCCAGCCGCGGCCGGACCCGTGACGCCGGTGGCTCTCGCGGTGCCGCTGTTCGGCACCACCTTCCAGAACCCGATCCTCCTCGCGGCGGGGACCGCTGGCTTCGGCCGCGAGGTCGCCGGCGTGATCGCGCTCGACCGGCTCGGCGCTCTGGTGACCAAGGCCGTGAGCGTTGAGCCGCGGCGCGGCAACCCGGCCCCGCGCGTCGCCGAGACCCGCGGCGCGATGCTGAACTCGATCGGGCTCGCCAACCCCGGCGTCGACGTGGTGCGCGCCGAGCACCTGCCGTGGCTGCGCGAGCACCTGCGTGCGGCGCGCGTCCTGGTGAACGTCGTGGGCCACACGGTGGACGATTTCGTCGCGGTCGTGCGCGCCCTGGCCGGCGAGCCCGGCATCACCGCATTCGAGCTGAACGTGTCGTGCCCGAACGTCGCGCGCGGCGGACTCGAGTTCGGCGCCGACGACGCCGTGCTCGCCGACCTGGTGCGCCGCGTGCGGGGGGCGACCGACCGGCCGCTGGTCGTGAAGCTCTCGCCCGCGCTCCCCGACCCCGCGCGCACCGCGGCTGCCGCGGCCGCCGCCGGCGCCGATGGCTTCACAGCGGTGAACACGCTGCCGGCGCTGCTCTACGGCGCGGACGACGGCGCGCCGCGGCTGGGCAGCGGCGCGGGCGGGCTCAGCGGGCCGGTGCTGCTGCCGGTCGGCGTGCGCGTCACCCGCGTCGTCGCGCGCGAGACCGGCAAGCCGGTGATCGGTGCGGGCGGGGTGCGCTCGGGGCGCGACGCGCTGCAGTACCTCGCCGCCGGCGCCTCACTCGTGGCGGTGGGCACGGCGGCCCTCGCGGACCCCCGCGTACCCGAGCGCGTCGTGGACGAGCTCGCGGCTGTGGCGGCGCGGCGGGGCGCGCGCGCCGTAACCGAGCTGGTGGGAACGGGGGCGTAGCCGTGGCCGATCTCGCCATCGCCCTCGATCTGCCCACCACCGCCGCCGCGCTGCGCATCGCCGACGCGATCGGCGACGAGGCGTCGTGGTACAAGGTCGGGCCCGTGTTGTACGTGGCGGACGGCCCGGCGCTGGTGCGGGAGCTGCATGCGCGCGGCAAGCGCATCTTTCTCGACCTCAAGTGGCACGACATCCCGAACACGGTGGCCGGGGCGGTGAGAGCCGCGGCCGGCTGCGGCGTGGCGCTCGCGACGGTCCACCTCGCCGGCGGTCGCCGGATGCTCGCGGCCGCCGCCGCGGCGCGCGAGGGTGGACTCCGGCTGGTCGGCGTCGGCGTCCTGACCTCGCTCACGGCCGCCGAGTTCGGTGCCGTCGTCGGGCGTGCGGTGGGCGACGTCGGGGCGGAGCAGGAGCGGCTGGTGTGCTGGGCACTCGGCGCGGAGCTCGACGGCTTCGTGACGGCGGTCGCCGAGGCGCCGCGCCTGCGCGCGATCGCCGGCCCGCGGGCGCTGCTCGTCACGCCGGGGATCCGGCGCGCCGCGGACGCGGCGGGCGACCAGGTGCGCACCGCCACGCCCGGCGCGGCGGTGCGCGCGGGCGCCGACCTGCTCGTCGTGGGCCGGCCGGTGACGCTCGCTCCGGACCCGCGCGCGGCAGTGCGCGCGATCCGAGCGGAGATGGCCGCATGATCACGGCCGTTCTGCTCGCCGCCGCCGCGGCGCTCGCACCGACGCCCCTGCGGGTCTGCGCGTCTGCGCATCTGCCGACCGATCCTCAAATGGACTCCCTGCTCGTCGCGGCGCGCCGCGCCGCGCTGGCCTGGCGGCGACACGACTTCGCGGCGCTGTTCACCGTGGAGGGCGAGGTCCGGCTCCAGCTGCCGGGCACCGAGCCCACCGGACCGCTGCGCGCCGCCCAGGCGGCGGAGCTGCTGCGGGCGTTTGCCGGGGGGGCCACGGAGGAGTCGGCGGAAGTGGCCGTGGTGCGGCGGGTCGATCCGGATCGAGCCTATGTGGAGGTGGAACGTCGGTTTACGGTCCGCGGCACCAGCGCGTGGCGGAGCCAGACCGTGTACTTGGGCATGCGCTGGGAGGGGAGCGGCTACCGGGTGGTGGAGATCCGCGTAGTGCCACAGGCCACCTTGCATTAGGTGTAGGTGGGGACTATGCTTCTAGTCTTGTCCTGAACCGCTTTGAGGGCGTGTCTTGAAGGTACGCAGCAGCGTCAAGCCGATTTGCGAGCATTGCAGGGTCGTCAAGCGTCGCGGCGTGATCCGCGTCATCTGCAAGCGCTCCCCCAAACACAAGCAGCGGCAGGGTTAAGACGGTGGCACGCATCGCGGGTGTGGACCTGCCGCGCGAGAAGCGCGTCGAGATCGGGCTCACCGCCATTTTCGGCGTCGGGCACGCGACGGCGGCGCGGATCCTGGAGCGTACCGGCATCTCGCCGGCGACGCGCGTGCGGGACCTGAGCGACGCCGAGGTCGCGCGGCTGCGGCAGGTGATCGAGCGGGATTTCAGGGTCGAGGGCGCGCTGCGCACCGAAACGGCGATGAACATCAAGCGTCTGATGGACATCGGCTGCTACCGCGGCATCCGGCACCGCCGGGGCCTGCCGGTCCGGGGCCAGCGCACGCGGACCAACGCGCGGACCAAGAAGGGGCCGCGCCGCACCATCGCCGGCAAGAAGAAAGCCGTGGCGAAGAAATAGCCCATGAGCGACGAAACCAAGCAGACGCCGGCGAGCGATGCCGCCGCCGCGCCCGAGGGCGCCGCGACCGGGACGGCCGCCGAAGGCGAGAAGGCGCCGCGCAAGGGCGGCAAGCGGACCAAGAAAGTCGTCGAGTCGGAGGGCATCGCCCACGTGATGGCGACCTTCAACAACACGATCATCACGATCACCGACCTCAACGGCAACGCGGTCGCCTGGAGCACCGCCGGCAAGTCGGGGTTCAAGGGCTCGAAGAAGTCCACGCCGTTCGCCGCGACGGTCGCGGCCGAGCAGGCGGGACGTGACGCGTACAACCTGGGCGTGCGCCGCGTGCACGTCCGCGTGCAGGGTCCCGGGTCGGGCCGGGAATCCGCGATTCAGGCGCTCGCGAATGCGGGCCTGAACATCAAGTCGATCCGGGACGTGACGCCGATCCCGCACAACGGCTGCCGTCCTCCGAAGAAGCGGCGGGTGTAGTGGCACGGTACATCGAAGCGAGCTGCAAGCTGTGCCGGCGCGAGGGGAACAAGCTGTTCCTCAAGGGCGCCCGGTGCATGACCGAGAAGTGCGCCGTCGAGAAGCGGGCGTACGCGCCGGGCCAGCACGGCCAAGCGACCTCGCGCCGGCGCAAGGCCTCGCAGTACTCGCGCCAGCTGCGGGAAAAACAGAAGGTGAAGCGGATCTACGGCCTCACCGAGGGCCAGTTCCGCAACACCTTCGAACGGGTGCTCCGCGAGCCGGGTGTTACGGGTGAGAACCTGCTGATCGCGCTGGAGTCGCGCCTCGACAGCGTGGTCCACCGGATGGGCTTCGCGGCGAGCCGCAAGGCGGCGCGCCAGCTGGTGAGCCACGGACACGTCGAGGTCAACGGCCATCGCGCGAACGTTCCGTCGTTCCGGCTGCACGCGGGCGACGAGGTGCGGATCGCCAAGGGGAGCCGCGAGCTGGAGTCGGTGGCGGCGGCGATGGACCTGGCCTCCAAGGGCCAGCCGGTGTCGTGGCTCGCGGTGGACCGCGAGGCCATGACGGGCCGGATCACGGAGCGCCCGACGCGGGACACGATCCCGGTCGCGGCCGAGGAACAGCTGATCGTCGAGCTCTACTCCAAGTGACCATGACCATTGATTTGACCGGACTGGTCCGCCCGCACCTGGTCGAGATGACCAAGCGGGAGGACAACCCGAACGCGGCCGAGTTCCGGCTCCAGCCGCTCGAGCGCGGCTTCGGGTACACCCTCGGCAACGCGATGCGGCGGATGCTGCTGTCCTCGCTCCGGGGAACGGCGGTCTGGGCGTTCCGGATGGACGGCGTCCAGCACGAGCACCAGACGGTGCCGGGCGTGGTCGAGGACATCCACCAGATCATCCAGCGGCTCAAGGCGCTGTCGCTCGTGCTCGCCCCCGACGTGGACGAGGCGACGCTGCACATCAAGTGCTCGGCGGCCGGCCCCGTCTACGCACGCGACATCGAGCCGCACGGCTCGCTGCGCGTCGTGAACCCCGACCACCTCCTGTTCACGCTCCAGGACGAGAAGGAGCTGAACGTGGAGCTGTACGTGAACAAGGGTCGGGGCTACGTCGAAGCCGAGCAGCACCCGGTAGACCGGGCGATGCCGGTGGACGTGGTGCGCATCGACTCGCTCTACAGCCCGGTGCGGCGCGCCAACTTCACGGTGGCCGAAACGCGCGTCGGGCAGCGAACCGACTTCGACCGGCTGACGCTCACGGTCGAGACCAGCGGCGCCATCACGCCGGAAGACGCCGTGGCCTACGCCGCGGCGCTGGCCCAGCACCACTTCGCGTACTTCGTGTCGTTCGGCACCGTGCCGATGGTCCAGGCCGAGGCGGCCGACCAGGCGCCGGAGGGCGACACGGAGCGGCTGCGGGGGCTGCTCAGCCGGCTGATCGACGACTGCGGCCTCTCGGTCCGGTCGGTCAACTCGCTCAAGAACTCGAACATCCGTACCCTCGGCGACCTGGTGCGCAACACCGAGGAGCAGCTGCTCAAGGTGCGCAACGTCGGCGAGAAGGCGGTCGCGGAGATCGCCGAGCTGCTGCTGCGCGAGGGGCTGAATTTCGGGATGCAGTGGGAGGAGAACGAGGCGGGCCTTCACCTCATCGACCGCGGGACGACGCCGGTGGTGCGTCCGGTGGTGGCCGAGGCAGGGAAAGAGGCCTGAGATGCGGCATCGCGCGAAGAACCGGCAGTTGTCCCGCACGTCGGAGCACCGCCGCGCGCTGCTCGGGAACATGGCGACCAGCCTGTTCAAGCACGAGAAGGTGGTCACGACGGTCGCCAAGGCGAAGGAGCTGCGCCCACTGGCCGAGAAACTGATCACGCTCGCGCGGCGCGGCGACCTGCACGCGCGCCGGCTGGTGGAGCGGCGGATCCGCGACAAGGCGGTCAGCTCACACCTGTTCAAGGAGATCGGGCCGCGATTCGCCGCGCGTCCGGGCGGCTACACCCGGATCGTGCGGCTCGGGCACCGCGTGGGAGACGGGGCGGAGACAGCGCGGATCGAGCTGCTGAAAGACTAGGTCTTAGGTCTTGGGTCTTAGATCTTAGGCGGGAACGATGAGCGGGGGATCCGGATGCCGGGTCCCCCGCCGCGCTTTGCCCACTAAGACCTAAGACCTAAGACCCAAGACCTGTCTTTCAACCCGCCTTCTGCACCCGATTGCTCTTGATGCACGCGACGCAGACCCGCACCCGGCGGACCTCGCCGCCCACGCGGGTACGCACCGTCTGGAGGTTCGGATACCAGCGGCGGGTCGTCCGGTTGTTGGCGTGGGAGACGTTGTTGCCGAACGTCGGACCCTTGCCGCACACGCTGCAGATGCGGGCCATCACATCCTCGCTTCAAAAAGGCGTTACGAGCCGCTAAGTTTAGCCGGCTTTGGCCAAGTCTGGCAAGGGGTTACCCCCGCGGTTGGGCCGCGGGGAGGCCCCGGCAACCCACACCCGGACCAGGATGCCGACCGCGCTCATCACCGGTGTGACCGGACAGGATGGCTCGTACCTCGCCGAGGTACTGCTCGGCAAGGGGTACCGGGTCGTTGGCGTCGTGCGGCGCACGTCGCACGACAGCTATGAGCGGATCCAGCACCTGGTGGGGCGGATCGAAATCCTTCCCGCGGACCTGCTCGACCAGCATTCGCTGCAGGCGGTGGTCCTCGAGGCGCAGCCGGACGAGGTCTACAACCTCGCGGCGCAGTCATTCGTGCCGGCGTCCTGGACGCAGCCGGTCCTCACGGGGGAGTTCACCGCACTCGGCGTGACGCGGCTGCTCGACGCGGTTCGGCTGGTCAAGCCGGGCGCGAAGTTCTATCAGGCCAGTTCGAGCGAGATGTTCGGGAAAGTCCGGGAGTCGCCGCAGCGGGAGACAACGCCGTTCCACCCGCGCTCGCCCTACGGGGTGGCCAAGGCGTACGGGCACCACATCACGGTGAACTACCGCGAGTCCTACGGGATGTTCGCGGTGAGCGGCATCCTCTTCAACCACGAGAGCCCGCGGCGCGGCCTCGAGTTCGTGACGCGCAAGGTCTCCGACGGGGTCGCGCGCATCAAGCTCGGCCTGGTTGGCAAGCTGTCGCTCGGGAACCTGGACGCGCGCCGTGACTGGGGCTTCGCCGGCGACTACGTCGAGGCGATGTGGCGGATGCTCCAGCAGCCGCAGGCCGACGACTTCGTGATCGGCACCGGCGTGCACCACTCGGTGCGCGACCTGTGCGCGGTCGCTTTTGGGCATGTCGGGCTTGACTGGCGCGCGCACGTCGTGCACGACCCGCGGTTCGACCGGCCGGCGGAAGTGGACACGCTGCTCGCCGACCCGGCGAAGGCCCGGACGGTGCTCGGCTGGGAGCCGCGGGTCGGCTTCGAGGATCTCGTGCGCATGATGGTGGACGCGGATCTCGCGCGGCTGCAGGGCAGAGCGTGAAGGTCCTCGTCACGGGCGCCAATGGGTTCGCGGGCGGCTGGCTCGTGCGGGCCCTCTTGGCGGCGGGACACGACGTGGTTGGGGCGGTTCGCCCCGGAACACCGCTCGACAGCCGTCTGTCCGAAGCGGAGCGGGGCGCGGTGCGCTGGGCGCTGCTCGAGCTCGACGCCGCCGCGTCGGTGCGCGAGGTGGCGGCGATCCCGTGCGACGCCGTCGTCCATCTGGCCGGCCTGGCTTCGGGCGGGGAGGCGCTGAACGATCCCGGAGCGGCGTGGCTGGTGAATGCTGCGGGGACGGCGCGGTTGCTTGGCGAGCTGGGGCGGCAGCGGTGCGCGGGGACGAGCGATCCGCTGGTCGTCGTGGCATCCACGGCGGAGGTGTACGGCGGCGAGGCTCGGCGCCCGCTGGTCGAGACCGACCCGGTGGCCCCGTGCTCGCCGTACGCGGCGAGCAAACTCGGCGCCGAGCTCGCTGCCCGGGAAACCGCGGCGCGCACGGGGTTGCGGCTGGTGGTTGCGCGGGCGTTCCCGCACACGGGCCCGGGGCAGGACGACCGGTTCGTTGCTCCGGCGCTCGCCCGGCGGCTCCGCATCGCGGTCCGGGCCGGGGCCAGGGTCGTCAAGGTCGGCAACCTCGAGCCGGTGCGTGACTTCCTCGACGTGCGGGACGTGGTGGCCGCGTACGTGGCCCTGGTGGCACGCGGTGTGCCGGGCGAGCTGTACAACGTCGCGTCGGGCACGGGAGTGAAGCTCGCGGAGTTGTTCGCGCGCCTGGCCGCGATCATCGGCGTGGACGCGATTCCCGAGCTGGACGCGGAGCTCGTGCGCCCGGCGGACATCCCCTACCTGGTCGGAGATGCGGGCAAGCTGCGCTCCGCCACGCTCTGGCGTCCGGCCTTCACGCTGGAGCAGACGCTCCGGGACCTGGTGGATGCCCAAGCGTACTGACCTGCGCCGCATCCTGCTGGTCGGCAGCGGCCCGATCGTGATCGGGCAGGCGGCCGAGTTCGACTACTCCGGCACGCAGGCGGTCAAGGCGCTGAAGGAGGAGGGGTACGAGGTCGTCCTCGTGAACTCGAACCCCGCCACCATCATGACCGACCCGGAACTAGCCGATCGGACCTACATCGAGCCCGTCACGCCGGAGTGGGTCGAGCGGGTGATCGCGCGCGAACGTCCCGACGCGCTGCTGCCGACGATGGGCGGGCAGACGGCGCTCAACGTCGCGATGGCATTGCACCGGAACGGAGTGCTCGCGCGGTACGGGGTCGAGCTGATCGGCGCGAACGCACGCGCGATCACGATGGCGGAGGACCGCGAGGAGTTCGCCATCGCGATGAAGCGGATCGGCCTCAAGGTGCCGGTGGGCGGGTTCTGCACCGAGGCCGCCGACGCGGCGGGCATCGTGGCGCAGACGGGCTATCCGGCGATCATCCGACCGTCGTTCACGCTGGGCGGGACGGGTGGCGGGATCGCCTACAATCCGACGGAGCTGGACGAGCTGGTGCGGCGCGGCGTCGAGCTGTCGCCGGTCCACCGGGTGCTGATCGAGCGCAGCGTGATCGGGTGGAAGGAGTTCGAGCTCGAGGTGATGCGCGACGGGAAGGACAACGTCGTGATCGTCTGCTCGATCGAGAACCTCGACCCGATGGGCGTGCACACCGGCGACAGCATTACGGTGGCGCCGGCGATGACGCTCACCGACCGCGAGTACCAGGTGATGCGCGACGCGGCGATCGCCATCATCCGCGAGATCGGCGTCGAGGCCGGCGGCTGCAACATCCAGTTCGCGGTGAATCCGGCGGATGGCGAGATGCTGGTGATCGAGATGAACCCGCGCGTCTCGCGCTCCTCGGCGCTGGCGTCGAAGGCCACCGGGTTCCCGATCGCGCGGATCGGCGCCAAGCTCGCGGTCGGCTACGCGCTGGACGAGCTCCCCAACGACATCACGCGGACGACGCCGGCCAGCTTCGAGCCGGTGCTCGACTACGTCGTCGTGAAGTTCCCGCGGTTCGCGTTCGAGAAGTTCCCCACGGCCGACTGGCGGCTCACGACGCAGATGAAGTCGGTGGGCGAGTCGATGGCGATCGGGCGCACCTTCAAGGAGGCGTTCCAGAAGGGGATCCGCGCCCTGGAGATCGACCGGAGCGGCTGGGTGATGGGCCCGACGCTGGCCGACGACCGGCTCGAGTACGACGACGAGGCGACGCTCCGGGCGGCGCTGCGGCAGCCCTCGGCCGAGCGCATCTTCCAGGTCAAGCGCGCGCTCTACGCCGGCTTCAGGACGGAGGAGATCGCGCGGCTCACCGGGATCGACCCGTGGTTCGTCGGGCAGCTGGCCGAGCTGGTCGAGGCGGAGCGGCGCTGGACGGTGAACCGGCGGATCAACTGGACGACGTACGCGCACGGGGAGCAGCGCGAGCAGCTGCGCGCGATGAAGCGGATGGGCTTCTCCGACGCGCAGCTGGCGCAGCTCGCCGGCCTCCACGAGGACGAGATCCGCCGTGAGCGCCACGCGCTCGCTCTGAGGCCGGCCTACAAGACGGTGGACACTTGCGCCGGCGAGTTCCCCTCGGCGACGCCGTACCTCTACTCGAGCTACGACGAGGAGAACGAGTCGGAACCCTTCGGCGAGCGGGGGATCGTGATCCTCGGCTCGGGCCCGAACCGGATCGGGCAGGGGGTGGAGTTCGACTATATGTGCGTGCGCGCAGGGCTCGCGTTCCGCGAGTTCGGCCACCGCACGATCATGATCAACTCCAACCCCGAGACGGTGTCCACCGACTTCGACATCTCGGACAAGCTGTACTTCGAGCCGCTCACCTTCGAGGACGTGCTCGAGATCGTGGAGCACGAGCGGCCGCTCGGCGTCGTGGTGCAGTTCGGCGGGCAGACGCCGCTCAAGCTCACCAAGCGGCTCGAGGCGGCGGGGGTGCGGATCCTGGGCACGCCGCCGGACGCGATCGACGCGGCCGAGGACCGGCGGCGCTTCGAGGCGATCGCGCGCTCGCTGGACATCACCCAGGCGCCCAACGGGACGGCGACGAGCACCGAGGGGGCGCTCGAGGTGGCCGAGCGTGTGGGCTACCCCGTGCTGGTGCGCCCGTCATACGTGCTCGGCGGCCGGGCGATGTTGATCGTATACGACGCCGGCTCGCTGCGCGGCTACTTCGAGACGGCGGCGCGGGTCGCGCCCGAGCACCCGGTGCTCATCGACCGGTTCCTCGAGGACGCGTTCGAGGCGGACGTGGACGCGATCGCCGACGGGACGACGTGCGTGATCGGCGGCGTGATGCAGCACATCGAGGACGCCGGCATCCATTCGGGCGACTCCGCGTGCGTGCTGCCGCCCTACCTCATCCGCGACCCCGAGATCGAGGAGATGCGCCGGCACACCAAGGCGCTCGCCATGAAGCTCGGCGTCATCGGGCTGATCAACGTGCAGTACGCGATCCGGGACGGCGTCGTCTACTGCCTCGAGGTGAACCCGCGCGGCTCGCGGACGGTGCCCTTCGTCTCCAAGGCCACGGGCGTCTCGCTGCCCAAGCTCGCGGCGGGCGTGATGACCGGCAGGACGCTCGACTCCCTCGGCTACACTGAGGA
>Ga0299912_10005169_pt1 | contig 10714 bp, 9 predicted proteins | sample RVTome_2_FD_207667 | JGI IMG/M metagenome (GOLD analysis project Ga0299912, IMG submission 207667) | Soil microbial communities from uranium-contaminated site in the Upper Colorado River Basin, Wyoming, United States - RVT95D214 (version 2) ... | reverse complement strand
GTGCTCTGGCTTTGAAACGCCGAACCCAACCGCCAGCGGCACCTTCCCCTGGGTATGCGGCAGCACTTTCTTAACCAGTTGAATGGTTGATTCAGCCATTTTTTCCCGCGCTCCCGTGACGCCGAAGTGCGAAACAAGATAGACAAAGCCAGAGCTGCACTCCACGATTTTGTTCAGCCTCTCCTCGGTGGTGGAGGGCGCCGCGAGGAAAATGGCGTCCACTCCGCACGCGGCGGCGGCTTTGCGGTAGCCGTCAGCCTCCTCCACGGGCAGGTCAGGAACGATGACGCCGTCTACCCCGCAGCTTTTCGCCAATCTGAAGAAACGCTCCAAGCCGAGCCTGAACACGGGGTTGAAGTAGGTCATGATGATTATGGGCACGGGGCATTTCCGTTTGATTTCCCCTGCCATTCTCAGCACCATTTTCGGCGTGGTTCCCGCCTTCAACGCCTGCACGCTCGCCGCCTGGATAGTTGGTCCGTCAGCGATGGGGTCGGAGAACGGAAGCCCCAGCTCCAAAATGTCCACTCCGCCCTTGACCAGCGCCTCGGCGATTCTCGGCGTAAGCTGGGGTTCGGGGTCGCCCGCGGTGACGTAGCCGATTAATGCGCCTTCTCCGCGAATCCGCAATTTCTCGAAGGTTTGGCTTATGAGCGTCATATTTTCGCCTTCAGGTATTTGGCTATAGTTTCCACGTCTTTGTCTCCGCGTCCTGACAGGGTCACCACTATTGCCGCGTTACTGCTCATGCGCGGAGCCAGCTTCATGGCGAAAGCCACCGCGTGCGCCGACTCCAGAGCTGGCAGGATGCCCTCTTCTCTTGACAGCGCAAGGAACGCTTCCGCCGCTTCTTTGTCTGTTGCTGAAACGTACTCTGCCCTCTGCAGCGCCTTCAGCAAAGCGTGCTCCGGACCCACGCCCGGATAGTCTAAGCCTGCGGATATGCTGTGCGTGCTCGCTATCTGCCCCTCACCGTCTTGGAGCACGTAGGTTAGCATGCCGTGGAAGACGCCTTCCTCCCCTGCGCCCAGCGAAGCAGCGTGCTTGCCCGAGGCTATCCCCTCGCCCGCAGCCTCGACGCCATACAGCTTTACGTCATCATCGTCCTCGAAGGGATAGAACGTGCCCGCTGCGTTGCTTCCGCCGCCGACGCAGGCGACCAAGGCGTCGGGCAGCCGCTTCTCTTTCCGCACAAACTGTTCTTTCAGCTCCGTGCCAATCACGCTTTGGAAATCCCTGACGATGAGCGGGTACGGGTGGGGACCCACAACCGACCCGATGAGGTAGTAAGTGCTTTCCAGGTTGGTTACCCAGTCTCTGAACGCCTCGTTTATGGCGTCTTTTAGCGTTTTGCTGCCCGCCTCCACGGGGTGAACCTCCGCGTTCAGCAGTTTCATCCTGAAAACGTTGAGCCGCTGGCGCTCCATGTCCTCGGCGCCCATGTACACCTCCGCCTTCAAACCCAGCGCGGCGCATGCCATGGCTGTGGCCACGCCGTGCTGTCCGGCGCCTGTTTCCGCAATGACGCGGGTTTTGCCCATCCGCTTCGCCAGCAGCGCCTGCCCGAGGGTGTTGTTGATTTTGTGCGCTCCGCCGTGCGCTAGGTCCTCGCGGTTCTCGGCGAAGTACAGGGGCGTGGGTCTTCCAGCGTATTCGCTAAGGTAATACGCTAGTTCCTCTCGGAACCGCTTGTCTTTTTTGGCTTGCTCGTAAGCTTCCTCCAATTCGCTTATCGCTGCCATGAGGACTTCGGGCACGAAGCGTCCGCCGTATTTCCCGAATTTCCCGTCTACCGGGTATTGGCTCAGTTTCTTCATTTTTCGCTGTTTCCTCCGTCTAAATCATAAAGCGTGCACGAGCTCCCTGACTTTGGCTTCAACGTCGCCCGCCCGCATGACGGCTGACCCCACGAGAAAGGCGTCTGCGCCGCATCCGCGGAGAAAGCACACATCTGCCGCTGAGGTGATTCCGCTTTCGCTCACCACAATCTTGCCGCCGGCGGCGTTTTGCTCCAGAATTTTCTTGGTTACGTTTAAGTCCACTTTAAGCGTTCCGAGGTTTCTGTTGTTGATTCCCACCAGGTCGGCGTTGCTGCTGAGGGCGCGGCGGAACTCGTCTTGGCTATGCGTTTCCAGCAGGACTTCGAGGTTTCGAGCATGCGCCTCCGCCACCATTTCATCTACGCCGCACTGGCAGTAGCCTCTGTCAAAGAGCGCTTGGATGAGCAGGACAACGTTTGCGCCGACCTGCGCCGCAGCCTCCAACTGTGCTGTGCTTAGCACTATGTCTTTCATGAGAATCGGAAGGCGCACCGCTTGCCTGACCTCGGCGAGGTTGCTGAGGGAGCCGTCAAAATGCTTTGGCTCAGTCAGGACGGAGATGCCGATGGCTCCGCCCCTTGCCATGGCTTCTGCTATTCTTTCTGGCGCGAAAGCCTTTTTTATGGTGCCTGCTGAGGGGGAGGCGCCTTTGACTTCGGTGATTATGGGCACGGTTTTGCTTTGGGTGATTGCCTGTTTCAGGCTGGCATGACAAGTCATGGCTGGCTTTGGATGTACGTAGTAACCCTCTTCAACCGTTGCTTTCGCATCCTGTGCCAGCACATCAAGGAAGTCAGGCATGTTTTCTCTCCAACTCCTCAAGCCTCGCCAAGTCGCCACCCGACGTTTTAACCAGCATTTTGAGCTTCTTGTAGGCGGCGCCGCTGTCGATCGATTCGCGAGCCACATCCATGGCGTAAATGAAGTCTTCGGCTTCCATGCCCACGACTATTCCCGCGGCGCTGTTGACCAGCACAATGTCCCTTTTCGCGGCATCCGCCTCGCCTAAGTCGTTGAGAATCCTGAAAAGCACATCAGCGTTTTCCTCAGGCGTGGTTCCTTTCACCGCCTCCGCTGTTGCTTGCGGGACGCCGAAGTCCTTCGGCGCCATCTCCAACGATGCTACTTCGCCTTCCTTCAGCCAGGCTATGGCGGTTTTGCCTATGGTTGAGATTTCATCCAGTCCATCTAAGCCGTGGACGACCATTGCCTCCTCGCAGCCCAATGTCTTCAGGGCATAAGCCAGCGGAACCGTGAGCGCTTGGTCGTAGACGCCGAGCAGCTGGGCGTTGGCGCCTGCTGGATTGGTGAGCGGACCGAGAAGGTTGAAAACCGTCCTTATGCCCATCTCTCTCCGCGGTTCCACAGCGTACTTCATAGCTGGGTGAAAGGCGGGGGCGAACATGAACCCGATGCCCACCTGCTCTATGGCGTTGCAGACTGCTTCGGGTTCCATTTTGAGGTTTACTCCGAGCCTTTCCAGGACGTCGGCGCTGCCGCTTTGGCTGGTTACTGAGCGGTTGCCATGTTTTGCTATGGGTACGCCTGCGCCTGCAACCACAAAGGCGGCGGCTGTGCTAACGTTGAACGTTTTTATCCTGTCTCCGCCCGTTCCGCACGTGTCCACGAGACGCCCCGACACAAGAGGGTGAATTCGGCGGCAGTTGGCTCGCATGATTTCGGCGAAGGCTGCGATTTCCTCCACCGTCTCGCCCTTCATTCTCAACGCAGTCAAGAACGCGGCTGTCTGAGCGTTCGTGGCTTGCCCGGACATGATTTCCTTCATGGCTTCCCGCGATTCCTCTTGCGAGAGGTTTGCTCTTTCAACCAGTTTCTGTATGCTCTCCTTAATCACGCCGCGTCAGCCTTCCAAGAAGTTTTTGATAATGAGTTTTCCGTCTTCGCACAGTATGGATTCCGGGTGGAACTGGACGCCTTCAATCGGGTATTCGCGGTGGCGGACACCCATCACTTCGCCATCGTCCACCGTCACAGCGGACACTTCGAGGCAGTCAGGGATGGCGGCGCGCTCTCCTGCCAGCGAGTGATACCGCGTTGCGGTGAAGGGGTTTTGGACGCCCTTGAAAATGCCTCTGCCGTCGTGCTTTATCTGGCTGGTTTTCCCGTGCATCAGCCTTTTCGCGGAGACGACTCTGCCGCCGAAGGTGCTGATTATTCCTTGATGACCGAGGCACACGCCTAACGTAGGCACTTTGCGGCTTATGTGCTGCAGGATTCCCTTGCAGACGCCGAAGTACCGTTCATCTTCAGGGTTGCCAGGGCCGGGCGAAAGCACTATCCTGTCAGGCTTAATCGCGTCCACCTGCTGCAGGGTCACCTGGTCGTTACGGTAAACGATGATTTCAGGTCCCAGTTCTCCGATGTACTGCACAAGGTTGTAAACGAAAGAATCATAGTTATCGATGACTAGCACCTTCAACTTTGTTTTCCTCCCGCCGCTTGCAACGCCTTCATGAGCGCGCTTGCCTTGTGCTCGGTTTCGAACCACTCGCGTTCAGGAACAGAGTCCGCCACGATGCCCGCGCCCGCTTGGATATGCGCTTGATTTTTCTCGGCGAACAAGGTGCGGATGGTTATGGCGAAGTCCGCATTGCCGTTGTAAGAGAAGTAGCCCACAGCGCCCGCGTACGGTCCACGTCTTGTGGGCTCGAGCTCCTCGATGATTTCCATGGCTCTCACCTTGGGCGCTCCGGAAACGGTGCCCGCGGGGAAAACAGAGCGCAATGCGTCGTAGCTTTCGCAGTCGCCTCGAAGGTCGCCTACTACCCGCGAGACAATGTGCTGCACGTGGCTGTAGCGGTGAACCTGCATGAACTCGGGAACTCGAACGCTGCCAAACTCGGCTACCTTCCCAACATCGTTCCTTGCCAAATCCACAAGCATCACGTGCTCCGCGCACTCTTTCGGGTCTGCCAGCAACTCCCGAGCCAACCGCCTGTTCTCAGCCACATCCTCTGTGCAGGGTCTGGTTCCAGCAATCGGGTAAGTCTCCACCATACGGTTGTCCACTCGAACCAGCATTTCCGGGCTGGAGCCGATGATCTGCCGTTTGCCCGCTTTGAAGAAGTACATGTAGGGCGACGGATTAATGGCGCGCAGCGAGCGGTAAAACTCCGTGAGGTCGCCTTGGAAGCGGAAGTCGAAGCGTTTAGAGAGGACAGCTTGGAAGATGTGGCCCTGGGTTACGTATTCTTTGGCTTTTTCCACAGCTTTCTCGTAGCTTTTCTTTGTGGTGTTCACTTTGGGCTGCTGATAGGACAGCGCTTTGGAATCCTCGGGCTGCCTGACGATTTTTTCCACTTCTGGCAGGCGATTCTCGTCGTAGTAGTAATAGTATGCGCGTTTTTGTTTGTGGTCAAACACGATGCCGTCGTCGAAAACGCCCATTTCCACATCAGGAAAGTCCAGGTCGTCAACTGCCATCTGAGGGAGTTTTTCCCAGTAGCGAACGGCATCGAAGGAGATGTAGCCCACGGCACCCCCGGCAAACCTGAACTCTTTGTTGGCGGTTGTCCGGCTTCTTACCGCCTGTTTGACGGCAAGCAAGGGGTCGCTAAAGAGTTCTCTGGTTTCCTCGCCCGTCTTTTCGCTGCGGGTTACGGCTACGCCGTTCTTCACTTGGATGGTTAGCCGCGGGTCAAACCCCACAAAGGAGAACTGCGCCAGTTTTCTCGGACCTTCGATGGATTCAAGAAGGTAGGCTGTTTCATATTGCTTGTAGAGTTTTGAGAAGACTTCGAGCGGCGTTTGCTTGAGGGCGATTCTCTTGAATTTGAGGGGTTCGACTAGCCTACTCGTGGTTAACATGGTTGGTGGTTCTTGGCCAAAGGCGATACCCCATTTTGCTGTGCTCCTTATGGTTCAGAAGCATACAGTAATGCTTTATTTAAGGCTTTTCAGTACAGAAATGTACATGAACGGCTGTGCTACTACTTCAACTCGCTTCCCAACCAGTCAAGATACGCCTTCGAGCCTTTTGCCACCTGAAACGCGAGAATCTCAGGCACATCGTAGCTGTGCAGCGCCTTCACCTTTTCAGACAACTCGTCGAACAGGTCCGCTCGCGACTTCATAAGCATCAGGTATTCCTCGGCTTTCTCGATTTTCCCAGACCAGTGAAAGTGCGAGGCAACAGGGCCTATGATGTTGGCGCAGGCGATTAGCCTTGCCTCCAGCAGGCTTTGCGCGATGGTTTCGGCTTCCTGCTTGTTGGCTGTGGTTACCATGACGACGAGGTACGAGTTTTCCAAGCAGCGGTCACCTTCAGGCAAAATGCCCCATTTCGTTATGGCGTTTCTACTAAAAAACCCTTGCTGGAAAGAATTCTAGACGTGGTAAACGTCACCTTTATTTTCCCACAGGTCGTAAACAAACTGTTCAGTGATTTCACTGAGCGAAGGAGCGCTTAACAGTTGAAAACCATCGGCGTAGTAACTACAGGCGGCGACGCGCCCGGCATGAACGCAGCCATCCGAGCCGTCACCCGCATCGCCCACTCGAAAAACCTCCAAGTCGTAGGCTTCGAACGCGGCTGGGAAGGATTAATCACCGACAAGTGTAGACAGCTGACCCCGCGCGGCGTAGGCGGCATTATCCATCTGGGCGGCACCATTTTGTACACTGCGAGATGCCCAGATTTCAAAACCACCGAAGGTCTTAAAAAAGCTGCCAAAACCTTGGCGGAACGCTGTGTGGACGGTCTCGTGGTGATTGGCGGAGATGGTTCTTTCCGAGGTGCCTTAGACCTGACCCAGCACAGCAGCACGCGGATGGTGGGAATCCCAGCCACCATCGACAATGACGTTTACGGAACAGATGAAACCATAGGTTTCGACACCGCCGTTAACACCGCGGTAATGGAAATCGACAAGATCAGAGACACAGCCATCTCCCATGAAAGAACCTTCATTGTTGAAGTCATGGGCAGAAAACGAGGCTTCCTGGCGCTGACAGTGGGCATCACCGTGGGCGCCGAAGTCATCATAATCCCCGAGATAAAATGCGATGTATCCAACGTCGTCACGATTTTGAAAGACAACGCTCGCAAAGGAAAGAAAGCAGGCATAGTGGTAACCGCGGAGGGCTGCGGAAGAATCAGCGAATCCATCAAAGAAATAGAAGAACAAACCGGTTCCGAAGTCAGGCTAACCATACTGGGCTACGTGCAGAGAGGAGGCAGCCCAACCGCAAGAAGTCGACTCCTAGCCAACCTTTTCGCTGAAAAAGCTGTGGACCTGCTTTGTCAAGACCAGGGAAACTGTGTGGTGGGCTTGCGGAACGGCAAAATATCAAGCGTTGGGCTAGAGGAGTCCTGTCGAAAAACTAAGCCTATGGACACGAGCCTGCTGAAGCTGGCGGAGATGCTTTCGACGTAGACAAACCTCTGTGCGTTTTCACGCTTCAATGATGCGATTGACCCAAAGCACTTAGGGCAGAACCGACTCGTAGATTTTCAGTGTTTCGTCCGCCACTTTCCGCCAGGTAAAGAACTCCAGCACCCGTCTGCGTCCGTTCTCCCCCCAGTTTCTTGCCTTCTCAGGGTTCCGCAGAACCTCTTTTATGCCCCAAGCGATGTCCGCGGGGTCTTCGCCGTTTATGTGCACGCCGCATTGGTCTGTGCCGGAGTTGATGACTTGTTCTCTGAAACCGACCACGCCGCGGGCGCCCACCACCACGGGTTTCTCCATCGCCATGGCTTCTAGGCTGACGATGCCGAAGGGTTCATAGGTTGACGGAAAAACGCACAGGTCCGAAGCCGCATAATGCAGGATTCTCTCTTGTTCGGGAACAAAATCGAAGCGGTACACCATGTTATTCTTAATGTTCATGCGGTCGGCTGTTTCTTCGATGTCTCTCTGTTGCTCGCCCTTGCCGAGGATCACAAGTTTTGTGTTTGGGAACTCCTTCAGAACCGTCGGCATGGCCTGCAGAATGTTGCGGACCCCCTTAACCCAGGTGAGTCTGCCCACAAACAGGATCATATTCCAATCCTCAGGAATGCCATACCTAGCTCGGATGCCGCTAACCTCTTCCTTCTTGACCTTGCGCGGGTCGTACCGCTCAGCTTCCACACCGTTCCAAACCACGCCTATTTTTGACTGGGGCCAACCGTGCCGCGTCAGGTCTTGCTGCATGGCGTAGCTTACGGTGATTATTCTGTCAGAGTTCTGAGCCATGGCGGTTTCAAAGTGTCCCACCACCTCGGAGCCTTGTCCGCCGCTTCTTCCCCACTCGGTGCTGTGTGTGTGGAAAACCACGGGAATTTTCGATTCGTTCTTGACCACGAGGCCAGAGATACTGCTTAGCCAGTCGTGCACACACACGACGTCGAAATGGTACTGTTCTTTTTTTAGGAGGCCGTTGATGAATTTCGTGGCGCTGAGGATGTTGTAGATGAAGATGTCGTTGAAGAGTTTGATGTTTGTGCCCCACTTTTTCAGGTCGTCCACCACGAAGAACGGGAAAACGTTGCTTGCATCCGCGATGAGCGGGCGGTGGACTTCCACGCCTCTGAGGATTTCGCGTGTTTTTAGATTGCCCGGATTAAGCGTGAAAACTGACACGTCGTGTCCTATGTCGACGTATTCCTGCGTGACGTATTCTGCATAAGTGCCCAGCCCGCCTACAAGCTTCGGCGGATACTCCCAAACGAAAAAGCCTATCCTCAAAACTCTCACCAAGGTCCTGCAGTCCCAACTATCGGCTGAAATGTATTTATAGCTTGTCTCTTTCAGGTCAAGACCGAGGATTCGCGGTTTACCGAGTGTGTTTCTTGGCACGACATCAACGCTTCACCCTGTTTCTTTCCCATAGAGTTAATATAAAGGACTGAAGTCTCTAGAGCGGAGGACTTTTCGAGGTTCTGAAGCGACATGCCTAACGCTCCCATTTCTTTCAAGGTCGACACCGAAGTTCCACCGAGCTACTTTGAGAAGCTTCTGGACTTCATGTACAAGCAGTACTTGCTTCCTCAGAAACAACGGTTCTCCTACCTCACCAGAGAGGCTGGAAAAGACAGGGTGCGCCTCTCTTACGTTGTCCTAGACGAAGAGGGAAAACAGCTTGTCCAAGTCAAGATCGTGGGCACTGCGACGCTCAACGCAACCATTACTCCTCTGGAAGCACAGGTACCTGAAAACGTCATAACCGAGGCTAGGCAGGACATCGTCATCGCCACACAGATGTTCGAAGAAAAAGCGCGAAAAGCAACCTGGTACTTCGCCTGGCGCGAAGGCGGAGATATCGTTCCCGAAAAAGTCAAAGCGCACGAGAAAAGCTTTAACCGCCTGCTCCTCGAAACTCAGATTCTCCTCTTCACCGTTTTCACAATCGCCGGCATGGCGCTTTTCATAGTCACAGCCGTTTATTACCCTGACTGGTTCTGGATTGTGCCGCTGGTGCTCATGGCCGGGCAGTTTATTCTAGTGTTCTACTCGGGCAACCTGATCGCTAGAACAGCTGACTGGGTCATAACCAAAGACAATCCAGTGATACACTTCTTGGAGTACCATTTGCCCGTTGGCGCGCTGGGCACGCTCGACGAATTAAAGGAAACCTCGCCTGAGCAGCTTGTAGCCATAAAGAAAGAGGTCTATGAGGAAATTTTGGCAAAGAAAGGTGCCATCGACTGCGAGGAAGCCCAGAAAGTCTTTGCAAAGTACAATGTCACGTGCCAAGAGAGCAACCTTCATGCAAAGAAGGTGAATGTGTATGAGCTTGTGAAGAAGGTTGCCGACAAATTCGGCTACAAAATGCCCAAAGTCGTTGTTTCAAACACCATGATTCCAAACGCTGCTGCCTCAGGTCCAAGTCCCAGCCGCGGCGTAGTTCTTATAACCACGGGTCTGCTTGTTCAACTTGAGGAAGAGGAGGTCGTCAGCGTTGTGGGACACGAGTTTGCCCATCTCAAAGGCAGGGATCCGCTCATTCTCTACGGGTTGACGAACGCAGAGTTCCTGTTCAGGTTTTACGTTCTGTTCCAACTCGGCATATTCCAATTCATTTTTTCCTCATTCCTGTTCTTTTTCTACTTCTGGGCAGTTATGACTCTGATATTCTTCATAGCCAAGTTCTTCGAAGCCCGCGCTGACCTCGTCTCCGCCATTGTCATCGGTAAACCCAAAGTCCTAGCGGGAGCGCTGGAGAAAATTGGTTTTCAAAGGCTGCTTTTTGAGCGCACACCCTCTTTTAGGCTTCAAGAATGGGTCGGCTTGGACTCTCACCCGCCCATCTACTTCCGAGTGGAGCGCTTGGAAAAGTTGCAGGAGCCAGTGCGCATTAAGCATCCTCTACTAAAGTCGATAAGAGAAGTCTTCCGAGGGCTAGCTCAAAGCTTTTAGCCGAAGGATCCTCTCCGCGCCGCTTAGCTCGGCTGGGACTACCTCAGCAATCCTTATTTTCCACAAAACTCATGGAACAATTGGTAAAATTCTCGGAGACGCCCGAAATGAAAAACACCTATTCTGTCGAGCTGATAAGCCCAGAGGAAAAGGAGAAGCTCTTCCAAGCCTACGAGCCCAGGTTCCTCTACACCAACAAAGCCGAAATCTACGGTTGCTGCCTGAAACTGCTGACAGACCTGCAGCGCATCAAAAACGAGTGGGAAGACAACTTTTTCGCCATGAGCGAGAACACGAGGTCCCACGGTCGGCTAATCGTGCTGGAAGAGCCAGGTCAACCGCTAAGCGTCAAGTACGAACCCTACACCAAAACCGCTTTCTTAGTTAACGTGGACTATTACGGGTGGATAAAAAGCATAGCCTTAGCCGTGGCAGGCGACGTCTTGGAGGACGCGCACAGGATTTACTCAGTGCATGGCGCAGCCATAGACATCGGCGGCACGGGCATATCGATCATCGCGCCCAGCGGCACAG
>Ga0299912_10005168_pt1 | contig 10715 bp, 7 predicted proteins | sample RVTome_2_FD_207667 | JGI IMG/M metagenome (GOLD analysis project Ga0299912, IMG submission 207667) | Soil microbial communities from uranium-contaminated site in the Upper Colorado River Basin, Wyoming, United States - RVT95D214 (version 2) ... | reverse complement strand
AGCAATCCTGAAACATATTGAAAAGAAAAAGATTGCCGCGCTCTATTCGGTTTATCGCAATGATAAAAGAGGATTACGACTTAGTCTCGATGCCGGGAGGGGATAGGACCCCTCCCCTTTTCTTGAGTTAATAAAAAGCTACTTCCCTCCTCGTAAGGCCTTAATCTTATCCACCGAGTGATACCCTTCCTCCCCGATGACATCGACTTTAGTGATGTGCGGAAAAGTCAGGTTGGGTGAAAAATCCATAACACCGTACCAGTTAGGCATCATGGCCTGATGATCATAGGCGCGGATGGGAACTTTGCCAACAAAAGTGTTCAGGGTCATCCCTTCCAGGGCGGTGATGATCTTTTCCGTATCCACCGCTCCCACCTTTTCAATGGCGTCCTTTAAGGCATAGACAATAAAATATTGATTCATCGCCCCGTAAGAAGGCCAGAATCCGACTAACTTTTGATGTTTTTCCACAAAGGCCTTGCTTTTGGGATCCTGAATTGCCCAAAAAGGATAGCGGCAGGTAGCCAAAGCCCCCTTAGGATAGGATTCCCCCTTTTTGACCTGATACCAGGTCTCAACATCCCCGGCGCAAGGTTGAATGGCCTTCATTTTCTCATAAAGGCCGAAGGCATAGGCTTGCTTGGTGAAGGCCAGCTCCCCGCCCCCATAAATGCAGGCCAGAAAGAAGGCATCGGCGCCGGAATTGGCCATCTTGGTGATATAGGCCGTAAAATCCGTGGTCCCCAGAGGGGCCCAGAGTTCGTCAATGATTTTGGCATCCGGGACCAATTGCAGGTATTTTTCTTTGAAGGCCTTCAGGGAATTTTTTCCGGTTTCATAATCAAAACCAAGACTGATGATTTTTTTGGCCTTCCAGGTCTTGGCCAGGGCGATTGCCGGGGCATACCCCCAATAGGGAACTGCATTCGTATCAATGCGGAAGATGTAGCGGTGCCAGTTTTCTTCGGTGAGACTTGAGGATTGTGAGATGTTGACGATAAAGAGTTTCTTTTCCCTCTTGACATAGTTCGAGATGGCTAGGGCGACTGCGCTGCTGATGGTCCCGGTCAGAAAATCGGCTTTTTCACTTAACAGTAAGTCCTTGGCTTCTCTGAGGCCCGTTTCGGGATTAAGCTTGTCGTCTCGAGTAATCATTTTCAAGGGCCTTCCCAAGACGCCTCCGGCGGCATTGATCTCATCAATGGCAATCTTACCTCCGGCCTCTGAACTGATGCCGTACATGGACATGGCCCCGCTCATGGAATGGATAAATCCGATGACAATCGGTGTTTTTTCTGCGGCCTGAGCCGGCCCGATCCAGCTAAAGATTAAAGCTATCGAAACCGTCAATACGATGGATCTTATGACTCTTCTCTTCATTGGACCCTCCTTCCTATGAATAAAAAATATGATTCCTGTTGGAACAACTTCTTAAAAATTTAAATCGATCCCCCCTTTCTCTGATTAAGATTCCTTTTACAAATACAACGCATTGGTTATTAAGGCTATGGTAGTGGTTTGAAAATTACAATATTAAATAAATATTATATTTATATTACAGAAAATATAATATATTACCCCAATCTCATCAGGTGAGACCGCAGGTTGACCTTTTGACGGTTCAAGCCCAGTTTGTTTCTCAGCCGATAGCGGTGGATATCGACAGCGCTCTTGGAAACATTAAGAATATCGGCGATCTCCTTGCTGGTCCGGTCTTCTTTGATGAAGTTGGCTATTTGAATCTCTTTGGGGGTAAGATGGAGGTATCGGGAAGAAAGCTTTTGGGAAAAGGGCGAAAGGATCTCTTTTAGGTTGGATTCCAGGATCCCGACAAAGGCTTTGTCTCTGGCGGCTATTTTACTGCTTTTGATTTTTTCCACATAGGGCAGGACGAATTCCTTGATGTTGGCTAAGACCTTTTCTTCCAGTTCACGTCGGTCATCCTCTCTCTGTTTCAGCAGGACCCGCAGGGCCGTATTGAGTTCCTCCAGACTGCGGGATTTGATCTGCAGTTCCTCTTCCCTTTTCTTTAACCCTTTCTCAGCATCCTTCCAGGCGGTTACATCAGTAAAAGAGGCGACACTCTTGGAGGTTCCGGGAATCATCCCGACGGTCAGGTGTACGTTTCTGATCCTCCCCTGACTGTCTATCAGATCGTGTTCATAGTTTCTGGGGGCGGCGTTGGGATCGATACGGCGGAGGTGATGATATTTCTTCATCCGGTTCAGGTCTTTTTTAACCACATATTCGGTCCATTTCTTTCTCCCTTCCCATTCTTCTTTTCGATATCCGGTCAATTTTTCAAATTCGGAATTGATCAAGGAGATGGTCATATCCTCTTCAATGATGATGAGGGCCGTTCCGGTGGTTTCAAAAATGGCCCGGTATAAATTTTCGGATTCCAGCAACCGTTCCTCCACTGTCTTTCGCTCGGTGATATCCATGGAATTGCCCAGGACGGCCGGTTTCCCTTCAAATAGAGTGGAAGTAACGGTTTCCATGATCCAGCGGATCTGTTTTTGTTTGGTTGCAATCCGGAATTCGTAAGGCGATAAACGTTTACCCGAAAGCATGTCCCGGGCGTTACGATTGGCTTCCTTTTTGTCTTCGGGGAAAATGATACTGTCCGCCCTTTTTCCGATTAATTCTTCCTGGGGATAACCGGTATAAGAAGCGGCGATGGAATTAATGACCTGGAATTTTCCATCCTGGAGGACATAAATACCGGCTAAAGAGCTCTCCAATAGGGTCTTGTAAAAATTTTCGCTTTCACTGACGGGCCGCTTCAATCGTTTCAGACCACGGATTTCCTTTTTGAGGAAGCGTCTCTCTTTTTTCAATTCCTCTCGGGTCGCATCTCTTTTCATGGATCGGCCTTTCCCAAGCAACTTCAAACTAAATATATTTTAAATTTCCCTGTTGCAGTTGAGCGTTACGGGTTGTTAGAGAAACAATTACGCTTTCTTACCCCTTAACAAGAAGTAAATGTAGAGATAAATTCTCAGATAATAATATCTAAGAATATAAAAGAAGTATAATGAGGATTAATCGGGTCTGTCAAAGCAATTTTACCCCCGGTTTTGCCCTTGACTTATCTTAAATGCCTTTTTAGAATCATCACCATGGACAATAAAGATGTAGCCCAAATCCTCAGTGAAATCGCTCTCCTCCTGGAACTGTCCGGAGAAAATCCTTTCAAGATCAGAGCTTACGGCGAAGGGGCCCGGATCATCGAGGCCCTGAACATGCCGGTGGCTGAACTGGTTCGAAGCGGCGCACTTTCTCAAATCAAGGGCATCGGCAAGACCCTCTCCCTTCAGATCACCCAACTGATTCAAGATGGTTCCGTCCCTTTGCATCAGGAACTCAGGGCCGCCTTTCCGGAAGGGGTCCGGGAGATGCTCCGGGTTCCTGGACTTGGTCCCAAAAAGGTCAAGGACCTGTTTGAAAAATTGGGGATCAAATCCATAGGAGAATTGGAATATGCCTGCCATGAAAACCGCTTGATTACCTTGCCCGGTTTTGGCCCGAAGTCCCAGGAAAAGATTTTGCAGGGCATCGAACAATTTAAGAAGTTTCAGGGTCGTCACCTTTTTGGCGGTGTCTATCCTTTGGCCTCGGAAATTCTGGAGCAGATCAACAAACACCCTAAGACCCTTCGGGCCTCTTTGGCCGGAAGCCTGCGCCGCAGGATGGAAACCGTAAAGGATATGGACTTGGTGTCCGAAAGCGAACATCCGGAAGAGCTGATGCGCTTTTTTACCAGCTTACCTATAGTGGATCAGATCTTGAGCACAGGACCGACCAAATCCTCGGTACTTCTGGATACCGGCCTCCAGGCTGACCTTAGGGTGGTAGGGCCAAAACAGTTTCCTTATGCCCTCCATCACTTCACCGGCAGCAAAGAACATCATACGGTTTTACGAGCCAGAGCCAAAGCACTGGGTTTCAAATTAAATGAGTACGGCTTGTTTAAGGGGGAAGAACTTATTCCATGTAACAATGAAGCGGATATCTACCGGTTCTTGGTTCTCCTTTACATTCCCCCTGAACTTAGAGAAGATTGGGGAGAAATCGAGGCGGCTGAAAATCATACCCTGCCGGTTTTGGTGGAAGAAAAGGATATCCAAGGGGCCTTTCATTTCCATACCCATTTCAGCGACGGCACTCCAACCCTTTCTCAGTGGGTGCAGGCAGCCGATCAAGCGGGTTTAAAGTATCTGGGCATTTCCGACCACAGCCAGTCGGCCGCTTATGCCGGAGGATTGAAACCGGATCAGCTGGAAAAACAGCGAGCCGAAATAGCTTTGTTGAATCAAAAACAAAACCGGGTCCATTTGTTCTGGGGGATCGAATCCGATATCCTGCCCGACGGTTCACTTGACTATTCTGATAAAGAATTAGCACAATTTGATTTTGTCATCGCCTCGGTCCATTCCCGTTTTAATATGACTGAGGCGGAGATGACCGCCAGGATCATCCGGGCCATAGAAAATCCCTGCACCACGATGTTGGGACACCCGACCGGCCGTCTTCTTCTGGCCCGTGACCCTTACCCGGTGGATATGAACCGGGTCCTGGAGGCCGCGGCCCATCATTCCGTCATCCTCGAACTCAACGCCAACTCCCATCGCCTGGATTTGGACTGGCGATTGATGAAAAAGGCCAAAGAACTGGGGTTGAAAATCGCCATCAACCCCGATGCCCATCATCTGGACGGCCTGGAAGATATTGCTTATGGAGTGGGCATCGCCCGCAAGGGCTGGCTGAGCCGGGAAGATGTCTTCAATTGCCTGTATGTGGATCAAGTTCAAACTTATTTCCGCAACCTGAAAAACACTTCAGTTGGAAAATAATTTGTCAGGATAATACTTATCATTTATAATAGGTTATCTGGATTTTGGAAGGTTTGTCATGCCATTGGAGGGACAACAACGGCCAATGGTCTTTGTTTACATCTCCGAAGGGGTATTTTGATTTGACGAGATATACAGAAACTTTAGAATAAATGGTTGGCACCGCCGCAGGCGGCACCAACCAGGCCACCCTCCACCGATGTCACTGGCTTGCATGGCCTCTGGCCCCACAACCGGCGTGCCACGGGTCAACGCCGCATTAGGCGTACGGAAGGGCAACCCGCCGTGGTACATCGAAAGCGAAGCGAGAAGTCAGAGGCTGATACGCTCGAGAGGAGTCGGAGGCGGTGCTGCGTCTGCTTTGGTCTCCACAACGATTTGAGCGTGAAGAGGGGCCAGATCGCCCATCTCGATGGAGACCCATCGAACACTGTTCCCGAGAACCTCGCATTCCTATGTTTGGACCACCACGACGAATACGATTCGAAGACTAGCCAGTCGAAATCGCTGCAATTAGCCGAGGTGAAGCGATACAGATCCGAACTGTACTCACACCTTGACACGCACAGCGAACTCGGCGTGGCCGACACCGGAGCTGCCCAGCCGAACTGGGATCGTTTGAGCGTGAGACAGCGCAACGCAGTCCTCATGGAAATGCCGCACAAGTGCACGCACTGTGGGTACTCGTTCTTCGTGATGCCTCGTCTTGAACCCGGCAAGAACGTGTATGTCAAAGCCGCGACCTGTCCGAACTGTGGCAACGCCGATGTCGTCTCCCGGTTCTACGAGGCATAAGGAATTCAATATGGTGATGCCTAACAAGCGAATCGAGCTGACGGCGAAGGCTGCATGATTTCCAAAGCGCAAGGGCCGCAGCTCATTCGCTGAAGGTTAGAACGTTTTTACCGACAAGGTCTTATAAAATAATGAAGATAATACTATGAAGTACTAATTATTTATGTTTTGCGCTATGGCGTAAAATAGCTAAGAACTAAGAGAGAAGAACCATAAGGTTTATTTATAATTACGGAGGATAAATGATTATGGTATACCTCGTCCGTCAGGGTCAAACCGATTGGAACTTATTCAAGAAGTTCAACGGTTGTACTGATACTTATTTGAATCAAACAGGAATAGCGCAGGCAAAACTGCAAGCCGAAAACTTGAGGAACGTTAATTTTGATGCGTGTTTTTGCAGTCCCCAAACACGAGCACGCCAAACCTGCGAAATTATCAACAACGGACCAATTTTGCTTGATGACAGGCTCGCCGAAATAAACTGTGGTGAGTTTGAGGGCACACAGGAAACTGCGGATACTCTTAAATTGTTTTGGCAAGCAGCCATGAGTGGCGATAAGGGCACGGAAAGAATCAAAGATTTTATAGAACGGAATTGCGATTTTTGTGACATGATTATGGAAGGCTACAAAGAAAAAAACGTCTTGATCGTTACTCACAGTGCAAATGCACGGGTAATAAACTATTATTTCAAAGGCAAGCCCACGGACTATGATTGGTGGAAAAGTGTCGTCGAAAACGGCGGATTGCTTACATTTGAAAATTTAAGAATCTAAAATTTCGAGTTGCTCAGGGCACGGATAAGGCAATTCCAAATGGCCAAATGCAGGCCAAATGGGGTCGGGCCACGGGAAGTGGTTGATCTGAAATGAGATATTGTCAATTCTGACCGCTAAATATGGCCTATATTGCGTTTTTTAGGGTTAAAAAGGCCGTTATTCAAGTAAGAAATGTGATAGAAAATTGTGGGGGGCATTAAATTAGGGAAGGGGCTGCTTCCAATAAGGCACTTTTCGGGCCTGGAAAACCCGATATAGGTCCTAAAAACTCCTATTTCTGGGACATTAATTATGAGTAATCAATAAGTTGACTTGGCCCGACCCCAGAACGGACCCGGAACGGAGAAGCCGAAAGCCTTTATCTTATTGGGATCATTTTGACCCCGAAAAGTGGCTTTTAAGGCAAAATATGGGCCTAAAATGGAATGTTTATCCAAATATTTAAAGGGGTTGGTCTGGTTCCGGCCCCCAAAGAACCAAAGAAACCAAAGCAATCTTATGATCTCCATAGCACCAAATTTCTGCTATGGGCAGTACTGCTAATCCCTTTGACATTTGACATTGCTGGAATATGACATTTCATGAATTGAACCAAAAAAGGAGGGGATAATCATGAGATACAAACTATGCGGCGCAAAGGTGGCTTTCACTGTTGTCTTCATGGTCATCATGCATGTTTCGGGATATGCCTGCACCACTTTCATTGTCGGTGAGCGTGACAGTCAACTCTTTGGCAGGAACTATGATTGGTATTTCGGTGACGGGTATGTCATTGTCAACAAGAGAGGGGTTTACAAAGCAGCATTCAAATCACTGTTAGATGGCGAAAACGGTCAGCCTGCCACTTGGACTTCAAAGTTTGGCAGTGTAACTTTCAACCAGTATGGGCGGGAATTTCCTCAGGGGGGCATGAACGAAGCAGGATTGGTTGTTGAATCCATGGCCCTGTCGAGCACCAAGTTCCCTGCGCCCGATTCGAGACCTTACCTTCCCAATGTCATGCTTTGGAGGCAGTATCTGCTCGACACCTGTTCATCGGTGAGAGACGTGATAGAGAGTGACTCAAAGGTAAGGATATCCTATGACGCCTCAAAGGGTATCGGCATTCACCTCCTGATTCTGGACAGGGAAGGAAATGCCGCCATCATCGAGTTTCTGGAAGGCAAGACTGTTGTATATACCGGTGAGTCCCTGCCCATTCGAGCTCTCACCAACGATACCTACCAGGAATCCCTTGAATACTGGAAAAGTGGGAGATCTCCCATAATTGATCCTAACGGTTCCATTGAGAGGTTTACAACGGCTGCAAACCTTGTTCAAAATCATACCACGTCTCAATCCAGGCCAAGCCTGGAACAGACATTTGATTTCCTGTACCGCGTCACCTGGCATGGAACAAGATGGAGCATCACATACGACAACCGTGGCATGAAAATCCATCTAAGGACCGATGGTAATGCCAGGATTCGAACAATCGATGTCGCTAAATTCGATTTCTCATGCAAAACCCCTGTCAAGGCATTAAACATCAATGACAATCTGGCCGGAGACGTAACGCATAATTTTCAGAATTATGATTTGGAGGCTAATATGCGCCTGGTAAAGACAAGTTTCGGGAAGCTTGGGAGCAGGCTCCGGGTGTCCGATCAGGTCGTGGAATTCTTTGGAAAGTACCCCCAACAGTGCAAATGCAAGGAATAGAGGGGTCGGTTATGACCTCAACTTCTCGGCAGCCGCAGATTCGGTGGTTCAGTGACTTTTGGCCTGTTGGGGAAAGGTGATGGGCATTCATATGATGCCCATTGGCCGGTCTATCCTTAGAGAGCTTCGGCTTCGTCTGGAAATGCAGGCTCGTAAAGAGGGACGTTGTTCATTTAATGATTCCTGAGAAATAAGTCCATTTTTAAAATAAACGCATTATTTAAATTGCAACGCACATTCTACCCGTAAAAAGGAGGAGGACTTGACCAAACCGGTTCGCGAATGGTTTAGATAAACAAAAATTGACGATACATAGGCTGGCCAAGGCCTTTTTAAGGCGGTAAGGGCCTTGGCCCATCTCTTTATATTACAAGCGATCACTTTACAGGCTACAGCAAAGCATACTTTTGCTATTCGACGCACACGAAGTTTTCCGATTCCGTGAGATCGTTTTAGTTCTGAGTTCGTTGCTTCGATTCCGGAACGGATTTTGTACCGGTCTTTCCATTCCCTGGTTTGCTGAATGGAATACATCTGATCCCGCAGCCGTATTTCGGGAGTGATCTCCAGACGAAAATCTCCGACGGTATCACACGCCGGGCAGCCTCGAGGCCGGTGATTGGGCGTTCGCACTGGACATTGATCAAGGTTTTTACAAGATCGACAAAGGTCTCCATCGAAAATCGCATGAAGTGAACGCCGCGTGGTATTATTGCCGCTGAGGATACGATGATCTATCGGGTGGTGACCAATGGGGCATTCGGTCACATAACCCGCAGAGTCAAATTGGAAAAGGTCCCGGCCCATGATGTCATCCGACAACCGGCTACGGTTGACCGGGGCCATGAATTCGATGTCTTGTTCTTTAATCTTAAAGGCGGAAGGAACGGAGGGATAACCACCATCGGCAAAAAGGGTTTCAGGCTTCAGTCCGGCAGCGTCTAATCGCTCGATAACGGAAACCGCCTTGCCGATATCCGACCGGGCCGCTCCATGGACCTCATAGTCGGTAATGATTTCAGTTTTCTTGGGATTATGGCAGGTCTCGGTAATATGAACACTGTATCCGGTCCCTTTATGTCCGTAAGAGGCCTCCGGGTCATAGGGGGATTGAAGGGTCTCCCCCTCGGTCTTTCTTTTAACCTGAACCTTAGAGGACTGGTCCTCCGTGGGAAGGCTATCGGTGAATTCGCATTGTTCACCAAATAGGCGGTTAAGCAATTGGTATGGCTCGCCGCTTTTGACTTCGTGGTCTTGGTCAAAGATCATTATAAGCTCATATAGATACTGGGCCAGTTCTGCCAATTTTATCTTTTGCTCCGCTGGACCTAATCCGAACCAGCCCTCGGATTCACTGGAATGCCATTGCTGAATGGCTTCGGGAACTCTTGAAAACTGTTTTTCATCCAGGCTCTTTAGAAACAGGGTTAGCGTATCGGAAAATAGCGCTAATCTGCCGCGTTGGCGTATGTTAGAGATGATATGAGTAGAATCAAGCCGTTGATTGCTGGTCGATAGACCAAGTTTATTTATCGCGGAGTCTCTGGTATTATCAAACAGATGGCGAACCAGCTTCATTTCAGGATCTTTGGCGGCTAATCGTCGTCGGAACTCCACCAGTGAACGCCGGGATAGATAATCTTCTTCATCACTGACATCCAAGGCGTATCGCCACCGAAGGTCAAAACTGAAGGTGTCCAGGGCCTGTTGATCGCTCAAGTCGTTTAACTCTTGCAGCAGACACAAGCCCAACAACCTTGCGACACTGAAATTAGGTCGACCGGTTTTGCCGTAAAGCATCGCATATTGATCTTCGTTCTTGAACAGGAGGGGAAGAACTTCGCATTTAAACAACTGAGCCCAGGAAGATTCAAGACGGTTGTGCAATGAAGGAGAGATCTGTGTGTCTATACCAAATAACTTTTGTTGGGGAGATGTTTTCTTGTACATGACTATCTTTAGCATATTCATGTAGTTAAAGCAAGAGTTGTTTCTCGAAAATTAAATATAAAAGGCGTCCCATCTTACACTTTTTCAGTATTTACAGGAAATTTGATAAAGCATCTTGCGATGATCCTCTTAAAGGTGAGTTACTTCTCAGGAATCATTATTAAAGGTCGTCCCCAATTCCTCTTGCCCCGGATTGTACCCTTTTCAAAACCTCACCCGCCGCCACGACTCCTGAAATCGAGGATTGGATCAACCCGCGGGTGACTCCCGCACCGTCCCCAACGGCGAAAAGATTCCTGACTTCTGTTTCAAGGCCGGGGGTGAGCTTGAGCTTCATGGAGTAGAATTTGACTTCTACGCCGTAAAGGAGCGTATCACCCGAGTTCACCCCGGGTCCCACGTTATCGAGGACTTCGAGCATCTCCATCAGGTTGCTGAGGTGCCGGTAGGGCAGGACGAAGCTGAGGTCTCCCGGTGTGGCCTCTTCCAGGGTGGGACGCACCGAGCCTTCGGCTATTCTCTCCGGCGTAGACCGTCTGCCCATCTTCAGATCGCCGAGCCGTTGGACGATGACCCCGCCGCCGATCAGGTTGGCCAGGCCGGCGATGTATTTCCCATAAGAGATCGGGTC
>Ga0299912_10005167_pt1 | contig 10716 bp, 10 predicted proteins | sample RVTome_2_FD_207667 | JGI IMG/M metagenome (GOLD analysis project Ga0299912, IMG submission 207667) | Soil microbial communities from uranium-contaminated site in the Upper Colorado River Basin, Wyoming, United States - RVT95D214 (version 2) ... | reverse complement strand
CGCAGATCCCCGCCGTTCTTCCGCTGTAACACATTGAAAAGATAGGCTTTGCCACTGCTTGACAGGCTCGCACGCCCGCCATAGTTTAGCGGTCACTAAATCGCCGTTTAGGAAGCCAACACCATGGCGGACCGTCCACTGAAGCCCAGCGACTCCGAGCCTGACAAGCCCGCTGGACCAGCAGCCCCGCCCCTCGCCGCAGGTCCGCACCCCAGCCTCCCGTCCCTTGAAGGGCTGCACGGCACCGTAGCAGTGCCCCACCATCAAGCCGGCTTCTGGCAGCAATACCGGGCGTTCGTCGGACCGGCCATTCTGATCAGCGTCGGCTACATGGACCCGGGCAACTGGGGGACCGATCTGGCGGGCGGGGCGCAGTTCAAGTACGGGCTGCTGTGGGTGGTCGGCCTCGCCAGCTTGATGGCCATCTTCGTGCAGATCATCTCCTCCCGTCTGGGCGTGGTGACCGGAAAGGACCTCGCCCAGTGCTGCCGCGATTGGTACCCGCGCTGGACTCGCTGGCCCAACTGGTTGTTCTGCGAACTCGCCATCGGCGCGTGTGACTTGGCTGAGGTGCTCGGCAGCGCCGTCGCCCTCAACCTCATGTTCCATATCCCGCTGCTATGGGCGGTGATCATCACGGGGTTGGACGTATTGCTTCTCTTGACCCTGCAGCGGTTCGGCATGCGGACTCTCGAGGCCGTGGTCTTGTTGCTGGTAGCGACCATCGCCGTGTGCTACGCTCTTGAAGTCTTCGTTCTTCCGCAGACCCAGCCCAGCTTCCTGGAGATGGGGCGTGCCCTGGCAACGCCGGGCCTGCGTCAGGCGGGGATGATTTACGTGGCCATCGGCATCATCGGGGCCACCGTCATGCCCCACAACCTGTACCTGCACTCGGCTCTGGTACAGAGCCGCAAGCTGCAAAAAGACGAAGCGTCGATACGGAGCGCCATTCGGTTCAACGCCATTGATTCAGCCACGGCCCTGACCATTGCCTTTTTCGTCAACGCAGCCATCCTGGTGCTGGCGGCGATGGTCTTCTACGGCAAGACCAGCGTAACGGTGGCCGGCGGCCAAGTCGTCACGTTCAGCCCCGACAGCGACTGGATTCGAATCGCGTACCTCACGCTCGCGCCGTTGCTGGGGACGTCCCTTGCGAGCACTGTGTTCGTGGTAGCTCTCCTCGCGAGCGGACAAAGCAGCACCATCACCGGCACGCTTGCCGGGCAGGTGGTGATGGAAGGCTTCATGCGCTGGAGGGTCAAGCCCTGGCTGCGGCGGCTCATCACCCGCTCGCTGGCCATCGTCCCGGCGGTCCTCATCATCGGGATTCGCGGCGACAGCAGCGTGAATGATCTGCTGACGCTCAGCCAGGTAGTGTTGGCCCTTCAGCTCCCGTTCGCCATGTTCCCGCTTCTACATTTCACCAGCTCTCGCAAGCGGATGGGAGCATGGAAGAACGGCTGGTTTCTGATGATCGCCGGCTGGGGCAGTGCGCTCGTGATTACCACGATGGACATCTTCGGATTGCCGGACTCGCTTAAGTCGGCGTGGCATGTCATAACGGGTGGATGAAGGCTGAATGGCAGGAAAGGATCACACGTGTACAAGACCATTCTCGTGACGGTGGACGGCACTCCGACCGACCAGGCGATCATCGAGCACGTCAAACAGCTCGCGAAGTTCGCGCAGAGCCGTGTGGTGTTGCTCCACGTGGCCGACGGCTGGGCGGCACGAACCTATGGCCCGGACGCGGTCAGCCCCGAGATCACCGAGGACACTGCATATCTGAAGAGAGTCCAGGCGGAGTTTCAATCCATGGGGATTCCCGCAGAGGCCGAGCTGGCGTACGGCGAGCCCGTCGAGGAAATCGTCAAATGGGTTGAGCAGAAGGGCTGCGACCTGGTGGCGATGAGTACGCACGGCCACCGCCTCATAGCCGACATATTCCTCGGCACCACGGCCAGTCGAGTCCAGCACCGTATCCGCGTGCCCGTTATGCTTCTCAGGGCGAAGTGAGATGAACATCCTCGGGGGCCTCCCTCGTATGACGGCGCCACTGTCACGGTCGGTCGAGGACTACCTCAAGACTATCTACCAGCTGGCGAGGGACGGCCACGCGGCCACGACCGACATCGCCGAGCGGCTCGTCATCGCGCCGGCGTCGGTGACGGGGATGATCAAGCGGCTGGCCGAGTCCGGACACGTCGAGCACGAGCCCTACCGTGGCGTGCGGCTCACGCCGCAGGGTCGCGCGGTGGCATTGGCCGTGATGCGGCGGCACCGGATCATCGAGAGCTACCTGATCACGAAGCTGGGCTACGACTGGGCCACCGTGCACGTGGAGGCGGAGCGGCTGGAGCATGCGGCATCGGACGACCTGATCGAGCGGATGGCGTTCGCGCTCGGCCAGCCGCAGTACGACCCGCACGGCGCGCCGATCCCGACGCGCGACGGCGACATCGAGCAGGTCGACCTGGTGCCGCTGGCGGAGGTCGCAGCAGGGAGCCGCGTCGCGCTGCGCCAGGTCGAGGACAGCGATCCGGAACGGCTGCGCTATCTCAAGTCGCTGGGCCTGGTGCCGACGGTCGAGGTCGAGGTCACAGACCGTCAGCCGTTCGGCGGGCCGATGACGGTACGCCTCGAGGGGCGCGAGGACCAGGAGCGGGTGATCGGCGTCGAGCTGGCGTCGTGCCTGCTGGTCGAGCGGCGCTGATGGACGCGGGGATTCGCTGATGCGCGCCGCGGGACGGCTGCTGGCGCTGGGGTGCGTCGCGGCGCTCCTCGCCGCTGGGTGCGATGCGTTGACTACCGGATCCCCGGATCCGGGCGACGTGTTCGACTCCCCGCTCAACGGGCTCACCAGGGCGGAGCTGGCCGCGTTCGCGGAGGGCGACCGGCAGTTCGCCCGCCCGTTCGCTCCGAACGAGGGGCTCGGGCCGATATTCAACAATGTTTCGTGCGCCGCCTGCCACAGCGGCGACGGCCGGGGACGGCTCCAGAATGCCCTCACCCGCTTCAGCCGCGGCAGCGATCCGGCGCTCGACGTCGGGGGACCGCAGCTCCAGGACAAGGCGATCCCCGGGGCCGAGCCGGAGCGGCTGCCGCCGGGCGTGGACGTGTCGGTGCGGCTGCCGCCGCCGGTCTTCGGGGTGGGTCTCATCGAGGCGATCCCGGACTCGGTGATCCTGGCATACGTGGACTCACTGGATGCGGACGGCGACGGCATTTCGGGCCGGCCCAACTGGGTGGTCCCTCCCGATTTCGTCCCGACCACCGAGCCGGGCGGCGGGCCGGGGTTGGTGCTGGGCCGCTTCAGCCGCAAGGCCCAGGTCGGCAGCATCCTCCATCAGACGGTCGGCGCGTATCACCAGGACATCGGCGTCACCTCGGACTTCCTGCCGGTCGAGATCACGAATCCGCTGGCTAGCCGGGCGACCGAGGCCGCCGATCGTGCGCCGGACCCCGAGATCCCGGCGGCAACGGTGCGCGCAGTGGTCGCCTATCTGCGAATGCTGGCGCCGCCCGCGCCGGGCGAGGACACGCCGGAGCGCCTTCGCGGGGCGGCGGTGTTCGACTCCCTGCGATGCTCGGCGTGCCACGTGCCCGAGCTGCGCACCGGCTCGAGCGCGATCGCCGCGCTCGCCAACCGGCCGGTGCCGCTCTACTCCGACTTGCTGCTGCACGACATGGGCCCGGGGCTCGCGGACAACCGGCCCGACGGGGGCGCGTCCGGCAGCGAGTGGCGCACGGCACCCCTGTGGGGGCTCAGGCTGGTGCGCCGGTTCCTGAACGGCGACGCGTTCCTGTTGCACGACGGCCGCGCGGGAACGGTGGAGCAGGCGGTACTGCTGCACGGCGGCGAGGCGCAGGCCTCGCGTGACGGCTTCGCGGCGCTGGCGCCGTCCGACCGGGCCGCGCTGCTGCGGTTCGTCGAATCGCGATGACTGCCATGGACCGCCGCCGCTTCGTGGAGCTGACCGCCGGCTCGCTCGCCACCGCCGCGCTGCCGGCCTGCGCGTCGCTGGTGGCGACGCCCGTTACGCCGGTGGCCGGAGTGGTGCGGCTGGTGGTGCGGAACCACCCGCAGCTCGAACAGGCGGGCGGTTTCCTCAGGATAAGGCCGGCGGGCGAGGCCACGCCCCTGTACGTGCTGGCGCTGGAGGGCGGCGCGTACGCCGTCGTCTCGCCGATCTGCACCCACCTCCAGTGCACGGTGAACGTCGAGGGGGCCCGGATGGTCTGCCCGTGCCATGGGTCCACTTACGACCGGGAAGGCCGGGTGCTGCGGGGACCCGCGATGTCGCCGCTGCGCCGCTATCCGGCGCGCGTCACGGCGGAGGGCGAGCTGGTGATCGAGCTGGGCGGCGGCTCGTGAGCGCGCGGAGCGGGGCCTGGCGAGGACGGGCGACGCTCGCCGGGCTGATGGTGGGGTTGATCCTCGGGCCATGGGCCCCGGCGCTCGCGCAGGACACGACCCGTGCCCAGCGCCCGTTCGTCGAGGGCGGCCAGTACGATCGCCCGTATCTCACCCGGCTCCTTGGCCGGACCGCGATCGGCGGCTACGCCGAGGCGCACGCGCGCTGGGAGCGCGTGGACGGCGCCACCGACGAGGTCGGGTTCGTTGCCAAGCGGTGGAACATCTTCACCGCCACTCAGGTCTCGGACTTCGTGCGGATCGGCGCCGAGGTGGAGTTCGAGGAGGGTGGGCGGGACATCAAGCTGGAGTACGCCGCCATAGACGTCGGGATCCACCAGGCGGTGTCGCTGCGGACCGGCATGCTGCTCTCGCCGCTCGGCAGGTTCAACCTGTCGCACGACAGCCCGCGCAACGAGTTCGTGGACCGGCCGCTGGTGTCCACCGAGCTGCTCGGGGTCGCGCTCAGCGAGCCGGGGCTCGGGCTGTTCGGCCTGTTCCCGTTCCGGGGCGGCGCGCGCGTGACCTACGAGTTGTACGCGGTCAACGGCTTCCACGACGGCCTCATCAATGACTCACCCGAGGGCACTCGCATCGCGCGGGGGCGCGGCAACTTCGAGGACAGCAACGCGTCGCCCGCCTTTGTGGGGCGGGTGGCGTACAGCCCGAGCGTGGGCGTCGAGGTCGCGGTGTCGGCGCACCACGGTGCCTGGAACACGTTCCGGGACGAGGGGCTCGTGGTGGACGAGCGGCGCGACCTTTCCATCTGGGTGCTCGACGGCGAGGCCGCGGTGGCGGGCATGAGGATGCAAGGCGAAGCGGCGCTGGTGGGCGTGGACGTGCCCCCGGGCCTCTCCGGGCTGTATGCCTCCCGCCAGCGGGGGTTCTACCTCCAGGCCATCCGGCCGTTCGGCCGGGGCCTGGTGCGCACGATGCCGGAGTCGTTCCTCGCGGCGGTGGCGCGGCTCGACGTGGTGGACTTCGACGCCGACATCCCCGGCGACATGGTCCGCCGGGTCAGCGTCGGCGTCAACTTCCGGCCCACGCAGGACACCGTGCTGAAGCTGGACTACGTGCGGGGCCGGACGCGGGACCGGTTCAACAACCCGAGCGACCACGCCGGACTGCTGTTCTCGGCTGCTACGTACTTCTGACGGCTACGGCTTCCGCGCCGCGTCGAGCCCCTGGAGGATCGCGGCGAGCCGCCGGTCGCGGGCCTCGCGGATCGTTTCGATCTTGTCCCCGTAGGCGTGCTCGATCAGCGCGGTGAGCGCGCGCAGCTGCTCGGGCTCGAGCTTTTCCCACTTCGCCAGACTAGACCACCACGTCTCGAACGCCTGCAGCAGCTGCTGCAGGAAGACGCTGACGCCGCCCTCGCTCGCGCCGAGGTGATAGGTGAGGTGCGGTCCCGCCGCCGCCCAACCCAGGCCGGGGCCGAGCGATACGGCGCGGTCGATGTCGTCCACGTCCATCACACCGGTGAGCACCAGGTCGATGCACTCGCGCCAGACCGCGGCGGCAATGCGGCCCACCGCGTTGCCCGGCACCTCGCGCTTGAGGACGATCGGGATGCGGTCGAGCGAGCGCAGCCAGCCGCGGACGGTCTCGACCGTGGCTGGCGAGGTGAACTTCCCCGGCACCACCTCCACCAGCGGAATCAGCTCCGGCGGGTTGAGGCAATGCGCCACGATGCAGCGCAACTGGTCGCGCGCCCGCGCGGCGATCTCGGTGATCGGGAGTCCGCTCGACGACGAGGAGATGACCGCGTCTGCCCGCGCCAGCTGGGTGATGTTCTCGAACACGCGCTGCTTCTGCGCGAGGTCCTCCGGCACCGCCTCGATGATCCAGTCCGCCTCGCCGCAAGCCTGGAGGAGCGAGCGGCCGAGCCGGACGCGGCGCAGCCCCCCCTCCGCCGTGTCGGCGTTCACACGGCCGAGCGCTGCGAGAGCGCGCACCCGGCGCGCGATCTCGGTGACCGCGCGGTCCGCGGTCTTAAGATCGGTGTCGAACAGCGCCGTCTCCCAGCCGTGGGCCGCGGCCAGCGCGGCCCAGCCGCGGCCAATCGAGCCGACGCCGACGATTGCGACCTTGAGCTTCGGGGGGGCGGGCGCGGTCATGGGCGGAGAAACTACGGGGCGAAATCGGTCCGCGTAAGCCACCGGCCGAAGAGGTGCTCGAGCAGGAGGTCGTGTACCGCGCCGTGGTCGAAAGCGCCGTACACCCGCACCTCGGGGTCGCCGGCGTCGCGATCCCCGAGGATCGTCCGGCCGCGATCCGGGCCGTCCGAGCGGTCCACGGCGACGAGCATGGGTGCGGCGCTTCCCCAGGCCGGCTCGAGGGCGAGCGCGATCGCGAGCGGATCGTTGATCACGGCGCCCCGGATGCCTTCGTACGCCTCGTGGAACCGCACGTAGAAGCCGAGCAGCCGGCCGAACCACTGCGCCTCGGGATCCTGGTGAGTGGCGAGCTTCGCGACGCTCGCCGCGGGGAGTACGAGCTGCCGGGTCACGTCGAGCCCCACGAGCTCGGTGCCGAGGCCGGCGCGGAGCACCTCGTCGGCCGCCTCGGGGTCGCACCACACGTTGAACTCGGCGTGGGGCCCCATCGTGCCGCGCGCGCCGAGGTTGCCGCCCATGGCGACGTGGCGCGCCACATGCGAGCGCACCATGTCGGCGTCGAGCCGGAGCGCGAGGGCGAGGTTGGTGAGCGGGCCGAGGGTGACCAGCGTGACCGGCCCCTGCGCAGCGCGCAGCGCGTCGCAGATCGCGCTCGCCGAGGGCGAGACGGACTCGGGAACGGGGCCCGTGTGGTCGCCGATGCCCTCGGAGCCGTGGGTCTCCTTCGCCGTGAGCAGCGCTCGCCGGAGCGGGCGGTCGGCGCCCTGAAGCACGAGTGGCAGACCCGGCGCCTGCTTCTCCGGCCACGGCGCCCCGTGTGCGCGCGCGAGGACGAGCCGCGCGTTGCGCGTCGCCAGATCGAGGGTGGTGTTACCGTACGTCACGGTGACGGCGCGCAGGTCGCACGAGGGCCAGCGCGCGGCCAGGATCAGGGCGAGGGCGTCATCGATCCCGGGATCGGTGTCGATGACGACCGGCGTTGGCTGGCCCCCCACCTAGAACGCCGTCACGACTCCGAGGGCGACTCGCGGCTGCTCGGCGAGGAAGTCCCAGGTCCCCTCGGCCGCCAGGCGGATGTTGCGCGCCCACAGCCAGCTCAGGTTGAGCGTGGCGGTCTCGTAGTTCGGGGCGGCTTCGGCGTCCACCCAGTTGTACAGACCCGTGACCAGCGCTCGGCCGCCATGACGCTGAGGCCACCACAATAGCTCCAAGAAGCCGCCATTGGTCCGTGCTCGCCGTGAGCCGTCGAACCACGGGTCGCTGTCCTCGCGGTATACGTACTGCGCGTTCAGCTCGAACGGCCCGCTGCCGTACGTGACGGCGGGACCCGCCATCCACGTCCGGTTGCGGATGCCGGGACCGCCGCCCGTCGGCACGACGCGCTGCGCGCCGTAGTAGCCGAGGCCCGAGAGGCGCAGCGGCCCCATCTGCTGCGTCAGCCAGAGGACGCCGGTCTTGGGTGCGTCGCCGTCGAAGCTGCCGCTCTGCGCCTCGCCGATCCCGTTGCCGTTGACGATCTCGGCGAACAGCGCGGTGTTGCCCGTCAGCTGCGCTCCGACCGTGATGCCGCGGTCATACGAGAGGTTCGCCGCGCCCGCGCCGATCCTCTGCGACAGGATCTGGTAGTTCTCGAGCGTGATGCGCAGCTCGCGCTTCCAGACCGGGTCGGCGATCTGGAACTGCCCGACGGTCACGTCCACCGGGAGCGCGAAGGGCCGGCGGAACATCAGCCACGCGTCCTCGATCGGGCCGGTCGCGCCCCGCTCGGCGAGGAGGAAGTAGATGTAGAACGACACGTTCCTCGCCAGCTGCCCGCCGCTCAGCAGCTTCGCCACCGTGGGCGTCTCGAAGTCGGAACCGACGCGTTCGCCGCCCTGCGCCCGGACGTAGGCGTCGAGCCGGATGGCGAGGGGCAGCGACGTGTTGAGTCTCAGCAGCGGGTCGCCGAGCGAGGTCGTGCCGGTCGTGTCCTCGTCGGATAGGACGTAGCCCCGCGCCGCGAACTGCTCGCCGTAGGCGTTCAGCTTCGGCACGGGATCGTGGCAGAGCGAGCAGGGCGTGCCGTACTTCCTCGCGAAGGCTGGGATCGCCTGCAGGGGCGCCGCGAGTAGCGCCGCCAGCGCCGCCACCGTCAGAATGTGTTTCATGGACTCGGTAACCCTCCGTGTGTCCGGATCCACGTCCGGCGCCGTGATTCGGCGGCCTCGAGGTAGCGCAGCCGCTCGCTCACCACGCGCCGGACGATCAGGTCGACGAGCAGCGGTCGGTCGGCGCGCGGCGCCATGGACGTCACGACGTACTGGCCCCACCACCAGCGCAGCGCCTCCGTCACGCGCGCCACACCGCGGGCCTCGAGCTGGTTGAAGTGGTCCAGCGCCACCCGCACCTCCCCCGAGCTTCGGGGCCGGATGAACCGCCACACCTCCTCGTCGGGGATGGTATCGAAGTCTATCACGACGCTGCCCCGGCGCACCGGGCCGACGGCGAGGCGGCGGATGGTCCGGTAGACGTCTGCGCCGTCCTCATAGCCCGCGTTCACGACGACCGCAGTGACCGCGGCGCCGAACGCCGGCGCCGGACCCTGGCTGCGGAGCCGCGCGAGCGTGTCGGCGAGGATACGGCGCAGCGCGCCGTCCCCGCGATCGAGCGCCGCCACGGCGCCGTGCATGGACTCGGGGATCCCCTCGAACCTCCCCGACGCGGAGCGCCGCAGGGCGTCCTCCAACTCATATTGGAACAGCTCTTCGGAGAGCGTGTGGAGGTTGGTGAGGATATCCACGCCGATGCTGCTGCGTGACGGGGCCGCGCCGAGCAGCCCGAACAGCGTCGTCGCCTTGCGGAGCCACGCCTGGAAGGTGGCGTCCACGTAGATCTCGTAGCTCCCGGCCTGCACGGTGTGCACCGGGTTGCCGACGTCGGCGACGTAGTGCAGGGCACTGCCCGCGTAGAGTGCCGAGAGCGTCGGCCAGCCGGGTCTGCCGCCGAGCAGCGCGAGCAGCGCGAGGTCGGTGAACAGCTGCGCGTTCGCCTCGGCGTAGGTCTCGACCGCGCCCGGGAAGCCGATCGCCACGGCGAAGTCCCACGGCGCGCGCTTCAGCACGTCCAGAGCGTCCGACTTCGGGTGGTGGTTCAGTCCGTAGTGGCCGTGCGCCTGGCTCGAGAGCCCGGTGAGCCGCCCCATGTTAAGCGTCATCGGGTCGAACGGCACCGTGTCGCCGGTGGCGGTGCGCACGACGCCGCCGCCGGCGTCGCGCCAGATGCGGCTCTGGTTGCGGCGGTCGAGGTCGGCGTAGATCGAGCCCAGCTGGAGCGCCACCATGAGCGGGATGCGCGGTCCACCCGCGTACGGCGGGTGCGGATCGAGCGCGCGGTCCTGCGGCTTCATCTCCCGGTACACTGCGGCGAACGAGTCCACGCCGAGGACATGGGCCGCGCCGTTCATCAGGAAGAACTCCTTGAACGCGCGGGCGTCGAACGCCGCGGCCGTGGGGTAGCGGCGCAGGAACGCGTGGCGGAGCGCGGTGTCGGCGAGCGAGCGCGCCCGCTCGTGGAACCAGGCGCGGAACCGGGTGATGTCGGCGTCGGTCACCCCGGCGAGCGTGTCGGACCGCACGGCGCGGCCCGACGGCGCGCGGGAATCGGCCAGCGCGCGCAGCGGGAAGAGATCGTGCAACAGGGCCCCGTACCCCGTGACGTTGGACGGCACGAGGAGCAGGATCGCGGCGATCCCGGCGACGAACGGGAGCGGTCTCCGCATGTGTTGAACAAGTTGCGCGCGGCGGCGCGTTCGTGCCAATTGGCGTACATGGGCGGAGCCATCCTGATCGGCACGCAGGGCTGGAACTACGACGCGTGGGTCGGGCCCTTCTACCCAGCCCCCACCCGGCCACCCGACTACCTGCGGGTCTATGCCCGCGCATTCCCGACCGTCGAGGTCGACTCCACGTTCTACGCCGTCCCCCCCGAGAAGACCGTCCTCGGGTGGGCGTCGAAGGTGCCCGAGCACTTCCGGTTCGCGCTCAAGACGCCGCGGGAGATCACCCACGAGCGGCGGCTGGTCGACGTCGTGGACGTGCTCGCGGAGTTCACGGAGCGCGTGCGCCTCCTGGGCGCCAGACTCGGTCCGATCCTGATCCAGCTCCCGCCGGACTACGGCCCCGAGGGCCGCCCGGCGCTCGAGCGCTT
>Ga0299912_10005166_pt1 | contig 10717 bp, 12 predicted proteins | sample RVTome_2_FD_207667 | JGI IMG/M metagenome (GOLD analysis project Ga0299912, IMG submission 207667) | Soil microbial communities from uranium-contaminated site in the Upper Colorado River Basin, Wyoming, United States - RVT95D214 (version 2) ... | reverse complement strand
CTGGACATGATATGGGTTGCCACAATAGAACCCAGGGTAATGATGGCGATGATGTAATAAAAAGGTATTTTGCTTTCCCAGTCAATCAACCTCTCCCCGAAAGTCACATCCGGAAGTGTTGTGATGAGTAAGCCCACCGGACCATTTGTCAAAGATTCCCAATTGAGGGCAACAAGCCTGATGATCTCTGCCACTGCAAGGGTGGAGAGGGCGAAATAAGGACCACGCAACCTAAAGCAGATAAAACCAATAGGCAAGGCGGTCAACGCTGCCACTAACCCTCCAATGGGAATTCCATACCAGGGAGCAATTCCAAGTTTGAGATATAGAATCATGGTCGTATAGGCCCCTGCCCCAAGAAACGTCGCATGACCAAAGGAAACCTGACCCGTAAAGCCGCCAAGTATATTCCACGAAGCTCCTAATACCGTCCACATGAGCACCATGATCATCAAATGAACAAAAAATGGAGCGGTCACGATCAGGGGTGCCGTGAAGAGGAGGAGTATGGCAAGAGCGATAACAATCTTTTTCATGATTTACCAACTCCAAATAATCCAGAAGGCCTAAATAGCAAGACGAGTAAGAAAATCACGAATCCAATGGCATCTTTATATGGAACCGAGATATAAACGGCACCAAGGGATTCAACCACCCCCAATAACAAGCCCCCTGCAATCGCTCCCGGAACAGAACCCAGTCCCCCCAGAACCACAATCACAAAACACTTGGCAACCAAAATCTCACCCACGGTGGGATAGAGATAGAGGGAGGGTGCCAACAGAACGCCCGCGGCGCAAGCCAGCGCTGTCCCAAGGGCAAACGTGATGATGGTCGTGCGGTCCACATTCACACCCATCAGTGCCGCGGCTTCAGGTTCCTGACTCGTTGCCCTGATGGCTCGGCCGGTATCCGTACGAACGAGGAACCAATAAAGGGCAACCGTAATCAATATCGCCATTCCAAAGGCTATGGCAAGTGGAATGGGTACGGCAATTCCAAAGGGACGAAGAGGCATGATCGCGTATTTTAATTTGATGGTTCGGTAGTCGCCAGTTGCGATGATAAGGACAAGGTTGGCAATGAAGAGCGATAACCCTGCTGTGTAAAGCAACGTGTTCAGCTCTCCAGCGGGTACGATATTCTTCAATAGGAATCGATATATGAAAACGCCGATAAGAAAGGCAATAGGAATCCAAATGAGTATGGATAAAAATGGGTCGATTTTCAAGAACGTAATAGATATGAAGGCTCCGTACATTCCGAACATGACCATGTCACCATGGGCCATATTAATGATGCGCATCACACCAAAGATGACCGTTAGCCCGACACCGATCATTGCATAAAGCGATCCTGTCAAAATTCCGCTTACAAGGCTTTGGACAAAGGTTTCCATAACACACGACAATACCCTGGGCACGCCCCCTATCCGGGGACGTGCCCAGGCAGGTTGAGATTAACGTTTCACTGTGGGGTCAGGAAAAACATAGTCTATCTCTGCATTGCCTTTTGGATAGACATTGAGAAGTTTTCCCCCTCGCCACTGGGCAAGAACCGAATGATCAGGTGAATAGATATTCTGGTTTGTATACTGATCTCCTAACGGACCGGCATAGTTGCCAAACTTCACCTTGCCGAAAACAGTGACCATGTCGGTTTTTAGCAGAGATTGACGAATGGCCTCACGATCATCTTCAAGTTTTCCAGTCAGTTTTGCACGGTTCAGAGCATCGGCAAGAATATAGATGACCGCATAGCCTTCGACCTCGTGCTCTTTTGGATAGAAGTTATACTTGTCGTAAAACTTCTTGTAGAACGCCTTGGTCGCCGGATCATTTGGATTCCCGGACCAGGCGGCCGAGGAAAATACATTCTCGCTGAGGGGCCCCAACTCGGTGGCAATATCAGCAACACCAAATCCTCCCCCGAATCCAACAAAGGCACGGGGCGCCACTCCCATTTCCTTGGCCTGGCGGGTGAGCAGGATGGCGTCAGTCGTGGAAACCGCCACCATCAGTAGAAAATCTGGATTCTGTGCCTTAACCTTCGTCATCAATGGCTTGAAATCGAGCGTGTTGACGGAGTAGGCCTCATCATTGACGACGGGCACATTCTTGGATTTGAGGAAGGCCATGGCTGAATTGGCGATCGTCTTTCCAAATACGGTGTTGTCGTAACAGACAGCAGCAGATTTCGGCATTGCCCCAGGTATTTCACTGATAAATTTGTTGAAGGCCTGGGGATAGATCGAGCCGGTTGGATTATTTCGGAAGATCCATTCAAAACCCTTGGAGGTGATAATGTCCGCAGACGGGTGATCGACCACATATGGGGTTTTGAGACGATGAGCAACCGAAGCGATTTCGACGGCCTGACCCGAAGCCCGTCCACCGGTGAGCGCCAGGACTTTATACTGGGTAATCAGTTTTTCAGTGACCGTAGCTGCAAGAGGATTTTTGGCCTGATGGTCTTCGATGATGACTTCAATTTTCTTCCCCTTGACACCACCTTTCGCATTGATTTCTTCCAGAGCCAAGTTATAGGCTTTTTGGAACTTGCTTCCGAAGGGTGCATCAGGACCTGTCATCGGTTGAGGTGCCCCGATTTTCAGTGTGTCCTGAGCAATCGATGGAATTGCCATTAAAGTTATAAACAAAGCCATCATTACAAATATAAAGTATTTCCGCATAATAATATCCTCCTTTCTAATAATAGGTACCTTGAATTGATTAGAAAATTTTTTAGACAAAACCAACCCCGCCTCTTATCTTACTTGTCTTACGCCTGTCTCCCTCCTTTCCTCTTAAAAATCATCTTTCGACTTCCGTGACAAAAGCACCTCCTGAAACTCCCTTTCAGGGGGAAGCTTATTGCCAGGCTTTAGGGTGCCTTCAAAAATGGCTTTGCGAATCTGTTCGACGATGTGTTCGGAAACCTTGTTGGACTTAACGGAGTTGAACATTGAAGGGCCTTCCCTTATTTCAAGCGGGAGGAAGTGAACCTACTGGTATCAAAAAACTTTTCGCCTGTCAAGGATAAATTTTCTAAATATTATAATATTTAACTTTTTAATCTTAAATCATTTTGTCAACATCCCCCAAATCTTGCTTGACGGAGTCACCAATTTCTTTTAGAGTTTTTTATTAATTCCTTATTGAACTCCCTAAAATAGAATCCCAATGCCCAGAGCACCTCAAACTTCAAAGCTCTTCCTCATCTTCTCCATTCTCTCCGGCCTTTTTATTCTCTCCCAATTCTATCGCGTCTCCAATGCTGTGATCGCCCCAAATCTCATCCAGGATCTTGGACTGAATGCAGAAATGTTGGGTATTCTCGGAGGTGCATTCTTCTATGCCTTCACCCTGCTTCAGATCCCCATGGGCCCGATGCTCGACCGAATCGGTCCTCGCATGATCATGTTTGTCTCCTGTCTCATTGGAGCCCTTGGGGCCTTTTTGTTCGCCTTCGGGAACTCTTTTCATTCTGTCCTCTTGGGAAGAGTACTGATTGGAGCTGGAATGTCTCCGATGCTGATGGGTGCATTCAAAACATTTATACTGCGATATCCTCCAGAACAATTTGCCACCCTCGTTGGCATGATCTCCGCTGTTGGAACCATAGGGAATATCTTTGCGGCCTCTCCCCTCGCTTTTCTCACCTCCACGATAGGATGGAGGGTGACCTTTTTAATGACTGGAATGATGACCATCCTCCTCAGTTTCTTTGTCTTCTGGATCTTAAGGGGGGAAAAGATTGAGGACGGGAGGTTATCTTCCTCCTCTTACGATAAACCAGAGATGGGAATTTTGCAGTCGATTCGCCTCATCATAGGATCCCTTGCCTTCTGGCAGTTCGGAGCTGTGGCTTTTTTCAGGTATGGAATCTTCGTCAGTCTTCAGGGTCTATGGTTAGGGCCCTATCTGATCTATATCAAAGGATTTTCTCCTGTTCAAGCAGGAAATCTACTGATCCTGTTGGCCATTGGTGTCATTTTGGGAAGCCCCATTGGGGGGCGGCTCTCCGATCGCCACTTTCAATCCCGTAAGGGCGTTGCCCTGGTTGGATTAAGCCTTTATTGCGTTAGCCTCATCCCTCTCACCGGTATATGGAGGATCGAACATCCTTTCCTATTCGGTCTCATCTTCTTCTTTATCGGTTTCTTCCATGGCTTTGGGATGTTGATTTATGCTCATGCCAAAGATTCCTTTCCCATGGCGATCTCGGGGACGGTGATGACTTCTGTCAATTTCTTTACCATGGCTGGAGCAGGAGTTTTCATGCCCCTTCTTGGAAAGGTGATTGAATCTTTTCCGAGGATGGGGTCTTCTTACCCTGCTGAGGCTTATCATTTCTCTTTTCTCATCTGTTTTCTCAGTATGGCCGCCAGCGTCATCTTCTATGGGTTCTCGAAAAAAAGTTCGGAGTTCGGGGTTCGGAGTTCGGAGTCTTCGAACTAATCAGTCTGAACTACCAACTTCATTTTTCAGCAGGGAAACTCATCTGGCCTCCGTAGTGGCCAAGAAGGGCTACAATGGGAGTGAGGCTGAAGATAAGGATGAAATAGATGGGGTTGGACATTTCCGGGTTTGAAATCCGCCAGAGGGCGAGGAGGAATGCGATGAGGAGGAGGAGAATAGAAAATTGAATTTTTCTTTTAATGAACCGGGTCATTTTTAGCCGATAATTGATCCACCAGGTGAGCAGTCCGGTGCCTACGGCGAAGGGAGAAGAGAGGGCTCCAAGAACCAGAAGATAGAAGCAGGTCATCTCAAAGGAAGGGTTTTGAAAAAAGAGATAGAGAAGCATAAAGAGAGACGATGCCATGAAGAAGGCGATGGGAAAGTGAATGACCATGGGGTGGGGTTGGCGCTTTGCCATCGGGAATCTCTGGAGGAGATCTCGAAGGAAGAGGGGAAGATGCTTCAATTCCTCCGGAACTCCTTGCTTCAGAACCCCGGCTTGAGGATAACGATCAAGGACATCCTGTCCATGAGGAGCTGCCGAGATGGCTCCGGTAAGGTCCTGGCCGGCAGGATGTCTCTGCATGTGAGAACCTTTTGCCCAGAGAGGGCTTTTTGAGACATCATAGACCTTTCCCTCAACGGCAACATAGACCGGTTTCCCTTCCTTTCCGTTGAAGGACAATAATTCTTCAGATGTAAATTCTTTCATCCTGTCGCCCTCTCTTTCCTGGACTTCCAATTCCAAGATAAAACCGATTACTTAAAATAATCTACATGTTGAAAAATCGGTGTGTCAAGCAAAATTAAGTTCCTCACACCCCCATTCCCCAATGGAAGGGGGAGTGTAGGCGAAGAATCATTTCTTGATTTCAATAGGGCGGGATGCTAATCTTTAATAAAGAGGAAGGTATGATTTTAAGAGTCCTTTTAGGTTTGATTATCGGTGGCCTGGCCGGTTTTCTCCTGAGTTATCTCACCCGGGGCGTCGGAAGCGCCTGAGCCCTCACCTGCAATCCCTATGTCAGCGTCCCGCTGGGCGCTACCGTGGGATTGATCTGGGCCTTAGGCTAAGGCGACAACAAAAGGGAAAGCGGTTAACCAGTAGCAAGATACGATTATGAAAAACTTATTGGTGTTCAATCGACGCCAGTTTTTAACCTTATCGGGTATGGGAGGATTACTCCTCCTCTCCGGTCAACCCAACTTCTCTCGCGCACAGACCCAAAAGGAGGGAAAAATGACCTATGCGGCCAAAGATTACAGTCACCTCCTGGGGATGGAAGGGTTCAGTGAAACCCTCCTGAAAAACCACTTCACCCTCTACCAGGGTTATGTCACAAACACCAATAAATTGATGGAAACGCTCGGTCAAATGCTCAGGGATGGGAAGATGAATTCTTCTGAATACGCTGAATTGAAGAGGAGATTGGGATGGGAATTCAACGGCATGAGGCTTCATGAATACTACTTCGAGAACCTGGGCGGAAGAGGAGGAATAGAAAAGGCAGGAAAGTTGTTCAAAAAAATCTCCGAAGATCTTGGAAGTTTCGAAGCCTGGGAAAAGGATTTTAAGGCCACAGGGATGATACGGGGAATTGGCTGGGCCATCCTATACCAGGATTCACTCACCGGAAGGCTCATCAATTTCTGGATCAATGAACACGACGTCGGCCACCCTGCCGGCTGCACACCCATTCTGATACTGGATGTCTTTGAGCATGCCTTTATGATCGATTACGGGTTGAAGCGAGCCGATTACATTGAGGCCTTTTTCAAAAACATCCACTGGAAAGCCGCAGAGTCAAGACTAAAATAAACCCTTTCGTAACCCCTTAAGAAGGTGTGAAAAAATTACATTTACGGAATGGCCTTCGTTCCGGCCCGCAGGGTTGGAGGGATTGGAGAAGCTTTAGGGCGGAACCTCTTGAGCAAGTCGTATAGTCGTTAGTCAGATAGTCGACTAGTCAGATGACTATAAGACTATAGGACTATGAGACTATGTGACAAATTTAAAAGACTGCCTTCTAAAGCTTGGACAAGACCCCCAACCCTGTTGGCAGAGGCACAGGTCCCCCATTTTTTAACAGCTTCTGAGGGGTTACACCCTTTCCTATTTCGTTAATTTAAAGGCTATCGTTGCGACATGTTTTCCCTGAAACCTTGCCGCGGCCAACTCATTTTCGCTCGGCATTCGCTCTCCCTGACCACCTGCAATGGTTGATGCTCCATAGGGAGACCCGCCCGTGATTTCATCAATGCGCATCTGGCCCTGAAAGCTATAAGGCAAGCCGACAACGATCATCCCCTGATGAAGAAGCGTGATGTGGAAACTGAGAAGGGTGGATTCCTGCCCTCCATGTTGTGTCGCAGAACTCGTGAACACGCTTCCAACTTTTCCTACCAGGGCACCTTTTGCCCAAAGTTGTCCTGTGGCATCAAGGAACTGCCGCATCTGTCCGCACATATTCCCGAATCTTGTCGGTGTTCCGAAAATAATGGCGTCGGCAGAAGCGAGTTCATCCACTTTACAGACAGGAATGTGAGCAAACGCTTTCTGGGCTTCGAACGCCCCCATTTTCTTAAGCACCTCCTCTGGTAGCGTCTCCGGCACACGACGCATTTCCACTTCCGATCCTGTTATTTCCCTGGCCCCTTCAGCGATAGCCTCTGCGAGACGGTGCACATGGCCATACATGGAATAGTAAACAATTAAAACCTTCATCGTTTATACCTCCCTCCTTTTTAGAATTTTAAATATAAAACCTTCCCTCCCTAACGAGACTGTGTCGTAATATGAAAAAGCCGATTTTTTGAAAGGGGGAGAGGCGGTCGGGTGGAAAAGATTTAGGCCTGCCTGCGCGAAGCCGCTTCGGCGAAGGCAGGGCGGTAACCTTTAAACGTTCGGATTCAGGCGTGCCAAGCGGATATAAATATTTGATTTTATACAAGTGACAATTTCCCATAATCTAAAAGGCCCGCGTTCTAAAGCTTTGGAACCTGACTGCCTCTCCCCCTTTGCTTGCGATTGCGACGCAGTTTCTAAACTCCACCTGCCCCCCTTATTTTCTAACCCCCCTTCATCCCCCCTTAAAATAAGGGGGGAATATAGCAGGGTCCTGCTGAACCCTCTACAAACCGGCCGATGGCTTCAAAATATTTCTTAAACCCAACATACATGATGTCATTATGCGTTGCCGTTGGAATGATGAGAAGCTCTTTCCTCTTTGTTTCCAGATGGCGATACAGGTCTTTGGCTTCTTTGAGGGGGATAAGCGTATCGTTTTTGCCGTGGATGATAAGCGCAGGGATGTGAATCTTCTCGATCATCTGCACGCATTCCCGGTCGATCCCTTCCAGTGGTGTGCCATGGACCGGTATCCCGAAATGCCGGATGATCCTGACCACGCTGGAAAAACCGCTCTCAATGATGAGGCCCCTAAACGTGTCCTGGTATCGATAGGCAAGCTCGATTGCGGAGATGCTTCCCAGCGATCTTCCCATGACCCACAGGTCTTTATTGTCATTCCTTTTCAAAAGCTCTTCTCTAACGGCTTGAAAAATCTTATGAGCATCCTGTACGAGGTTCGTTAAGGTTGGGATGCCACTGCTTGCCCCATATCCCCGGTAATCGGCAACGATCAGGTTCGCCTTTTTCTGGTGATAGAGGGGGGCTGTCTCGTCGTAATCACTCACCACTTCCCCGTTTCCATGGAAGAAAAGAATCGATGGCCACTGCGGGTTGCCGATGTAAAAACGGCACGAAATCGAAACAGAATGACCCACGGGTATCAAGAGATCGAAACCATTGGCCGGACAGGGGGTGAAATCTCTTCGAGGATAGAAGATAGACATCAATATGAGTGGTTGATCAAGAATCGAATAGTTCGGCATACTCCCTCCTCCGGATTCCATCATACCGTACGAACAACGAATCAAACAAACTCTCTTCTTGTTGAAACAGGGGGGAAATTTTAAACCGATGGCTGCTTTAACCACCTTCTTTTAAATCTTACCCACCGGGATGATGTAAAGAGGTTCTTCTTCAATTCTTAGAATCTCTTTGACCTGTTGATCATCAAAAGCTCCGATTATGACTGTACCCATATTTAAGGCCACAGCCTGAAGGGAGATATTCTGTCCCACATGGCCTACCTCCATATGGACATAACGAACGCCCCTCTGACCATAATGGCCAGTGGTCCTATTATAATCGGCTGCAATGATAATACTGATGGGTGCCCTCTCGATCATCCCCTGTTCCAGGGCCGCCCGAGACAAACTTTTTCGGACATCTCCATCTATGACCCTTTCTAAATGATGTTTTGATATAGAGTAATGATAGACTCCGGGCTCCAGCCCCTCCACTTCTCCCACGACCAGATAGATCTCCAATGGATAAGTGGCTCCGGCAGAAGGAGCTGTTCTCCTGTAGAGATTCTTACCTGTGCCTGCCCAGAGACACTGTGAAACCTCCTCCAAACTCAATGAGCTCTTCTTATAATCCCTGACCGATCTCCTTTGATGAAGGGTCTCTTCGATTGAAATGATCCCTTTTTCTTTCGGTTTTGGAAGTTTAACCTCTTTTGTCATATTCCATCCTTCTTTCCTAACCTGGGGTAGCCAGAACCAAATAGGATTTTGGTGTTGAAAAAATTCGAAATCCGAATATCGAAATCTCTGCCCCACAAAGGCAGTCCGAAACAAATAGCATAATTTGGGAAATTTTATCGAATTAAAAACCATTTTGCAACGAAAATGCGATTAATATGTTTTGACAAACCCACCTCTGCCATATATAATCTGCCTATAAATAGAATGGGTTTAAAAAAATAGGTTAGATATAAAAAATGGCAAAACGAAAGTTTAACTTGTCTGTCCGGATACCACAATATCAGCATCCGAGAAATGCTTGGCGGCAGACATTACATACCGTTATATCGTCTACTGCAAACAGTTCGGGAATAACTTATCATCCTTCAGACAATCTTGAACTCAAAGTAAAGCTCTACATGGATGGTACAGTGCTTTCTTCTCATGACGTGGACAATAGACTAAAAGATATTATGGACGCTTTACAGGGGCGGGCAGGTTGTTCAAAGAAAATTAAGCGATGGTTTCCCATAATCCCAAACGACAAGCAAATCTATCGCGTTACCATTGGAAAAGCATTGCCGCCAAAACAAAGTAAGGGGTTGGGGCATCTGATGATTATAAGGTTTAGAGATATTTAACATCTGGCTTGTCTCAACCAGTTGATGGTGAAATAAAGCCGTATGAGTCCGTCGATTTTCAGAGAGAAAGGGTATAGATTTTATTTTCTTTCAAATGAGGAGGATAGAATCCACATCCATGTGACATGCGAGGAGGGAGAGGCTAAATTTTGGCTGGAACCCATCATATCATTAGTTATATCTCATGGATTAAATCCAAGAAAGTTGAACGAGATTCAAAAAATTGTGGAGGAGCATAAAAATGAAATCATTAAAGCATGGCAAAGGCATTTCAATAAGCGTTGAAAATATAACGCCTTTTGGCATTTGGATTTTTGTAAAAGAAAAGGAATACTTTCTGAGCTATAAGGATTATCCTTATTTTAAAGACCAAACATTGAATTCCATACAAAACGTTCAATTGATTCATGGCTATCATCTGTACTGGCCTGATTTAGACGTTGACCTGGAAATTGATAATCTCGAAAATCCAGAAAAATATCCTCTCAAATCAAAAACAATCAGGAAGCCGCTAAGCTATTCGACGGGACGACGAATAGCTACTCGTTAATTCGGTCGATAGGCATAAATAAAGATTCAGTTATAAAATTGCCGCTCCTGATATCAAAATAGGTGCTTGTCCGCCTAAATTTCCCGGAGCGTATAGTGCACCCCTTTGACGACTTCTGCCATCTTCTCAAAATCGAGGGTGTCGATCGTATCGGTCTCCTGGTGGTAATTCCGGTTCCTGAAGAACGAGGTGTCGGTCACCATGATGGCCCGGTATCCATGACGCCAGAAGGAATAATTGTCCGAAAGATTGATCCCCCCGAAAAATTCCGGAGCGGTCAACGACCTCGCATCGATGGCCGAGTGTTTTCTGATCCCCTTTTTGAAAAGGGAGACATATTTCAATGAGCGAAAATTCCCCACCACTCCGATGAAGTCTGCTGTTTTGGGATAAAAGAGGCTCATCCCCGGAAGAGGATAGTTTTGAATCCGTTCCGGACGGAAGAATCCGATCATCTCCAGAGAAACCAT